>JAEEGK010004562.1_pt1 | contig 33867 bp, 32 predicted proteins | sample 8958771 | NCBI WGS metagenome assembly JAEEGK01 (sample SAMN16246547, study PRJNA631951) | gut metagenome | biome: gut microbiome; feature: rumen; material: SC-attached | host: Bos | place: Iran: Karaj | collected 2018-10 | reverse complement strand
GGCATCCAAATCGCCATCGGAGTCTTCGAGATTGTAAATGACAATATCATCAAAATACCAATAATCGATGTTCAGGCAGTTACCACTGTAGTAGATACAAAACTGCACGTTGGCTTGACCAATGTCGGGAGTCTCGACCATTTGGCGGACTTCATGCCGGCCATCGGCATTATAGGTCTCCGACCATGCGTCGTTCCAAGTAGCGCCACCATCGGAAGTCGTGGCGATGCCAAGGGTATGTGAACCAGAATAGTTGTCGAGATAATGCTTGAAAGAGACAACAACATTGCTTTTTCCAGTCAAGTCAATGGCAGGCGACACAAAACGGCTTGTCCCGATAAAAGTCGGGTTGTGTTGAAGCATCAACTCGTTCTTCTCGCCACCAGCATTACGTGTGTCGCTGATCGACCAGTTGTTTTGTCCCATGCCTGCAATGGTCCACCCTGAAGGGATATTGTTGCCGTTAAACGACTCGCAAAGCAACAAAGCCCTGTTTTGGCCTTGCAAAACCATTGCGAAAAACAAAGGCAAGACAAGTAAAAAACACTTTTTCATCTTGTTGCTTATTGAATTGCGACTTTTTTCACAATGATGCCTGCTTCGGTTTCAATGCGAACCAGATACAAACCCGACTGATATCCAGCAATATCAATAGCCACCTCGTTGCCCATAGCTTCATGATGGCCAACTTCTCTGCCAGTTAAATCGAAAATACTGATATTCAGTAGATCATTTGCTGAAATATTCAGCACGTTCGTTGCTGGATTTGGATGAATCTGAGCATTTTCTGGACCAAGTTCAACAACTGAGACGCCATCGTTTGAAATCAAACCACGAATCAACCAAGTGAAAGGAGGCATGCCTACGGTAGAAGCATCGGACCATTCGCGGCCATCTTCAGAAATCCAACGGCTGTTGGGATCGCCACAATCGTTGGCAGCTGGAATGGTGAATTCGCCGTCCGTGTTGTTAAAAGTAATCCATAGGTTCTTCGTTACATCCAAAACGACGGGCGTTTCAAGTTGGATTATAGCCCAATCGTTTGTTCCTGCAACACTGTATTGTTGCGTGTAAACCATGTCAAGAGGACCTGTTGTGTTATTATCTTGATAGATAATCAGATAACCATTATATGGGGTGTGGTCCCATATCTTGATTTGTGTCAATTGATAACCGTCAAATTCGGCTAATTGGCTTGGTGTGAACATGTTGCCCCAATAAATGGGGTCGCCGCTCAGAAGACCAATATCGGTCAAAAAAGAGCCGTTATCGTATTCCAGCCAAAATTCATCCCTTTCCTGGGCGTTTACATTGAATGATGCCATGACTAGCATTAACGTTAGGATTGTAAAGAACTTTTTCATGAGATTTAGGATTTAATTTGTTAATAATGAGTTATTTGAAATGTTACTGTTTTGCATGGATGATATAAGATAAAGAATAATTATGTTGCAAATATAGTTTTTTTTCCTTCCCATAACACGAAATATTGTAATTTAGCACCATCAAAAAACACAACAAAAATGAACACTTATTCCATAGGAATCGACATTGGCGGTACCAACACCGACATAGGGCTGGTGCGCGACGACGGCCAAGTGATGGCCAAAAAGAACCTCCCGACCAACAAATATTTCGATGCAGACCTTTATGTGTCGGATATTTATGACCAAATCGAGCTATTGATGCAAGAAAACGGCATTGATGCCATTGAAGGCATCGGCATTGCGGCACCCGTGGGCAATTATTACACGGGCTGCATCGAGAACGCTTCCAACCTTAACTTCAAGGGCATCGTTGACCTTAAAGCACTTTTCAAGGCGCATATCGACGTGCCGGTGGTGGTCTCCAACGATGCCAACGCAGCCGCTTACGGTGAACTCATTTATGGTGGTGCCAAAGGCATGAAACACTTCATTATGTTCACTCTCGGCACGGGTGTGGGCAGCGGTGTGGTGGTCGATGGCAAGCTGGTGTTGGGCAAGACGGGTGGTGCAGGTGAGTTAGGTCACGCCATCCTTATTCCTGAAGGACGTCTTTGCGGTTGTGGCAACAAGGGCTGCCTTGAGACTTATACCTCAGCGCGAGGTATCGTACAAACGGCAAAGGAGCTCATCGAAAGCACGCCTGAATACGATGGTGCACTTCGCAAAGTCGCTCCTGAGGAACTCACCAGCAAGATGGTGGGTGATGCGGCCAAATACGGCGACCCCTTGGCTATCAAGGTATTTGAGAAGACGGGCTATCTGTTGGGCATCGCCATGGCCAATGCCGTGACTTTCAGCGGCCCTGAGGCGGTCTTCCTGTTTGGTGGTCCCGTGAAGGCAGGCGACGTGCTGCTCAATCCCGTGCGCAAGTCGTTTGAGGAGCATCTTTGCTTCATCTTCAAAGGTAGTGTGGAGATTCGTGTTTCCGAGTTGCCCGACAACGATGCCGCCATCCTTGGCGCCGCGGCTTTGACGAAGGCATAGAGAAAGAATTTTGTACAAATAAAGCCACCGAAAACCTGTTTTCGATGGCTTTATTATTGCATTTACACTTATTTTACCTTTCCACTGGCGCAAACAGCTCCATTCGGATGGGTTTGCCGTTCTGAAGGACACCACGAAGAATGAAGGTGATGCCGTTCTCGTCCTCGGTAAGATACATCTTTCCACTCTTAAAAGGCGATTCGTCGGGGTATTCTGTCTTGATATGGGTGCCCGCTTCAGTAAAGGAACCGCTTACCCCATCTGGTGAGGCGTTCCATTCGAGGCGGTTTTGGAACTCGAAATGCAATGTGAGGTCTGACTTTTCCGTCAAATCAACGACTCTGCCCAACATCTCATAAGGGATGTCCTCAAAACGGAAAGTGTATGTGGAACCAAATAATCCACCTGAATTTGCCACGATGGCATAATGGTCCTCAAAAGGAGGCTCAAAGTGGCAAGTCATGGTGACGTGACTGTTGATAAAGTAGAGTTTATTGGTCCCTGGATCCAGATACTGCATGTCATCAGCGTCTTTCACGCAGGAGCCCAGTGTTACCGAAACAAGCAGCAACATTATGATTTTCAATGTGGTTTTCATAGTCTTGTAGTTTTAGAAATGATACTCATATCCCACCGAGAGCATGGCGTCAATGAACGATTTGCATGTCCAATGCTCCTTCTCTTGGTAAGATGTGTGATAAGTGACATTATTGAAGCCGATTTGGTTTTGGAGACCCAGACGAAGATGGCTGTTGTCCGACAAACGGATGCGCCCGCCAATTTCCGTTGAAGTGCCGAAACCGAAGTCTTCATGACATCTTTCGGTGAGCCAAGGTTGGGTGCTCCGCTCCAGATAGGGACCGAAATTCGCATAGAACCAGTTATAGGTGAACTCAACGCGTACGGGGACGCGGAAATAATGGTGATGACCAGGACCTGTTTCTCCGGCCCAATTTGCGGGATTGTCGGAATGGTCTTTCCGGTATTCGTATTCAACGCCGGCCAGCAGCGACAAGTAGGTATTGAAGTTGTATTTGGCATCTACCCCCGCGTCGACGCGAACCATTCCGTCATAAGGGAAATACAAAAAGTCAAGTGCCGCTCCCGATTTTACATGAGGGATTAGCGACCAATCTCCTTTGTCTTGTGCCTTTGCAGAAAAACAGCAAAGGATAGCTATAGCCAAAGTGACCAGTATACGCTTACTGAAATTGATTGTTTTCATAACTTGTTGATTTTAATTACTCGTCATGCCTTTTCAACACGACATTTTGTTCCTGTTCGGCTGTCCACAAGTCCAGTCCCCTACTTTGGTAATAGAAATAATCATCCTTCGTGGTCTCGAAAGAAATTCCATAAGAATTGTCCTTATTAGGCTTGAAAGATACTTCATAAATTCCGTTCTCATCAGTGTATGTGCCTTCAACGGGAATGGTCATGCCCATAAATTGGGCGCGTGTCACTTCAACCAAGACACCTTCCCAAGGTTGTCCATCCTTGTCGGTCACTTGACCACTGACGGTGATTTTTTCGGGAAGCACATACACTACTTTGGTGCACGAGTTGCAAAGCAGCATGGCAGCAATTATGATTATCGATTTTGCTATTGTTTTCATAACTTGTTGATTTTTAATGTTTAAACTCATAACTCAATATCAATCCTAATCTAGGTTCAAATCCACCAAAATCACCTAACAACTTGTTAGCGTCTTTACTGGATGTTGCACCCAAATAGGTCATCCCATAAATTCCTTTATAGCAGTGCCATTTATAGCCTAAAGTAAAGGAGAAACCGTAAAAACTCTTAAGTCTTACCCGTTCTGACGTCTCACTCATAAGGTGTTTGCCAAGAACGCCATAGTTCACGCCGCCAAAAAAGCCTTTGTAGAAATAATACTTTAAGCCGACATCGAACCCTAAATAAGGATTGCCAACTTTTTCCTTACCTTTTAATCTTCCATAGTAAAAAGTACTTCCAATGGCAGCATTGGCTGAAATACTTTTGTACCGAAGTTCCGTCCCAATGCCTGCCACGCCACCTAAATTGGTGTAGTTACCCAAACCGGCATACACCGAAGGGCTGATTTGTGCCTTTGCCGAAAAACAGCAAAGCAAAGCTATGGCCAAAGTGACCAGTATACGCTTACTGAAATTAATTGTTTTCATAACTTGTTGATTTTGAGATTTGTTTAAAACCGGTGTTCATAACCCACCGTAAGAAAGGCACCTAAGAAACCGCCGCCAAAATTGGGTTGGCCTTTTGTTGTATTATGGTTGACACACATTTGAGTTTGCCAACCTATACGGAGACGATCATTTTCCGATAGTCGTATACGTCCGCCTAATTCCACCTCGGAGCCTATACCAAAATCGGTAGTCTTGTTAGCATCATAGCGTGTGTTTGTCGCCCGCTCCACAAACAAACCTGCGTCAGCATAAAACCATTTGTGTGTGAACTCGGCGCGTACAGGAACGCGGAAGAAATGCCGTAGTCCTTCCCTGTGATCGCCTGGGAACCAATCACTTCCATTCTTGTTAAAACCCCAACGGTAATTATACTCAACGCCAGCCAGCAACGACCAATGCTGGTTGAAACTGACTTTGGCGTCCACGCCCGCATTCATGTGATAGACATCATCAAATAGTTTTACTGAACCATCCCATGTATCCCCTATCTTGGCATAAGGAATGATGGACCATTCTTTTGAATTTTGTGCCTTTGCCGAAAAGCAGCAAAGTAAAGCGATAGCCACTGTGACTAGAACCCGCTTGTTTAAAATGCTCGTTTTCATAACTGTCTAATTTTGAAGTTACAAGGCATAAACAATACAAAAATCGAGCCAATTTGGAGTTTTCACTACTCGAACACCTCGTCGACGAGAACGGGGTGACCAAGTTTTGCGGATGAAATGCTCAGATTTTGACGAAGTCAAATCTTCGATTTCCTTATCTTATTTACACTTTTATCCCAACATCACTCAACCACTACCAACCTCACATCGCTTTTGAGCAGGCCTTGCTCTAACAGCCAAAACACTCGCTTCGTTTTGTCTAAATTATAGCTTTGAGCAGCGATTACTTTGCGGAACGCACCGCACGGACAGAGAAACCGCAGAAACGGTCGCTGTTGCCCAGGTAGGAGCCGGTCGCTGGATCGATGCTGAAGTACCACGCGCAATGCAAGTCAAAGAACGAACTCGACCAGTATTCGCCGTAGGAGCCGTTGCTTAAATGCTGGTCGCCCCAACGGCAGCCCGCAGCAGGCAAGAAAAGACTATTGCCATTTGTGGCTGTGAGCAGCCAGCCTTTCACGCCGTTCCTCGTATGCCATGTGCCGTTCGTGTTGTCGTACAGTTCCTGCCATTCCATTTGGGTGGGCATGCGCCATCCGCTACCCCAATTGGCTGTGGCTGCATCGTCTATGGGTTCAAGCGTGGTCAAGTTGTCGACGAAACCATTGTAGCCGAGATTGCTGTTGTTGCAATACTTGGTCAATTGGTTGAAGCTGCCGTTACAGTGTAGATAAGTGATCCAGTTGTAGGTGTCCTTCGGCGTGGTCTCTCCCCAAGCGAAGTAGTCGCCATACCCTTCAGGCGTGTCTGCCCCCACATTGCAGGTGGCCCATAATGTGCCGCTTGGCAGCCCAAGGTCGACACTCTCCATGACTGGTGTCGTGCCACCTCCGTTGTTACCTCCTCCGTTATCTCCCCCGTTGTTGTCGCCGCCATTGTTCGGCTCAACGGGTTTCGTGCAGCCTGCGGCAAAAAACATCATTAGCGCAAGCAGGGTGAATAATCTATTGTTTTTCATTGTATTATAGTTTTTTTGATTGCCATTTGAGTTTCCCCTACGGGAATGGAGTGTTTTTGTTTTGTGAACCGCGGCGGCAAGAGCAACTTACCCACCTGTAACACCTCCCACCGCCGCTTTTAACTCTACACCTCCACTCCATTCCCCGAGCGAAGCGAAGGGGAATCTCTACTCCTTCACCACCTTCCGCACGCACTTGTGTCCTTCCTCGTCGGTGACAGTGACGAAATATACCCCTACGGGCAGCGCTGTCATATCAATATGGAGCTCATTGCCTTTGCCTTGCACGCTGAGTACTTGCTGCCCAAGCACGTTGAGCACTTCGGCCTGCTTCAAGTTTTCACCCATGATGGCGACTATGCCTTTGGTGGGATTGGGATGGATGGTGGCCAAAGCGGTAGATCCGTTTTCATCAACGCTTTCAGTTAGGCTGGTCTGGCCCCATCGCAGAGGATAGTTTGGGATGGTGCAGTAGGCAAATTCCTCCACACAAGCATAAACACTTCGCTGATTCCAGCCTCCGTCTGTCTTTACCCAAGCATAATAGTGGTCATCACCAACTTTACGACGCAGACAGATTTTTTTTGTTATATATGAAGGCGCACCAGGGTTAATTATTGGTATAAAAGTGCTAACATTAACATCCCAATATTGTAATGTATCTAATTGTGCTGAATCAGGATAAGGGAATGCAGGATTCTCCATAGTCATCTGCCAATCAGCAAAAACAACTGCATTAAGCCAAGTCGAATACATGTCGCCTTGAAAGGATTGAAATGCCAAATCATTTGAGCCATTCCCATCTATATCAAAAAAAGCGGCAATCTCCCCGTATGGTCCAGTAAACACATGACACGTGTCCGGCACATGATGTATGATGGCTCCTACTTGTGCATTTAAGCCAAGCAAGGAAAACGCCAAGATGATGGTTAGAAGAAATTTCTTTGCTTTCATTGTCGTATAAGTTTTGTGCAAAACTATAACAAAAATCCACAAAAAAAATCAACCCAATGGACCAATACAGATTTTTGTTTTAAGGTAGCTTTGAGAATCAGCAAGTTACGAGACCAAAATACAGATTTTTTATTCTGCAATAAGAGTCGAAATCGGGTCGGAACCAGTCTTTTTGTGGAGGTTGGAGCGGTTATTTGAACAAATCATCCATCGTCACCTCTGACTGCACAATCCCACTGTGAATGTTCGTTGCGACGCCATATGTCGTGATAAAAGTATGAACGACTGCCTTCTTCGTTTTTGTCACATGACGGAATAGAGAAGCCCTGTTTCTGAGTTTCTCTTCGTATTCGGCTGTCAATGCATATTTGTCCGAGGCATATTTGATTTCACAGATATTGATGACTTCATCGGCTCGGTCGATGAGCAAGTCTATTTGGCCTCCTTTCCATAAGGTTCCATCCTTGTCGGTAAAAGGCTTGCATGACCATGAGTGTACATTGCTGATAATACCGTTGATGCCAAGAGCTTGTTTAATCTGGGGGATGTGGTGAAGACATACCTGCTCGAAGGCATAGCCGCTCCATGAGGTTATATGTCCCTTACCGGCAAGTTTACTCCAAAGGTGCTCGTCTTGGCCGTTATGATTCTCAACGTACTTGATATGATAGAGCGAAAACAAGTCTGTCAACTGATACATCGCATCACGCTCAGTTTTGCCAATGGCTGTATATTTGCGCACAAAGTCACACTTAACCAGATTATCAAGTACCTCGGTCAATGTGCCGCCCTCTTGCAGTCTCAATTCTTCGAGGATTTCCTGCCGAGTCAGTCCTTTCAGCTTTCCAGCCAAAACAGTAACAACATTCTTATAAATTCTCGATTCTTTGAAAAGTGATCTGAACAGAAAGTCGAACTCTTTCCGCAGCGGAGCACCCTGCCTGAAGAACAGGTCGTCAATGCATACATCTATAGGCGTATCTTTGGCCAGCATGTCAAGATAATAGGGTATTCCACCTAACACCATATAGGCTTTGACCAACTGATGCCTATTGATTTCTATTCCCTTGATCTCTTTCAGGAATTGTTCTGTTTCCGCAAGACTGAACGGCGCAAGCCAGATAGGTCGACACACTCGTCCATAGACACCACCTTTGTCACCAATGAATTTCGATAGCATCCATGTGGTAGCCGAACCGCACACAAACAGCTTGAGATTCTTTTTCATCGAAGCCCAGTCATTCCAGAACTGGCTAAAGGCGGCAAGGAAATTGCTTTTCGGCGTGTCCATCCACGGAATCTCGTCCAAAAAAACAATGATTTTGTCTTTTTGTAACGTGTTTAGATAATCTCGAAGCGCATCAAAAGCTTCGAACCAGTCCTTCGGACGTTTCACCTTTTGGCCTGAATACATCTCCAGGTATTTTTTGAACTGTGACAGATGAACGGCCCTTGTCACCTCGAATAACCCGGTAAATGCAAAATCGAACTTATTGTCAAAGATACTTTTTACCAAATAAGTCTTTCCTACGCGTCTACGACCATATATTGCTACAAGTTCCGATTTGTTGCTGTCAAGATAGTCCTGAATGAGTTTTTGCTCATACTCACGACCGATGATGTTATACTCTTTCATAAGAATAAGCTGTTTTCTGGTGCAAAAATACAACTTTTTCCGAAAAATACGATGATAGTTACTCCTTAACTATATTAATTTTCATACTTAAGGAGACACTATCGATTATTCTTCCTCCTTAACTATGCTTTTTAACCCACTTAAGGAGTCATAATACAAAAAAAAACAAGGCTAAGATTCAGATTCTTTCTTCCGCAATCAAAACAGAAATCGGGTCGGAACCCGCCTTTTTGTGGAGGTTGGAGCGGTATTTCAGGATGGTGTTTTCGGCAAAGCCCGTCAGCTCGGCTTCTTCCTTCGCGCGGAAATGTAAGAAGTTGAGCACGGCGATTTGTCGCTCCGCTTCACTCAGTTCAGGGTGCGTGGCGGCCAACCGTTCCGTCACTTTAGGATAGGCCGCCTCAAACTCTGCCATGATGCGCTCCAAGCGGTTCGGCACATTCGAATGGTATAGGTCTTTCGCACGCTGCGGCAGCATGGCGCGTGCCTGTTTGGTTGTCTCGTCTACCTGTGTCTGAAGCTGCTGCTTCTCCTCGTGCCAAGCCTGTGTCTCGGCATTGTGCTCTTTTCTCCGCCTGGCCAGCCAACACAACCCAAGTCCCGCAACCAACAGCACTACCGTCATCGCTACTATGCTCCGTATGCTGCGCAGTCGTGCCGCCTCCTGTTCGGCTTGCCATCTTTCGGCCTCGGCTTTTTCTCGTTTCCAATGCGAATGTTGCTGAAACAGCTCGTTAAGCTGAGAGACCTGCGCATTGCTTTCTCCTACTAGAGCCGTGTTTTCGGCAATGTAAGCCGCATATTGCGCAGCCCTCGCCGTGTCACCCAGACTTTGGTAAATTTCACGTATATATGGCGCTGCAAGCTTTTGCCTATAGGCATCCTCCTTGTTTTCAAACACGGGTGTCAAGTAAACCAACGCCGAGTCGTATTGTTTTTCAGCATAATAAATGGCACCAATGGTAAGAAAACGTATCAGTTTTTCTTGATCAGTAACGGCTTGCACTGCCATGCGCTTCAGGTCGTTTATTGAAGGCTCGACGCCTCTGCCTATTTCATAATGAAGCAGAGCCATTTGTGAAACCAAATCCCTGTACACCAAATTCTCCGTATTAGATAGCCGCCTCATACTTTCATTATAATAGTATTCGGCACTATCATATTGTTTAAGTTTGTGATATTGATTTCCCAATATCGCCAATAAGCTGGATTGATTATTAGGAGAGCCCTGTTCTATACTATTGAAGGCCAAGGCTTTCTTGCAGCAAACTATGGCAGGTTCTTGCATAAACTGGCCAGAAAACAACTCCGCAAGGCGGCCATAAATCAAACTCATGAAACGCGGAATGTGGTTAGGTTGTAGAGACGCGCCATGGCGCATCTCTACATTCGGGAAATGCGTTTCCATAATCTCCAACGCCTTCAGATATTCGCTGCAGGCCGCCACAACGCTATCCCGCTCATAATAGCCTGCACCATCTATATAATGGGCGCGGGCGGAGAGAAATGTGATCATTGGATTGGTTGTAGAGACGCGGCGCGCCACGTCTCTACAACACAATGAATCGAAATATGATACCGCCTGCAACAATTTCGCGCGGTTGCTTTGCCCATAATAGTTTTTATACAGCAGCTCCGAAATCAGCAGCTGGCAGTAATGCCCGTTAAAGGCATCGAGGCTGTCGGCCTCGGGGCTTGCCGCAAACTCCATCATCACCGCCAAAGCACTGTCGGGTTGTTGCCACATGAGGGTGTCGATGGTCGTCAACTCTTGGGTCGGCCCTTCGACAGGCTCAGGGACCTCAACTTCAGTTGGTTGAGAGCAAGCCACCATTATCGTCAGAACAGCAAATAAGTTCAGTATGTGAATAATTCGTTTCATGCTACGCAGTTTCCAAAACTTTTTCAATTACTGTTGCCGTTTCTTAGGTTCCCCGAAGCGGATGTTGAGTCCGAAACGATGAAAAGCCTTTGGCTTTGTTTCTCCCGTTTGAAGGTCAGTCAATTGATAATTGAAGTTGTCGTAGCACAATTCATAGAACAAACCGAAATACCTCAACGGATTGATGGCCACGCCAATGTCCCCTCCATAAAGGAAATTGCTTCGGACGGGCTTGATATAGGGGTTGTCGTATTCAGGTTCATAATGATATGATAACGTCCTTATACCTAACTCACCGCGACAATACACATCGAAGAAATAAAAATCAGGTAACATGAGAACCAAAGGATGCAGTTCCGCATTGATGCCGTAACGATAGTAGCGTGTAGTCAAGTCCCCTTCAAAATGATCAATAGTCGTGTTGGAAATCGTGTCATATCCACCGCTAATCGAAAAATGCTCTTTTTGTGTGCCATAGCTACCAAACACACCCAACACGCACCAGTTGGTAACGCCGTAACCTACGCCAATACGCAGTTCGGGATAACCAATAGAGAGTTGGTTTTTCATCATCTTGGCATAACTTAAGTCGATTTTGAAATTGCCTTTGTTGAATGGCTTGGTTTGGCTCTGGGCAAAGATAATACTGGATAACAGAAGGAACAATAAAAGGAGAATCCTGTTTCTCATGACTAATGCTAATGGTTTTGTATGTTGGTAATAAGAATCGGTGGAATAACGGATGGCCTATGGTTTTATTGTGTTTCCGCCGTTGGGTTGTCGCTTTGCGGTAGCCACTTTTGATATCATTTTTGTTGGTCCTTTATTCGAAAAGTTTTCCATTTTTCTCTTGTATTTTACATTTTTTCTACCTTTGCCTTTCGTAAAATGCAAATTCACCTATTTAATAACTAAAACTTTTCAAAATGAAAAAGACTGTATTAATGTTGGCCGCCCTCGTGTTGGGTTCAATGGCCTTCGCACAGAACGCCGACAAAAAACAAGCTGTCGACCAGTATGGCAACACAGTGAACGTCAAGGCACTAGAGACGTCAAGTCGCGATGGTATCTTGGTGTTCGAATCCAAAGAAAAAGACTACAAGTTCTGGTTTGACACCAGAGTACAGGTTGACTTTGGTCACTATTTTGGTGCCCAGGAATGGGCCGACCCGATTGGCTCAGGTGCCAGCATTCGTCGTGCACGCTTTGCGGCCAAGGCTCAAATTACACCTGATTGGTATGGTGAGATTGACATGGAACTCGCCAACGGTTCCTTCGAGCTGAAAGACGCTGTGGTTCGCTACAACGGCTTGAAGAACTGGCAGTTCACTGTCGGTAGCATGAAGCCCGACTTCACCATGTCGCGCAACACTTCTTCGCGTTACCTCATGTTCATGGAACGTCCTATGGTGATTAACGCCTTCGCTCCCAGCCGTCATCTTGGTGTCTTCGCCAAATACACCAACAAGTATTTCTTCGGTAGCGCCAGCGTGCTCTTCCAAGAGATCGAAGGCCAGGAGACCCGCGACTATGTGGAAGCCAACAACAAGGACTATGGCATGGACGAGGGCCTTTCCTATGTCGGTAAGGTCGTGGTTCGTCCCATCAACGAACCTGATCTTGGCATCCATGTCGGTGGCGCTGTGATGTATGATGCTCCCAAGACTTCCGATGAGATGGGTGTGTATAGCGGTACCCGTTTCAGCTGCCGCAATACCACCAACATCAGCCGTAAGAAATACATCGACACTGATGATATTAAGAACACCGATCACAACCTCATCGCCACTGCCGAACTTGCTGGTCACTACAATGGCCTGCGCCTCGAAGGTGCCTGGGTGTCGGATTGGACCTACATGAAGCCTGAAGTTGGCATCGACAAACCCTATCACTTCCAAGGATGGTACGTGGAAGGTGCCTGCCTCCTCCTCGGTGGCAAGCAGAGCTACGACTCTGATGGTGCCAAGTTCAACCGTGTGCGTACTGGCCGCAGCTGGGGCGACATCGAACTCGTTGGCAAATATGAGTTCCTCGACATGAACGACTATGAAGGCTGTGGTGACCAAGCCATCTACGGCGGTTCCGCTGAACTCTATGGTGCTGGTCTCAACTTCTACTTCTCCAAGAATGTGAAGATCGCCCTCAACTACCAATATGTCAACAACGACCGTTACGCCAACGGCAAGGGCAAGCTCTATGTTGGTCTCGATGCCGATGGCAACCCGACTAAGGACTTCACCAAGGTCACTGCCGCCGATGGCAAAGCTGGTGTGAACTACCACATGCTGCTGGCCCGTTTCCAGGTCGCTTTCTAAACCAATCTATTGTCTAACTTTTTAAAATTGAGAATAATATGAAAAAGATAATGTTTGTGGCTCTGGCCCTTTTGATAGGTCTTGCCTCTTGTGTCAAGGATAAGCAATATCCAGGCATCACCATTTCCAATGTTACTTACAATCCTACTGCTGTCCAAGAAGATGATGAAGTCACGGTGACAGCTACGATTACCAGTTTCCAAAAAATCCTCGAAGCAAAAGTGGTTTATACTATCGATGGTGAAAGCTTGGCATTGGCAATGACTGAAGGTACCGATAACCTCTATAAAGCTGTTATCCCCGCCTTTGCCGACGGAACGAAGGTGAGTTTCTATGTCGAAGCCGATAATATTGAGGTTACGGCTGCTTCTCCCGTTATGGAATATACCGTGGGTGCAGTCGCTGTCGACTACAGCGTGCTCCGCCTCAACGAACTCAACGGTAACGACAAGTTCATCGAAATCTACAATGCTGGTGCCGATGCCATCAACTTGAATGGCGTTTACATCATAAAGGACAATGAAGCCCAAACCTGGACTGGCGATAACACGGTGAAGATTGAAGCTGGAGCTTATCTTGTGCTCTATAGCGAAGATGTCGTCGCCGACCATCCCGATGTTCCCGAAACCCTGATTTTCCATAGCGGTCTCTCCGCCAAGAAGAATGTTCGCATCCAGCTCTTCACGCCCGCTGGTGAAATCATCGACGACTTCAACCTGACGGCCATTGAGCTGAACGGTGAAGCCTATGGCTATGCCGGCAACCAAGCTCCCGCCTCCTACAGCCGCAATGCTGATGGCAAATGGTACTATGCCGATGCCACTCCTGGTGCTGCCAACACCGATGGCCAGAATATCGTCCTCGGCCTCGAAGGTGGCGACACCCCCGAGCCTCCGACTCCAGAAGAGCCCGACTACACCAACCTTGTCCTCAATGAACTGAATGGCGACACCAAGTTCATCGAGTTCTACAACAAGGGCAACCTCGACCTCTCCATGGAAGGCATGTTCATCACCAAGGACGGTGTTGAAGACGACATCAAGTGGACGGGCGACGCCACCATCGTGGTTCCCGCTCATGGCTATGTGGTGCTTTATAGCGCTGATGTGTCAGCCGACCATCCGGAACTGGGTGAGAATATGTTCTTCAACAGCGGTCTCTCTGCCAAGAAGACGGTACGCATTGCCCTCTACATGGCTGATGGCACCGAAAGAGATGTGTTCACTAGAGGTGAAACAGGTGAATGGGGACAGACCATCTCCAATGTGGCTCCTCAGTCCTATGCCCGCACACCCGACGGCGGTGACTGGAAGCTGGCCGACCCGACTCCGGGCGAAGCTAACCCCGCCGAAGGCGAAGACATCCCGCAGGAATAAAGTGAAAAAGTGAGATTCCCTTCGGGAATGGAGTTCTATTCATAAGTTATTAAGCGGCGGCTTGTAAAGCTAACATTACATAAAGCCTGACCAGCCGCCGCCTTTTATACAAATCAAACATTCTCCATTCCCCGAAGGGGAATCTCAAAATGTAATCTTTGGATTTTGAATTTTAAATCATTGAATCATAAATAACTCTATGGCAAAAGAAGAAATGAAAATCGGCGAAGTGTCGAAGCCGAGATTTGAGTTCCGCTCCTTCGGACAATGCTTCTGCGAGGCCCACAAACGCATGGCCCGCCTGTCGATGCCCGTACCCGAGAAGGTTTGGGAGCGCCTCAGCGACGAGATCTATATCATCTCCCGCAAAAACGATATCAACAACACCAAGATACGCGACGGCAAGATGGACATCAAGACCTTCGTTCAATCCGTCGATGGGCTTGAGCAGTGGAATCCTCTGATGAAGGGTGAGTTCCCCATCAGCCGCGAGGTGCTTGAGAAGGAAGTGTTCCCCGCTTTCATGGTCGAAATGCCCAAGCTGACCAAGGACACCTATACCTATGACGAGTTTATCGCCATGGTGAAGGCCAATCCAGACCTGGCTGCCGTGCGCGTCCACAAGCGCCGCTTCGGCTACATGGTCAACGACACCATCTGCGAGTTTGGTGAGGTGCTCATCAACGGCGCCAAGGTGGTGACCATCAACTCAGAGTCGACTGAGATTGAGGACATTAAGAAGACCATTAAGGATGTGGGTCTGGAAGGTGTCGAAAACATCAACTATTTACAGGCGATCAAGCGCGTCATCGGTATGTCCGACAAACCGCTTGCAAACGAATAAACGACTATGGCACAAGAGATTGAAAAAAAGTTTTTGGTAAAGGGTGACTTCAAGGCCGAGGCTTTCAAGGCCACGCGTATCACCCAAGGCTATCTCAGCAGTGTCCCCGAGCGTACCGTCCGTGTGCGTGTGAAGGGCGACAAGGGCTTCATCACCATCAAGGGCATCGGCAACGCCTCTGGTGCCGCCCGCTTCGAGTGGGAGAAGGAGATCCCCGTTGACGAGGTGCAGTCATTGCTCGAAATCTGTGAGCCTGGTGTCATCGACAAGACCCGCTATCTTGTGAAGAACACCGATGGCAAGCATACTTGGGAAGTGGATGAGTTCTACGGCGACAACGACGGTCTCATCGTGGCAGAAGTCGAGCTCGCCGACGAGAACGAGCCCTTCGACAAGCCTGCCTGGCTCGGCGAAGAGGTCACCGGCGATCCCAAGTACTTCAACTCCATGTTGATGAAGAATCCTTATAAGAACTGGTAATAACCTAAAAGAGACTGGGTTGCGCAACCCTTAAGCCTTTACCGTCATGGCGGAGACGCATCCGCCATCTCCTAAGCGCGAAGACGACACTTTTCGCTTCAGGAGATTGCGGGTCAAGCCCGCAATGACGGTCAAGGCTCAGTCTCGACTCAAACAAAACCCCTATGAGCACATTCGACCCTTTGGATATGAACAACTACAAAGTGGAGAAACTGCCCAAGATGCAGAAATCCAACTTTGAGAAATGGATGGCTCGCCTCGGCGGCCCCTTGGCCATCATCGCCTTCATCGTGATTTATTGGTGCTGCCACATCGGCTTCATCGACAACCTGAACACCGAGATGCTGACTGAAAAGGCCTTGAAGCGTTGCAACGACATTGGCTTCGAAGAGTTTCTCCGCACCAACTACGCCATGCTCGCCATCTTTGTCGCAGGTCTCATCCTCTGGATGACGGAGGCCATCCCTAACTACCTCACCTCACTGTTCATCATTCTGGGTATTGTGCTCTGTAATGTCACTACACAGAAGGAGGCCTTGGCCCAACTCGGTCACCCTGTGATGTGGCTGAATATCCTTTCCTTCGTTTTGGCAAGTATGTTGGTCAAGACGCAGTTTGCCAAGCGATTGGCCTTAGCCTTTGTCATCAAGTTTGGCAAGAGTGCCAAAGGTGTGCTTTGGAGTTTCTTGATCATTAATTTGGTGCTGTCGGCCTTTATCTCGGCTACAACAGTGAAGGCCACCATCATGTTGCCCATCTTTATGACGGTGTGTGCCATCTATGGTGCCTCCAACGGCAACCGCAACAATTTCGGCCGCAACCTCGTCATCCAGAACCTCTTCCAGGTGAACATCGGTGCCAATGCGTTCTATACGGGTAGCGGCGCCCACCTGCTGGCCATCTCGCTCATCGCGGGCTTCGTTGGCAGCTGCGACTTTGGTTATTCCGACTGGCTCATCTCGTGCGGCCCGATGAGTTTGCTGATCTTGGTCATCGGCCTGTTGCTTGGCACATACGTCTTCTTCCCGATGAAGAAAGAGGAGCAGGTACCTCAAATCGAAGGCGGCTTGGAGCGACTGAAGGAAGAGCTTAAGGCCATGGGCAAGATGAAGGCTGAAGAATATAAGGCCGTGGGCATCTTTGTTTTGGTGCTTGTCCTTTGGGTCACGAAAGGCACCTTCCACAACATCGACGAGACCATCGTCGCCCTGTTGGGTGCCGTCCTCGCCCTGCTGCCGGGCATCGGCGTGGTGAAATGGAACGACGTCGACATCCCTTGGCACCTGATGCTCTTCTCAGCTGGTGCTTATACCTTAGGCTCAGGCCTCAATGCCACCGACCTCCCCAACACCATGGTCAATGCCGCTTTTGATAGCCTCGGCATCACGGCCAACACGCCTTTCTGGGTGCTGTATGTCATCCTCACCTTCTTGATGATGTATTCGGGTCTGGTCTTCCAAAGTAAGACCATCCGCACCATGGTCTTCGTGCCCATCGCATTGGGCGTGGAGGCGCGTTTCGGCTTCCCCGTCATGAGCCTCAGTCTGCCCGTGGCCATGCTCATCGAGCACTGCTATGTGCTGCCCTTCAACAGCAAACCCGCTGCTTTGTTGTACAACACCAATATGTACAGCCAAACTGACGCTTTCAAGTTCGGTATCACCATGATGACCATCTCATGGGTGCTCATCCTTGTCTGGGGCGAGACGGTGCTGCATTGGCTGGACATCACGCCGGGGTTGTTCTTGGTGAAGTAATACTACTTTTTTCATGGCTTTTTTTGCAAAAGAGTACAAAATACGCTATTTTTGTACTTTCTAAATTGCTAATGCCATGAAAAAGATACTCTTACTACTGCTTTTGTTTCCCTTTACCCTCTTCGCCCAAGTCACCGATGACTTCTCCGACGGCGACTTCACTCAAAATCCCACTTGGTCAGGAACGACGGAACATTATACGGTGAACAACAGCAAACAGCTCCAACTCAACGCGGAAGGTGAAGGCACAGCCTACCTTTCCTTGCCCATCAGCGAGTATGAGTCTATGGAATGGCAGTTTTGGATTCGCGAGGCTTTTGCCCCTTCGGGAAATAACTATACGGATGTCTGGCTCAGTGCCGACAACACTGACTTGCAAAATGTCACCCAAGGCTATTTCCTGCGCTTCGGCGAAGGTGGCAGCAACGATGCCATCACCTTGTTCCGCAAGGATGCCGACGGACAACAGCAAATTTGTCGCGGCACGGAAGGTACCATCGCCGCCTCATTTGCAGTCTCAATAAAAGTGACTTGCGACCGTGAGGGCAATTGGATGATTCAGACATGCTATGACAACTCGGGTATTTATCTCATTGAGGCACAAGGTACAGATGATACATACGGTCGCGGAGGCTATTTTGGCTTTTGGTCCAAGTTCACATCCAGCAACGCCACGAAGATCTATTTCGACAATGTCTATGTCGGTCCCCGCATTGCCGACCACGAGCCACCCCAACTGCTGACCTGCGAGGTGCTGGATGTGACACATCTGCAGCTCTCCTTCAATGAAGCGCTGAATGAGACAACAGCACTCAACACATCCAATTATTCGGTGGATAATGGCTTGGGTAGTCCGATGTCGGTTAGCTTCGGCACCAATCTAGCTCAAGTGGTCTTGGAGTTCGAACGCGAAATCGGCAACGGTATTAATTACACGCTGAATGTCAGTGGTATCAAAGACCTGTGGAACAACATGATGGACCCGACAACGATGGCCTTTTCCATCTATGAAGCCTCGGAATACGACATCATCATCAATGAGATTATGGCGGATCCGAATCCTGTGGTGGGCCTGCCCGAATGGGAGTATGTGGAACTCTATAACACCACGGAGTTCGGCATCGACCTGAAAGACTGGCAGATACAAATCGGCTCAAACGACAATACTTTTGGTAACTATGTGCTTTCTCCACACGGCTATGTCATCCTATGCCACAATGATGCCGTTTCCGAACTACGCCAATATGGCGACTGTATCGGCTTCAGCAGCTTCTCGGTGGGCAATGCTACTTCGGCGATGTACCTCTATAGTAAGGAAGACATCTTGATTTCTCGCGTCAACTTCAGTAACATCTGGTACCACAACCCCGACAAGGCCAACGGTGGCTGGTCGGTGGAGCAAATCGACCCGTTGAACCCCTGCGCTGGTGCCTCCAACTGGACCGCCTCCCTGGATGCTTCGGGTGGCACGCCAGGCCGCATTAATTCGGTGAATGGCGAGAACAATGTGGCACCGAAAGTGGAGCGCGTGAGCATGTTCGGCAACCAAATCGTCCAACTGTGGTTTGACCAACAAATGAATCCCGATGAACTACTTGAAACGCAACACTTCCTTGTGGAAGAGACGAACGAACATCCCCAGCAAACGGTCATAAATCCCATGGACGGCACATACGTGGAACTTCAATTCGACCGCGGATTCGAGCAAGGTTTGGTCTATACATTGATTATTAATGGCGTGACCAACTGCGTGGGAACAACCATTGAAGCCGACACCCATGTGCAGTTCGGCATCCCGAACGACATCTCCGAAGGCGAAATCCTGATTAATGAAATCCTCTTCGACCCCATAGCACCAGGCGTGGATTATGTGGAGCTTTACAACAACACTGACAAGACCTTTGACCTCAGTGCTCTGATGCTTGGCGTCGTCAAGGAGAGCTTTCCGAATCCCGCTGATACCATCTTGAAGGAAATCACGCCTGACAGTCGTTTGTTCCTGCCCAAGACTTATATTTTGCTCTCCACCAACAGCGAAATCGTCGGCCACCAATACGACTGCCCGACCGACAACTTCGTGCAAATGACATCCTTCCCGAGCTATGCCAACGCAGGCGGTACGGCCATCCTGATGGGTAAGGATGGCACGGTGGTCGACCAGATGACCTTCTCCGAAAAGATGCACTATCCCTTGCTTAAGGTCACGAAAGGTGTGGCCTTGGAGCGTGTCAGTTTCGACCAGCCTTCCATGGATGCCAACAACTGGCATTCTGCCGCCGAAAGCGTGCATTTTGGTACGCCAGGCTACGAGAACTCGATGATGCAAATCGCCGAGCCTTCCAACGATGAAATTTCCATCAGCCCCGATATCTTCTCGCCCGACGGCGACGGCTTCGATGATGCCTGTTTCATCAACTACCATTTCGGAGAGGCAGGCTATACAATGAACATCTACATCTTCAATGTAGCAGGACAATTAATCCGTCACTTGGCCAAAGGCGAGCTGGTAGGGCAGGAGGGCAGCGTCCTCTGGAACGGCCTTGACAACAACGGCAACAAGGTCCCCGTTGGTGTCTATGTCGCCGTGACTGAGATCTTCAATTTTGAAGGTAAAGTGAAGCAGTTCAAAAATGCTGTGGTGGTAGGAACATGCTGATCAATAATCCATATTGCTTTGCGCCACAAGCTGTTTTGTATCAGGATTAAAGGCGGTGAGGTTGCCTAAGCTAGGTTTGTCAGTCACATAAACCCCATTGTCCAAGACGATGAAATCGTAGTTGTCGTTGTTTTCGATGACCAAGTTCATGAAACTGTAGTCGACAGGGATGTGTCCGTGAATGATCTTTTTGCCGTGCGATTTATTGAAGTCAACCTTGAACTTGCGGGTCCACATCATGCTTTTCGTGTCTTCAAACGGGTTGGCAATGTTAAAGTTCATGCCGGCATGGACGAGGATGTACTCTTCCAACTCAATGTAGGGCACGCAGGCGTTCATCCAGTCGATGTAAAGCTGCGGGATCTCGCGCGGATGTTTCACCCCAAAGCTTTCCAAGGTCGTTTTGGCACCCACGGCTTCCCAATTCTTCTGTTCTTCATGCTTGCCACCGAACAATTTCTTCTTTTGGTCGGCCATAAAAGCCTTCACGCACATGTCCTCGTGGTTTCCCTTTATGAAATACACCTCATACTCTTCCTTTTGCAGATGCATCAGGTAGTCAAGGACGCCTTTGCCGTCAGGACCACGGTCGATATAGTCGCCCAAGAAATACAACGGGTCGTGTTTCGTGACCTTAAGCACGTTTTCAAGTAGCACCTTTAAGGTCTGGGCGCAACCGTGAATGTCGGGAATGATCCAGCGTTGTGACATCAGAATAGAGTATTGAGGTTCAGTGATTCGTATTGCTTGCGTAGACGGGTCTTGAAGGTCCAGCGCACATCGGAAATCCAACGGCGACATAGCTCGCAGTAGTCCACGAAGACCCTATAGGAGAAGAAGAGTAGCACCATGCCGCCCAAAGCCCAGTACCAAGGCAAGTAGCAGAACAACAATATGGTGCCAATGATGAAGACAAGCGGGAAAAGCACAAACTCCACACCGAAGCTAACAGTATTACTGAAAGCTTTGTCTTTCAGTTTGCTTTTGATAATCGAAGTAGTGAGCCAAATGGGCAGGTTGACGATGGCTGAAGCGGCAAAATAGGGCAGGCCAACGAGTAAAACGGCTAGTCTCCAGAGGAAATTAATCAAAGGATATTTTCTCGCAGTCGACATGACGGAGATTTTCTGCCGTCTACGCTCCTTGTCGAAAGCAAGCACGCGTTCAAAGAGGTCTTTGGCTTCTTCGGGCTTTTCCTCTCTGAATTTCAGCACCTTTGCAACCGTTTCACGATTGCGGAGCATCTTCTTAAAGAGGCCACCGGCGCGTTTCTCGTTCTTCATCTTGACGATTTCCCAAATGGCGTCATAGTCCTCGTCATCAGGGATATAGGTGAAGAGCTTTGAGATTTCTTCGCCCAAAATATCCTTGAGTTGGTTGATGATGATGGCCTCGTTTTCCTCCGTGGTGTTTTGGATGAATTCGGTTACATTAATGGGTTGGCCAAAATGGATCATCGCCGTGCTACGGTAGCGGAAATAGTCGCCGTATTCGATGGCAGTGGGGATGATGTAGACAGGACTCTTTTCGCCGAATTGCTTGTTGGCGTCCAAGGCGATGTGAAACAGACCCTTACCCATGCGCATTAATGAATGCTTCGTGCGGTGGGTGCCTTCAGGGAAAAGATAGAGGTCGACATGGTCGTGGATGACATCGACGGCCTTGTTCAAGGAGTCATCGTTTTGGCGCACGGCAGCCACTCCGTTACGGATGCGGAAGATGGGCAGAATGCGTAGGAAATTCAGGATTTTGGCCACGGCCGGGTTCTTGAAGATGTCGCCACGTGCGATGAACACCTTTTTGATATTGTCAGCCGCAAGCAATACCAAGGCGTCCATCAGCGTGTTGCTGTGGTTGACGCCGAAAATCACGGCACTGTCTTTCGGGAGATGCTCTTTCCCGTGTACCTCAAACCTGCGGTAGGCTATGCGTGTGTGCCAGTTGACGTACGGTAGTAGGAAGGAATACCAGAAGTCGGGATCTTGAATTTTTTTGGCCATTTTCAATCATCAATGAGTTTGCGAAATTACAAAAATAACCCAAACGGAAAGTTTTTTTCGTCCAAAAGCAGAAATTTCTTACTTTTACCGCCCAAATGTGAATAACAATGGTAAAAAAAACATTCTATTCAATTGTTGCATTTTTCCTCTCTTGTTTGCTGTTGGTTGCTTGCCATAATGGTAGATCGAAAGATAAAAATGCAAAAGAAGATGTTGAAACACAAGACGATACATTAAACATCCAAGAGCCACTCCTGCCTGAAGACACGTTGACGGCTTTGGAGCATTTGATGGAAAAGGGCACTTTGGTGGCCGTGACCAATTGCGAGGATTTCAATTACAAAATGTTTAAGGGACACCCATCGGGCTTTCAATATGACTTGCTCAAGGATTTCTGCAAAATGTTTGATCTTCGCCTCGAAATGAAGGTCAATGATAACTTGGATTCGTGCTTCATGTTGCTCGATTCGGGCGAGGCAGATGTCGTGGCCACAGGTGTGGGGTTGACGAAAGAATTGAGAGAACAATATGGATTGACGGATCCGATTTTTACTTCCCAAAGCATTTTGGTGCAAAGGATGCCGAAAAACTGGAGTAAGATGTCGACCGACAATGAGGTTGAGAATCAGTTGCTTCGTTCTCCCTTTGATTTGGCTGGAAAAACCATCCATGTGTCTCGAGGCAACCATGCGGCCAAAGTGTTGGAAAACCTTTCAGAAGAAATCGGTAAGCGGATTTATGTGGTTGAATGTGACACACTTAATGATTTTGAGTTGATTAATGCAGTGTGTGATGGAAAGATTGATTATACCGTAGTGGACGATTATATTGCAACGGCAGGTTGTTATGGACTCAAGGGTTTGGACACCAAACTTGTCGTGGGTGTGGAGCACCCCATCGGTTATGTAGTCAAGAGCCATGACGCTGATTCATCGTTGCTTAAGGTCTTCAATGATTGGATTGACAAGGCGGAACAGAAGCAATTGAGGATTGTGATGACTAGATATGTCAAGAATCGTCGATTGTTTGCCCAAAGCCCTGAGGAAGCGAACGGGCATATTTCCCCGTTTGACAAAGCCATAAAGAAAACAGCGGCTAAGATTGGTTGGGATTGGCGTTTGCTGGCGGCCTTGATTTATCAGGAATCGCGCTTCAAGATTGATTTGGAGAGTGATAAAGGGGCTTTCGGATTAATGCAACTTATGCCTTCCGTGATGGAACGTTATAATGTGAGCTACGATTCCTCTCCCGAGGAGCAACTGGAAGCCGGTGGTAAATTGATTTCTTATCTTGACAAGACGTTGAAAAACAAGGTTGCTGATAGCCTTGAACGGGTGAAGTTCGTGTTGGCTGCCTACAATGCAGGCCTTGGCCATGTTTTGGATGCCCAACGCTTGGCCATGAAGTATGAAAAAGCTCCTGATATTTGGGAAAACAATGTGGATTACTTCATCCTCAACAAATCCAAGCCTTTGTATTATCGAGATACCTGCTGCCGTTGTGGTTTTTTGAGAGGGACGCAAACCTACCGTTTCGTGGAGGATATCATGGAGCGATACCATCATTATCAAAACTTAGTGAATTGAAAATCAATTGAATAATTATGAAGAAACTATTATTCTCTTTTTTGTTCTTTTTCTTTTTTTGGGGCGTGAAAGTGGCCTCAGCCCAATCGTTTAACTCTGGCCTTATTGCAGGAGCTACTTTCAGTCAAGTGGATGGTGATAATTATGCAGGCTACCATCAATTGGGCTTCACGGCAGGTGCTTATGTCAATTTGCCGTTGGACGACTACTTCTCAGCTCAAATGGAATTGAAATATTCGCTCCTTGGTGCGCATTCGTCTGACAAAGAAGTGAATGAGTATTATTATAATCCCTATAGCTTGCGTTTGCATTATGCCGAAATACCTTTGATGTTGCGCTACAATTTGGGTGTTTTCCGAGTCGGAGGCCGGCCTTTGGATTTCATTACCTTGGAAGCGGGTGCCAGCCTTGATTTCCGCCTGAAAGCCACTGAAGATGTCGATGCCGATATTCAAGTCACTACAAACCGTTGGAACTTCTTCTCTGCCACGGCCAATGCTGGTTTGCATTTTGCTTTCAATGAGCATTTCGGACTTGGAGCGCGCTTTATGTATTCTGTGGTGCCATGCCGCTTCACGGGCAACCCGGGTTGGTTCTATAACCAATACTATAATAAGGTGGTGCAGTTCACCTTGACCTATAATATCAACTCTCCTCTGAGATAGGATTTCGTTCATTGTCACAAACTGCGTCTCGCAGTTCGACACCGGAAATAAATTCAATATTCCGTTTTAAGCCTTCGTATCCCGCACGTTGTACGGCAGAGTGCTTGAATAGTGCCTTAAACTCAGTTTCAGTCAGGTTTTTCCAATCGTTTTCCTGCATGGCCAATAGTTCTTCTGATGGTTGGAACTCAGGCTCCATGTTAGGCAAAGAGAATCGGTTGTAGGGACACACGTCTTGACAAATGTCGCAGCCATACATCCAACCATGAAAAGCACTAGGCTCAAGGCTGGAGAGGCTGCCTTTGTATTCGATGGTCAAATAGGAGATGCACTTGCGGGCGTCAATGTGGAAGGGAGCTTCCAAAGCACCTGTGGGACAAGCATCCAAACATTTGGTGCAGCGCCCGCAACGGTTGGACAAAGGTTTTCCTGTTACTTCCAATTCCAGAGGCAAAAACAGATGTCCGATGAAGAAAAACGAGCCTTTTTTAGGATGAATCAAGGTGGTGTTTTTTCCAATGAAACCCAATCCACAACGCACCGCCCAGGCACGCTCAAGCACGGGCGCTGAATCCACAAAAATGCGTGTGCCCTCCAGTTTTCCCGTTTGTGCCTCAATGCGTTCCAAAAGCAACCGCATCTTGCGTTTCAATACATCGTGATAGTCGGTACCATAGGCATATTTGGCGATTTTAAAGTGCTCACCATCACCTAATGGTTGCTTGGGGAAATAGTTGTAAAGTACAGTGACAATGGATTTTGTGCCTTCCACCAAAAGACGGGGGTCGTAACGCTTTTCCTTGTTGCGGGTCAGGTAGCCCATTTCGCCTTCATGCCCGCCTTTGAGCCATTGCTCTACATGCGCTGATTCCTCTTCCAAAGCCGTCGCATTGGCAATGCCACAAGCATCGAAGCCCAATTGTTTAGCTTCTTCGATAATCCATTCGGAAACCATCAGAACGGTGCAAAGGTCACACCCACCGACAGCGGATGAAACACAGGTGCTTCATGACCCACGGCAAACACAGGGCTGAGTTGGTAGGCAGCAAAAGCACTCACCCACTTCCAGCCCACACGCAAGGTAGCAGAATAAGCCAAACGCTCAATATTATTGATATAGCAGAGTTTCTGATGAACGGTCGCACCGCTTTCATCAGAAATGGTTATGGTGTTTTCGTCATTAACGGCTAGGGTGCCGGTGTTGTCGGGACCGACATATTTGGTCTTCGTGGCAAGCATCACACCGACTTTGAAACCCACGCCAATCTTCACGGCATCCTTGATGCGGAAGCGCAGCTCCAAAGGAATCTCACCGTATGTGGGGTTGACTTTGTAACGCTTGAAACCTTCAACATCGCGGTAATCCTTGTATACGAGGTTGCCGTTGGTGTATGGATTCAAGATGCGCGTGTAGGAGAAATAGTTGTGCGACGACATGCCCAAACCAATGGAAACGGTGTGTTTGCTGCTTTCACCCAAAGGGAAATTGTAGGTGAGAGCACAGCTCACGCCTTGGTTAAAACCGCGTGGATTCCAGTTGTCACTAGGCGCGAGTTGGAAGTCACTGAACAAGTCGAAACCGAAAGTGACTCTTTTGTCGGTCTTATTGGCGATGAGTTGGGCAAAGGAAGTCGCCGAAATGATTAATGCGATGAGGGTAAATAATGCTTTCTTCATTTGTTGATTGTGATTTATTTCATTTCTAATTCTTTCATGATAGAAGTGCGCTCGTCCAAAAGGCGGTTGATGTCTTCGTCAGAGAGATCAGGCTGGCGCAATTGGTCGTCAATGGCGGCCAAATGGGCTTCCAGATTCTCGGTGGTGCCAGGGATATCGGTTAGTTGTTTTTCCTTGTTGACAGGAGGTTCCTGAGGCATAGTTGGGCTTGCCGTTTGTTGCGGGTCGCCAGTGAAATTCTTCAGTTGACCCATAACCATACCTACCATCTGTTTCGTGAAGGGGTCGAGTTTGTATATCTCTACCTTCATGTCGTCTTTCAGCTCATCGAAATCCTCCAGAAACATCTTCAGTTGTTCCTTTTGTTCCTCGTTGATGCCTGGAATGGCGTCAAGGTCTTGGCCTTCCATCATTTTCTTGAACATGTTCAAGAGGTCGTCGAGTCCGTTATTGAGGTTATTGTCTTCCATAATATGATGCAACTTATTGATGGATTACGACCCATCAAATTCCGTTCCGCTTGCAAAGAAACGAATTTTTTACGGAATGATTGTGACAGATTGACAATTTTTCACGAATATTGCATCTTTAAACTTCCGACTCTCAACCCTACACTTTCAACTGACTCTCAACTCTCAACTCTAAACTAAAGAATATGGATTTTAAAACAATAAAAGTACAATTAGGCGAGAGCATGGCATGGGTCAACCTCGACCGTCCCGAAGTGCGCAACGCGCTGAATGCCGAACTGATACGCGAACTGACCGAAGTCTTCGATTGGCTCAACAGCCGCGACGACATCCGTGTCATCATCCTGAAGGGCAATGGCAAGGCTTTCTGTGCGGGTGCTGATTTGGAATACATGAAGGCGATGGCGAAATACAGTTATCCTCAGAATATCGATGATGCCCAAAAGCTTTCTAAACTGTTTCAGACCATTTATTTCTGCGACAAAGCCGTCATAGTGGATGTGCACGGCGCTTGTATCGGCGGGGCCAATGGCATCATTGCTGCCGCCGACATCGTGATTGCCGAAAAAGAAACGAAATTTGCCTTTTCTGAGGTGCGGTTAGGCATCACTCCAGCCACCATTTCGCCTTTTGTGGTGAACAAAATCGGTCATACTGCCGCCAAGGAATTGATGTTGACGGGAAGACGCTTCACTGCCGACGAAGCCAAGGAATTCCGCTTGGTGAATGTGGTCGTCGACGAGGCGCAGATGATAGATGCCGAACGCCAATACATCGACTATTTCTTGCACGGCTCACCCGATGCCATTGCCGAGTGCAAGAAATTACTCCGTATGGTGAGTGGTTCCGACGACCGCTACAACCCTGTTTTCATGCAAACCTCGGTGGCCATCGCCAACCAACGCATCTCAAAGGCCGGCCAGGAAGGCATGACGGCGTTTTTCGAGAAGCGCAAGCCCGAGTGGGAGAAATAACAATCAAAAAACTATACCTATGAAAAAATTTGCAGTAATCTTAGCTGGCTGCGGTCGCAAGGACGGCAGCGAAATCAACGAAGCCATTACACTCTTGCTTTCTCTTGAGCAGCATCAATGTGAATATCAATGTTTTGCCCCTAATCGCCCGCAGACTGAGGTCATCGACCATCTGACAGAGAAGCAAGTCAAAGAGGAGCGCAATATCTTGACCGAGGCCGCCCGTTTAGCCCGCAGTCAGGTCAAGCCCATCGAGGAATACAAGGCCGAGGATTACGACGGTCTGCTCTTCAGCGGTGGCTATGGTGTGGCCAAAAACCTGTGCAATTATGCCTACAAAGGCGCCGACATGGAAGTACAGCCCGACGTGGCTCGTGCCATCGTTGAGACCCGCGAGGCTAACAAGCCCCTTGGGGGCATGTGCATCGCTCCAGTGATGTTTGCCAAACTGTTGCCTGGCGTTTGTGTCACTTTAGGGAATGAAGGTACGCCCGATGCCGATAACATTCGTGCTATGGGGGCTTTCCATGTGCAGACCGAGCATGGCGACGTGTGTGCCGACAACGAGTTGTTGGTCTTCACTACGCCTGCCTATATGCTTGACGCGACGTTAAAGGATGTCTATGATGGTGCCTATAATCTGGTGGAAACGATTGTCGACACCTTGGATGGGAAACACGAATAATTAGATTTTATCGCCGTAAGCCAAATCTCCCGCGTCACCAAGGCCTGGGACGATGTACTTGTGCTCGTTCAGGACGGGGTCGATAGCGGCGCACCATAGTGTGACGTTGTCCAACGGACGGAAGAGTTTCATTAGGTTATTAATGCCGTCTTGGGCGGCAATGACGCAGCAAAGGTGCAGATGCTTCGGTATGCCTTTGGTGCAAAGGGCTTGGTAGGCCAGTTCGAGGCTGCCACCTGTGGCAAGCATCGGGTCGGCGATGATGAGGGTTTTGTCCGTCAGGTCGGGAGCGGCCAAATATTCTACTTTAATGCCAACGTTTTCATGCTTTTCGTCCAAATAATATCGGTATGCCGAAACGAAGGCATTGCCTGCATGGTCAAACACATCCAAAAAGCCTTGATGGAAGGGCAAACCCGCGCGGAACACGGTGGCTAACACGATGTCGTCGTCGGGTGTGTTGGCTTTGGCTACGGCTAAAGGTGTCTGAAGGTTTTTCTCCGAATAGTGTAGCGTTTTGCTCACTTCGTAGGCCATCAGTTGGCCGATGCGTTGCAGATTGTGGCGGAAAGTGTTGCGGTCGCCTTGGATCTTGATGTCCCTCAATTCGGCCACATATTGGTTGATGATGCTGTTGCTTTCAGCGAAATTGATGATGTTCACGGCTCGAAAGATTTGGGCAAAGGTAGAAAAAAATTGAGGACGGCCTTCCGACCGTCCTCGTTTTTTATTGTTTTTTTGTTTTTATCTGCGTCCGTTGCTCGAGCCGCTGCGGCTGCTGTTAGAGCTGCTTGAACTTCTCGTCGAGCTGTTACCGCTTCTGCTGTTTGAGGAGCTGGTGCCACTGCTGCGGGTGCTGCTGCTTGAGCTGTTCACACGGCTGCTGCCGGTTGCTGAGCCTGTCGAAGTACCGTTGGTGCCGTTGCTGCGGCTGTTGCTGCTGGAGTTGTTCACTCTGCCGCTGGAGCTTCCGCTGGTGCCACTGGGACGGCTGTTGCTGTTGGAGCTGTTCACTCGACCGCTGTTGCTGTTACCCGTGCGACCGTTGCCGCTGTTGATGTTCGGGCGTGTGCTGGTGCCGTTGCCCGTGCGTCCGCTTGCGCTGCCGCTGGTGTTGCTGGTACGTCCGCTGTCACTGTTGACTCTCGGGCGGTCGTTGCTGTTGCCGTTGTTCGGGGCGACAGTGCTACCGTTGTTGTAGGTGCCCGAGCTCATGCTGCCTCCGTCGGCTTTGGGTCTGACTGTGGCGCTGGGTGCCGGTTCGTTGCCGTTAGGCTTGGGTTCAGGCGTATCGCTCCAGTTGTTGTGTGTGGCCGGGTAGCCTCCGTTGTTGTGGTGATAACCATAGGTGTGGTGCATCGGGTCCATCGGGGGCGGCATTCCAGGACCGTGTCCGGGAGGCGGCATCGGCGGACGGAAGCCGTCGTAGTAGTAGCGATAGGTGCCGGGACGGTGGTAGTAGCGCAGGCGCGGTCCGATGTGAATCACCACCCAAGGTTCGGTACGAGGACCATGCCAGCAGAAGCGGATGGGCTCGAAGTACTCGAAGGTGGTGAAGCTGTAGAGTTCGCGGCCTATCGTGTAGTAAGGCATGATCGTGTAGGTGAAGTGACGGTCGATGCGATAGGAAGGAATCTCGACGGCGATTCTCTTGATGCGGCCAGGACGTACCTTCACGTATTCCTCGGCATAGCTGTAGCCGTCGTCAGGATCGAGGAAGATGCAGATGTCCCCCCTATAGGTGTAGTCGCCGATATTCTCCACGTCGTAGTAGACCGTGATAGAGTTGTAGTTGTACACCATCACGGGCTGTGAGACCAAGGCGAGTTCGGGAGGAAATCCGTTTGCTTTTGCTGCGATGGCTCCTGTCACTAACAGGAGGGTCATCAGAATGTTCTTGGCTTTCATAGTTGTGATTTTTATGAGGGTTTGACTTCTGTTTTGTGTTCAATCAACTATGCTACCAAAACCGTGCCAAAATTCTTGTAGAGCTGTCACACCGTGGCAGCCGCTGTATCATTTTGCAACAGCGGCTGCAGTAATACGACAGCCCTACGAGGTGGAATTTTTTATTCTTCAACTTCAAACACCCTATGGGTATTCCCATAATCAATTTCGGGATGGCTGGCCAGATATTCCAGCATCAGTTCATTGGAACTTCGGAAGGTAGTGCGTCCCTCGTCTACGTGTTCATAATCAAACACGCTCGACATATAGCTGTTCATCACAATATTGTATTTGGCGTCCAGATCCATAGGCTTGCCGTTTTCTAATGTTACCTCGATGTCTTTCATCTCGCCTTCGTCGCTCACCTTATATTTATATGAGCAGCCTGAACAGTAAATAGGGCCTCCGTCAGTAGTGAAGCACGATTTCATCAGGTTGATGATTTCCTGTCCACTGAGCGTGAAACTGATGATTTCGTTATCGAAGGGGTCGAGGGCGAAGATGTCTTTCAAGGTCACGGGGCGAGCTGAAAGGGTGTCAAAACGCACACCTCCAGGGTTTTGGAAACCCATATCGGCACCAGTGGTGTAACGGCAAGCATCCGTCATCAGGCAGCCCAAAGACTCAGTGTTTTCAATGGGTGTCATATTGGTGGTGACCACGGTGCGGAAATAGTCGTTGCTGTTGTATCGGTCGACTATGGCTTGTACTTTTGCATTGCGTTTAGGGAAGTCTTTGATGGAGAGAAGCTGCATATCCTTATCAACCAATACGCCATTTTGGAATGTGAAAGTGCTAAGGGTTATGAACTTGACTTTGGCCTCAGCTTGGGTAATCATCACATTGTTGACCAGTTGTTTCTCCGCAACGCGAGTATGGCTGTGTCCACCGAAAATGGCATCGAGTTCGGGAAACTGGGCGGCGATTTCTCGGTCTTCCTCATAACCGCAGTGGGAGAGGAGGAAGATGGCATTGCAGTCATGGAGTTCGTCAATGTTCTGTTGAAGCACTTCATTGAGGGGAACGAAATGTGAACCGTTGGCATTTTTTGGATGGAAGTCGGGCAGGCCGTTTTCGCCAAGTTGTATACCACCAATGACGCCGATTTTCAAGCCGTTGCGTTCGAAGACCTTAAAGGGATACACATTGGGCATCTTAAGTGTATCATCGAACGTGACATTGGCGCACACGAAAGGAAAATTGGCCCAGCCCAATACGTTGCGTAGGGCGAGAGGACCACCATCCCACTCATGGTTGCCGAAAGTCGACAAATCAAAACCGACGGTGTTCATCAGTTCATACATAGGCTTGGCTGGCTCTGTATAGCGGTCGTTGATGGGATTGCCTGAGCGGTTGTCACCAGCACCAAACACCAATAAACCTGGATGAGCAATGCGCAGGCTATCGATGAGTGCGGCCATTTGTGGGAAGTTGTCGATGTTAGCGTGCATATCGTTGGTGGAAACGATGTAGATTTTCTGTTCCTTAGGGCTGCAAGTGGAAAGGAAAAGGATGATAAGGCAGGACATCAACAATAGTTGGCCAATTTTTTTCATAATTATCAGAATTTGACGTAGATTTTTGAATTGGCACGTAGCGAGCCATCAAGTTCGATGACATTCCCATAAGCATCTCTCACATCAATGCCATTGAGGTTAAGAGGCAGGTCGTTTGCACGGCAGTAGGCCAGCACTACGGATTTTACCTTTGCGCCATAATATGTACGCACTTCAGTGTCGTTAACGAAAGCTTTCATAATATGAAGATTAGAATTTTATGATTAATCGAGCAAAATTACATTTTTTTTGAAAAACAGACCTATTTTTCAAATTTTCCGTTACTTTTGCAGCAATTATAACTTTAAATCTTAGAATCATGAAATTAGAAGGACGCAGAGTAAGTACCAATGTGGAAGACCGCAGAGGGAAGAAAACCGTGGCTGCGGCGGGGGGTATCGGAATCGGAGGTATCCTTATTTATTTATTAATTAGCTTCTTGGGCGGTGATCCGAGTCAAGTTATGGAAAATCTGCCTCAAGGCAATACTACTGAAGTGGTCGAACAAGACTACAGCGAAGTCGATGTGGAACTGATGACGTTCTGCAAGCGCATTCTTGCTGGTACGGAAGACGTTTGGGATCGTGAGTTCAAGAAAATGGGCCGCACTTACCAACCGCCTAAGATGGTCATTTTCAGTGATGCCGTCAACTCAGGCTGTGGAAATGCTACCTCAGCCAGTGGGCCGTTCTATTGTTCGGCAGACGAAACCGTCTATCTTGACCTTGAGTTCTTCAAGAGTATGAAGAAACAGATTGGTGCTGACGGCGATTTTGCCTATGCTTATGTTATTGCCCACGAGGTGGGTCATCACGTGCAAAACCAACTGGGCATCTTGGGTCAAGCGCATCAACAAATGGCGCAATATGGCCGCAACACAAAACAGTCGAACGAAGTAAGTGTGCGCCTTGAGTTGCAAGCTGACTTCTTCGCTGGTGTTTGGGCTTACAACGACAACAAGTTGTTCGGCTCTCTTGAAGATGGCGATATTGAGGAAGCCCTTAATGCTGCAGCCAAGATTGGAGACGACTACTTGCAGAAACAAGCCTATGGCCGCACTATGCCTGAGACTTTTAACCATGGAACATCGGCCCAACGTTCGCGTTGGCTGAAGAAAGGCCTCACGACAGGTGATGTCAGCCAAGGTGATACCTTCTCGCCAGCATATAGCCAGCTGTAAGATAAAACCAAGGACAATAAAATCGACCGACTATGTCATTCCTGTATGGAATCGGGGTCGGTCGATTTTGTTATTAAGCTTTCTTTTTTCTTTTTTCAAATCGCCAAATCTGCCAACTATTGAACAAGTTTTGGAAAACGGAATAGAAGGCCAAAAACACCGATGCCAGAGGAAGTAGATAGTGGTTGGCCATCCAAATACCCATAGCTGAGTTTTTCTGTCCGAGCAATTGCCCACCTGCAATGGTGTCGCCGTATTTGTGCCCAATCCATTTGCCCAAACCGAATTGGGTGATGCAGAATAGCAAAGCCGAGATGCCTAGCCAAAGAATGCTGTTCCAATTCCCCTTGCCGTTGAGGAAAATGAAATGAATAGTTTGGCCTAAGGTCAGGAATAGCGCGACAGCCCAAAGATAAAAGGCCAAGCCTTTGTAGCGGCTCAAAAAACTATTGGCTTTGGGAAGACAGAGTTGTAAGGCTAAGGCAATGAAAAACGGTAGTCCGATAACCATACCAATGCGCCTCAAAATGTGTAGGAAGGATTCAAAAAACGGCATATCTTGATTCACGCCAATGAATGAAAAATAAATCGGCGCCACCAGAGAGATGACCAGGTTGCCGATGATAGAGTAGGAGGTCACTGTGTTGCGGTCGGCACCCAGCATGGTGCTTACTACCGCTACTGAGGCAGCTACGGGACATAGGACCCCTATGAGTACGCCTTCAGCAATAATTTCATTGACATTCAAGAGTTTTAACAAAACATAGCCACCCAGACTAATTACTACTTGAAAAAGGATAATCCAAGTGAACATCGGCTTGAAACGCAGTTTTTTGATGTCAACTGCCGAGAAGGTTAGGAGCAAGATGGTGAAGATGATGTAAGGCACCACCACGCTGAAAGCTGCACAGTAGTCGTGGAGCAACAAACCTAATACAATGGCGAT
>JAEEGK010004560.1_pt1 | contig 33883 bp, 31 predicted proteins | sample 8958771 | NCBI WGS metagenome assembly JAEEGK01 (sample SAMN16246547, study PRJNA631951) | gut metagenome | biome: gut microbiome; feature: rumen; material: SC-attached | host: Bos | place: Iran: Karaj | collected 2018-10 | reverse complement strand
TTTCTTTGGTCCACAGCGTAAGATTCGCCTCATAATTGGCGCCGATCATAAGCTGCTTATCGGTTGTAAAGCCGATACCTTCGGTAGATGCATCGATAATCTCAATCTCCACGGTATCTGCCTTGGGGCCGCTGGTAATCTCTTTAATAACAATGTCCCCTGATAACTCCAGTCGTTTATTTTTCCTTCTATCTTCCATAAGCAATCTCCAATAATACAAACACTCTTACACGACTTATTATACACTATCACAGATCCGTTATAAAGCAGGCATCGCCAAAGGAGAAGAAACGATATCTCTCTTTTATTGCTTCCTCATACGCTGCCAGGATGTTCTCACGACCTGCAAGGGCAGCAACAAGCATAACAAGCGTAGATTCAGGAAGATGGAAGTTAGTGATAAGCTCATCCAGAACCTTAAATTTGTATCCGGGGTAGATGAAGATAGAGGTATCACCGCTGCATTCATGGAGTTTACCGTTTTCGTCGGCAGCGCTCTCTATTGTTCTGCAGCTGGTTGTTCCGACACAGATGACCTTATGGCCTGTCTCTTTTGCCTTATTGATCTTATCGGCGGCTTCCTGCGTTACCTGATACCATTCAGTATGCATGTGATGCTCTTTTACATTTGTAACCTTAACCGGACGGAATGTTCCAAGTCCCACGTGAAGGGTTACAAAAGCCATCTCAACGCCTTTTTCGCGTATCCTTTCAAGGAGCTCATCCGTAAAGTGAAGGCCTGCGGTAGGAGCCGCAGCAGAGCCTTCAAACTTGGCATATACCGTCTGGTACATGTTTTTATCCTGGAGCTTGTGTGTGATATAAGGTGGAAGTGGCATCTCGCCAAGTCTATCGAGAACCTCTTCCCAGATTCCCTCGTAGTAGAATTTCACAAGTCTGTTTCCTTCTTCTACGATATCCAGGATCTCTGCTTTAAGGATTCCTCCGCCAAAAGAAACTCTGGCGCCGGGACGAAGCTTCTTTCCGGGCTTAACCAAAGTCTCCCATACATCATTCTCTTTTCTTTTTAAAAGAAGTATCTCAACAGCTGCGCCCGTACCCTCTTTTTCACCAAGAAGTCTTGCAGGAATAACCTTGGTGTTGTTAAGGACAAGGCAATCACCGGGATTAAGATAGTTAATGATCTCACTGAAAATGTGATGTTCTGTCTTACCCGTCTTCTTATCGATAACAAGGAGCTTACACTCATCTCTCTTTTCAAGAGGATCCTGAGCGATAAGCTCCTGTGGAAGATCGAAATAATAGTCAGCTGTTGATAAACCAAGTTCAGCTCTATTACTCATAAAATCAAATTACTCATTTCTAAAATCAATGTTTTCAAGGAAAGCAACGTAGCCGCGAAGTGCCTCGTAGAGGTCGGCCTTACTGATAACTTCCCAAAGTGAATGCATGCTAAGAACGCAGATTCCGGAATCGATAACATTCATGCCGTATTTGGCAAGCATGTAAGCGATCGTTCCGCCGCCGCCCGCATCAACCTTACCAAGCTCTGCGAACTGGAATACGACCTTTTCTTTATCAAAGACCTTTCTGATCTCTGCAATATACTCAGCGTTAGCGTCACTTGAACCGTATTTTCCTCTTGATCCGGTGTACTTATTAAACGCAACACCCTCTCCCATGTATGCTGAGTTCTTTTTCTCAAACTGCGAAGCATAGTGAGGATCGAATGCCGCAGATACATCGGATGAAAGCATGCAGGAGTTTGCAAGGCATCTCTTTAATGAAAGCTCGTTGTAGCCTTCCTTTGTGAGATTCATAACCTCGGCAACAGCCTTTTCAAAGAATCTGCTCTGCATTCCGGTTGCGCCGTAGCTTCCGATCTCTTCTTTATCAACGAGGATACAGCAAGCAGTTCTCTTAAGGTTCTTGGCTTCGAGAATGGCTCTCATTGAAGGATATGCGCATACTCTGTCGTCATGTCCGTAGCCCATGATCATTGATCTGTCAAAGCCCGCATCTCTTGCTTTTCCGGCAGGAACGATCTCAAGCTCGGCTGACATAAAGTCATCTTCTTCGATTCCGTAGAGATCATTAAGGATTGCAAGAATACCGCGCTTTACGGCTCCGGAGAGCTTACCGGATTCTTTCTTTTCCTCTTTTTCATGATTAACGGCGTACTGCTCGCCGGGTGTTAATTTAGTGCTTGCCTTTTTCTCTTTTTCCGAATCATTGTCGACGATAAAGGGTCTGTTTCCAATGATAAGGTCAAGTACTTCGCCCTCAACAACGGCAGAGGCTTTCTTGTTCATCTGCTCGGCTGAAAGGTGGATCAAAAGATCTGAAATGAAGAATACGGGATCGTCCTCATCCTCACCTACATTGAGTTGAACGGTCGTGCCGTCTTTTTTTACAAGTACGCCGTGGATAGCAAGGGGTGTCGCAACGTAGAGGTACTTCTTGATACCGCCGTAGTAGTGAGTATCAAGGAACGCATAGCCTCCGTCCTCATAGAGAGGATTGACCTTGACGTCGAGCCTTGGAGAATCGATGTGTGCTCCGAGGATGTTAAGTCCTGCCTCCATGGGGTCTGAACCCATCTGGAACATAACGATGCTCTTGTTCATCCATACGCAATATACTTTATCGCCTTTTTTAAGCTTAGTCTTTGTACCGATGAGAGTGTTGAGCTCTCTGTAGCCGGCTGCCTCTATCTCGTTAACGATAGTGTCAACGGCTTCTCTTTCTGTCTTGGAACTATTAAGGAATTCCTTGTAGTCCTCAGCGAATTTGTCGCATGCCTTAAGCTGAGTCTTGTTGTATGTTGTCCATACATTCTTTCTGCCCATTATTCATGCTCCTTTCATTTTGTCGCTTCGCTCCAAAATAAAGCTGTTAATTATGAGCGAAGTTCGATATTAAGTGACTCGAGGCCGTTCAATATCTTCTTCATTGCTGCATTTACTTCATCGTCTTCAAGAGTCTTTTCCTTGTCTCTGAATACAAGTGAATATGCCATAGACTTAAAGCCTGCTTTGATCTGCTCACCTTCGTAGATATCAAAGAGTGAAAGGTCTTCAAGCTTCTTGCCTCCGCGCTGACGGATCATCTTCTCGATGTCGCCTGCAAGTACTTCCTTGGGAACAACCATTGAAATATCTCTTGTTACCGCAGGGAACTTGGCAATTCCTGTATAGATAGTATCAAATGTAGCGTGTGCCACAACGTGAGGCATGTCGATAACAGCAACATAAACTCTTGTGCCGATATCATAATTATCGCACACAACGGGATGAACTTCACCTAAATATCCGATAACCTCTCCGTCGTAAACAACGTTAGCCTGTCTTCCGGGATGAAGGAAAGACTTGCCTGCATTCGGGTCGTACTCTACCTTATCGAGCATTCCCACACTGTCGAGAAGCTCCTCGATAACACCCTTCATGCTGTAGAAGTCGCCATCGCCGTAGAAACCAAGTGTGAACTGCATTCTCTCGTCGGGAAGCTCCGTAAGAGGAAGTGACTTAGCGACATAGATGTTGCCCATCTCATAGAGGCGAACATCCTTGTTTCTGCGGTTATAGTTGGTTGCAAGGCTTGTAAGCATACCGTTAAGAGGGATTGTTCTCATTATTGAGAAATCTTCTCCTAAAGGATTGGAAATTCTGATAGCCTGTCTTTCTACTGCGTCCTCAGGTAAAAGAAGCTTATCAAATACCTTGGGGCTTTCGAATGAATATGTATAGCCCTGTGAGAAGCCGCAGAACTGAGCTACTTCTCTGGCTTTTTTCTCTACTCTCATCTTAAATGAGATACCGCCTGTTGTTGCGCTGTTCTTAGGAAGAGTTGTAGGAATCTTGTCATATCCGTAGAATCTTGCAACTTCCTCAGCGATATCACACATCTGATTAAGGTCCTGTCTGAAGGAAGGAATGATAACCTCATCTGTTGCAGCATCATATCCAACTTCTTCTCTGTTAAGGATCTCGATCATATCTTCCTTGGAAATATCTGTTCCAAGCATCTTGTTAATGCTGTCTGCTTCAAGGGCAAATCTCTTAAGTGGAGCAATCGGAAGTCCCTCTTTTACAATACCGGGAACAACCTTACCGCAGCCAAGCTCATTGATAAGCTGGCAAGCTCTGTTAATTGCTACTTCTGCATTTGCAGGATCAAGTCCCTTTTCAAAGAAGCCTGATGCATCAGTACGAAGTCCAACTCTCTTGGCACTCTTTCTGATGTTAGGGCCGTTGAATGTAGCAGCCTCAAAAAGAACTGTCTTAACATCGTCAGTGATCATGGAGTTCTCACCGCCCATGATACCAGCGATTCCTACTGCTTTCTCAGCGTCGCAGATCATGAGAACGTCTTTGTCGAGCTTTCTCTCCTGACCGTCAAGAGTTACGAATGTATCGCCGTCGTTAGCTCTTTTGACAACTATCTTGTTACCTGCGATGGTTGAGAGATCGTATGCGTGCATAGGCTGACCAAGCTCCATCATAACGTAGTTAGTGATATCAACAAGGTTGTTGATGGGACGAATGCCTACGCTTGAAAGTCTTCTCTGCATCCACTTGGGTGAAGGAGCGATCTTGATATCTGTTACGACTCTTGCACAGTAGTTAGTGCATAGGTCTGTATCTTTGATTTCAACACTGATCATATCGGAAGCCTTGCCTTCGCCGTCCTCTTTAACTTCGATAACAGGAGCCTTAAAAGGAAGCTTGTAAGTAGCTGCAGTTTCTCTTGCGATACCGAGAATGCTGTAGCAGTCAACACGGTTAGATGTAACTTCAAACTCAAATACAGTATCGTGAAGGCCGAGAACTTCAACGGCATCGGCTCCAACTTCTGTATCCTCAGGGAAGATGTAAAGTCCGTCTTCAGGAGCTTCGGGATAGAAATCCTTGGTTGAACCAAGCTCCTCGATTGAACACATCATGCCCGCACTGGGAACTCCTCTTAATTTACCTGCTTTGATCTTGATGCCTTCAGCAGGATTGGGGCTTCCATCGTGCCCACCTGCAACTCGTCCTCCGTCAAGAACAACGGGAACTTTGTCGCCTTCCTTCATATTCTTGGCACCTGTGACGATCTGAATTGTCTCTGTTCCAATGTCCACCTGGCAGATAACGAGCTTATCCGCATCGGGGTGCTGATCGATTGTCTTGATCTGTCCTACAACGATCTTCTCAAGGTTCTTATCAAGTGGTGTGTATGTTTCTGTTTTGGTTCCGGAAAGGGTCATTGCATCAAAAAATTCCTGATCGGTGCATGAAAGATCCGGTACATATGCTTTAATCCATGATTTAGATGAGTTCATTATATATATTCTCCTATTCTATAAGTAAGATGTTGGCGTTTATACGGATTGCTACTCTATCAGAACTGATTAAGGAATCTAATATCGTTCTCGTAGAGAAGTCGCATATCGTCGATCTCGTATTTAAGAAGTGCGATTCTCTCAAGTCCTACGCCAAAGGCAAAGCCGTTGTATTCCTTAGGATCAATTCCACTCATCTCAAGAACGTGAGGATGAACCATACCGCAGCCAAGGATCTCAATCCAGCCCTCGCCCTTACAGAAACGGCATCCTTTACCGCCGCACTTAAAGCAGCTTACATCCATCTCAGCAGAAGGCTCTGTGAAAGGGAAGTGGTGAGGTCTGAATTTAGTCTTGGTATCAGGTCCGAAGAGCTGCTTAGCAAACTCTGCAAGTGTTCCCTTAAGATCAGCAAATGTAATGTTCTTATCTATAACAAGTCCTTCTACCTGGTGGAAAGAAGGTGAATGTGTCGCATCAACTTCATCGGCACGGAAAACTCTTCCGGGTGCGATCATCTTGATCGGAATCCTGCCCTTTTCCATCTCATGAACCTGTGTAGATGATGTCTGTGTTCTAAGAAGGAGATCTCCGTTGATATAGAAGGTATCCTGCTCATCCTTAGCAGGGTGATCTGCGGGGATATTGAGAGCTTCAAAGTTATAATAATCTTTCTCAACTTCAGGTCCCTCTACAACCTCGTAGCCCATGCCTGTGAAGATTCTTTCTACCTCTTCAAGAGCTATTGTGTTGGGGTGATGGTGACCAACCTTATTCTTCTTGGCAGGAAGTGTAACGTCGATAACCTCAGCCTTAAGCTTGGCATCTCGCGCTGCAGCTTCCATCTTGTTCTTGGTCTCTTCAAGTACCTTCTCGATGGCTTCTCTTGTCTCATTAACAAGCTGACCAACTTTAGGTCTGTCCTCAGGCGCAACATCCTTCATACTCTTAAGGATGCTTGTAAGCTCACCCTTCTTACCAAGAATATTGACTCTGATCTCATTAAGTCTCTCAAGGCCTTCAGATTCTTTAATCTGTTTAAGGGCCTCCTCTCTGATCTTATCAAGCTGTTCACTAATCATAATCTTCCTCCATAATGTGATGTCTTCAAAACTGTGCTCTGCTCTTGGGATATGTACTAAACTCGACAATACCTCGTCAAGTACATCCCCATGGCTCGCACTAGGCTCGAAACCACCTCGCCAAGTGCTCTGCTCAAAAAAAATCCCTTGTGCCAAAAAGCACAAGGGACGAATTATCGCGGTACCACCCAAGTTCCCGGCATGTATAATGCTCGGACACTCATTATATCTGTAACGTAGACTTACGTCTCACCCTACTGTCGAAACATTTTTCAGGTAAGCTGCTCCGGTGCGAATGTTCCGTATATGCTCTCATTAGGAAGCTTCCAGCCGATGACTTCCATTCTCTGTAATGTAAATCCGCATAACATCTTGGGCGTAGCCCACACCTTCATAGCATTTGTTATTTTCTATTCCAACAACTAATTGTATTGGGCAAAAAAACTTTTGTCAAGCCTTACAATACATCACATTTCCTATAGAAATATTAATTATTCTTCTGATATTGTTGTGCCCATTACGCTGTATTTTTCCAAAATTCCTAAGTGAAAAGTATAAAAAATGGTACAATAATGTCTTATAGAAAGACAAAGAGTTATTGTGAAAGGATTGAGGATATATGAGATTTATTGGGAATGTGATATGGATAATATGCGGAGGCCTTTTGAGCGCGATCGGCTGGTGGCTGGCAGGAGTTTTGTGGTGCATCACTGTTGTGGGTATTCCTGTCGGGCTTCAGTGTTTCAAGCTGTCATCGATTTCGCTTAACCCTTTCGGAAAAGAGATTATGGATGAAGGCGGCGCGGTGTCGTGTCTTTTGAATGTAATATGGTTCTTCGTTTCAGGACTTGAGCTGGCGTTAGGGAATCTAATGATTGGGATTATTTTGTGCATTACGATCGTGGGGATTCCGTTCGGAAAGCAGTTCTTCAAGATTGCGAGACTTGCGTTGTTCCCATTTGGAGCGAGAGTTGTAAAAATGAGATGATTGGTGCTGAAAAGGCCTCCGGTGTCGGAGGTCTTTTTGTTGCTCTACATAGAATCTTAAGAAAATTCGACGGTATTTCTTAAGATTTGTCTGCTATCATAGATAAAGTCGACGGTCTTTCAACGACCATTCTTTTGTCGGCGCATGGCGGATTCGCCAAATTCTTATTATCTTAGGAGGTGCTGTATGAACAGCCAGACTAATCTATCAACATTATTTCCAATGATCAAAACAAGGGAGCAGATCCTTAAAGAGAGTCATTCAAAGGATAATCTTCGCGAAAAATTTGAAACTTGGACTGAAGACCAAAGGGAGGACTTTCTATCAATATGCACCGGTGCGAAAGGTGTAAAGATGCTCTATGATTGCTATTTCAAAGAGATATTAAACCCGGAGTATGCACCTGAGCGCTTGTCTGCATTATTAAGCGTCATCATAGGCAGGAAGGTCACCGTTAAATACCAGCTACCAAACGATAACACACGTATCGGAGATGAACTATCTCTCGTTATAACAGACATTGTAGTTGAACTCGAAGACGGAACTCTCGCTAACATCGAAGTCCAAAAACTCGGTTACGCTTTTACAGGAGAAAGAGCTTCATGTTATTCTGCGGACTTACTCCTACGTCAATACAAACGAGTACGAGACACACTTAAGCAAAACTTTTCCTATAAAAACGTAGCTCCGGTCTATACTATTGTTTTCCTTGAAAGTAGTCCAAGAGCATTTAAGGATTACAAGGATACCTTTGTTCATAAATTCTCTACAGTATCTGACAGCGGTCTAAAGCTAAACATGCTTCAAAACTATGTGTTTGTTCCGGTTGATATTTTCCTTGAAAAACTTCATAATAAGGGTATGCAAAGCGAATTAGATGCATGGCTTACATTTCTTGGATGCGATGAACCTGATTATATTGTCAAACTAATTGAAAAGTATCCTATCTTTAAACCAATGTATCAGGATCTATATAACATGTGTCTAAACACGGAAAGGATGGTGAATATGTTCTCTGAAGAGCTTAAGATACTTGATCGCAACACAGTTAAATACATGATTGATGAGCTTCAGGAAGAACTTGATGATACCAAAACTCAACTTACTGACGCAAAGACACAACTTACTGATGCCAAGACACAACTTACTGATGCCAAGACACAACTTACTGATGCCAAGACACAACTTACTACTGCACAGAAGCAGCTTGCTGATAAAGACTCAACTATCGCCAAGCTACAAGAAGAGCTACAAAAATACAAAAGCAAATAATTAATACACAAGGCCGGATCACACGATCCGGCCCTTTTCATCTCTCCTCAATAACCTTCTTATAATCTGTTATCACAACTCCGCGGCATATGCCTCATGCATGCATTCATCCAGCGCTTTTCTGACAGCCCGATGCCTATCCATCATCTCCTGCGTTGGATAAAAAACATTATAACTTTAGAAAAAAGAGCGTAATTCATCATCTTCGTACACAACGCGAAGAAGCACCTCATACTTTTGACGCCATGATATTATTTTCTGCATATCCAATTCCTCCGCACCATTTCTTAAGAAAGCTTAAGAATTATCTACAGCAAATCTTAAGTTTTGTCTGATATCATTGAATATGTCGACGGTCTTTCAACGGCCATTCTCAAGTCGACGCATGGCGGATTCGCCAAATTCTACTTATAAGGAGACTTATCTTTATGTCTAATTCAAAAGAAACAACACAGAAACTTACTTACGAAACAGCGACAGGAGAAATCGAATTCACTCTCATGAGTGACATGATGTTCCATTACGTAATGCAGAGATCCGAGAAAGCTTTAACCGGTCTTGTATGTGCTTTAAAGGGCATCTCCCCATACGATGTAAAAGAACTGCTAGTAACCAACCCCATTGACCTTAGCAGTACCGGAAAAGAGACCATCATGGATATCAAGCTCACTCTCAATGACAACGAGATTCTCAACATCGAGCTTCAGGTATATCCTGACAAATACTGGATTTCTCGCTCGATATTGTACCTATGCAGAGCGTATGACAACATCGGAAAAAGTGAGAATTATTCCTCAATCAAATCAACTACTCTCTTCTGCATCACCGATCAGGAACTTATAAAAGGCGCAGAAGAAGAATTCTATGCAAAGTACCGTCTTACAAATATCAAAAGTCACAGCCTATATACTGATAAATTCGGGATAAATGTGCTACAATTAAACCACACAGATAAAGCAACAAAAGAAGATATCGATAACAATCTTGTCTACTGGGCAGAACTTTTTAAGGTGACAACCTGGGAAGAATTTAAAGCTCTAGCCAAGAACCATCCTGATATAGAGGAGGTCGGAACATTGATCTTTGAACTTAATTATGACAATCAAGCAAAAGAAATCTTAGAAGGCCAACGCCGTTACAGAGAGCAGATGAACTCTCAATATACAGCAGGATACACTGATGCTGAAGAGAAATACGAGCCAGAACTTGCGCAGAAAGAATCTAAAATTTCTGAGCTGTGCGATGAAAACACCGAACTTCGTGACGAAAACACAGACCTTCGTGACGAAAATGCCGAATTAAAAAGAAAAATAGCCGAACTCGAAAAGGCTCAAAGAAGCTAATACCACGCAAAGCGAGGTTGGCAACCAACAATTAAATTAATAACGCAAGGCCGGATCCCACGATCCGGCCCTTTTCATCTCTCTTCAATAACCTTCTTATAATCTGTTATCACAACTCCCGCGGCATATGCCTCATGCATGCATTCATCCAGCGCTTTTCTGACAGCCCGATGCCTATCCATCATCTCCTGCGTTGGATAAAAAACATTATAACCTTGAAAAAAAAGCGTAATTCATCATCTTCGTACACAACGCGAAGAAGCACCTCATATTTTTGACACCATGATATTATTTTCTGCATATCCAATTCCTCCGCGCCTTTTCTTAAGAAAACTTAAGAATTATCTACAGCGAATCTTAAGATTTATCTATTATAATAAAAAAAGTCGACGGTCTTTCAACGGCCATTCTCATGTCGACATATGGTGGATTCGCCATAATCTTTATATTCAGAAAGGAATTTCATTCTATTATGTCAAAGACAAATGACAATCACAAACCAGTAACTTACGAAACAGCAACAGGAGAAATCGAATTCACTCTCATGAGTGACATGATGTTCCATTACGTAATGCAGAGATCCGAGAAAGCTTTAACCGGCCTTGTATGTGCATTAAAGGGCATCTCCCCATCCGATGTAAAAGAACTGCTAGTAACCAATCCTATCGATCTTAGCAGCACCGGAAAAGAGACCATCATGGATATCAAGCTGACTCTCAATGACAACGAGATTCTCAACATCGAGCTTCAGGTATATCCTGATAAATATTGGACTTCTCGTTCAATACTCTACCTATGCAGAGCGTATGACAACATCGGAAAAAGTGAGAATTATTCCTCAATCAAATCAACTACTCTCTTCTGCATCACTGATCAGGAACTTATAAAAGGTGCAGAAGAAGAATTCTATGCAAAGTACCGTCTTACAAATATCAAAAGTCACAGCCTATATACTGATAAATTCGGGATAAATGTGCTACAATTAAACCACACAGATAAAGCAACAAAAGAAGATATCGATAACAATCTTGTCTACTGGGCAGAACTTTTTAAGGTGACAACCTGGGAAGAATTTAAAGCTCTAGCCAAGAACCATCCTGATATAGAGGAGGTCGGAACATTGATCTTTGAACTTAATTATGACAATCAAGCAAAAGAAATCTTAGAAGGCCAACGCCGTTACAGAGAGCAGATGAACTCTCAATATACTGCAGGATACACCGATGCTGAAGAGAAATACGAGCCCGAGCTTGCGCAGAAAGAATCTAAAATTTCTGAGCTGTGCGATGAAAACACCGAATTAAAAAGGAAAATAGCCGAGCTTGAAAAGGCTCAAAAAGGCTAATGCCATACAAAGCGAATTAGATGCTTTCTGAACACAGAAAGGATGATTAATTACAAAATGCCGGATCATATGATTCGGCATTTTTTTATCCTCAATCCAGATTGAGCTGTTTATTTGATGTGAATATCGATGCGCCGTAGAAGACTGCGATCAGCGTTACTGAGTAGACTACGGTTTTTACAAGCATTTCAGTTAAGTAGCTAAAGCCGTCGTATCCTCCAAGTGATTCGGGTGAGAAGAACAAGTTGCCGTAGTTAAGGCTAAAGGATATGATCATCAAAACAAAGCTTGTGGCGAAGTAGCAAAGTACCGCGCCTAGGATCTTGTGTTTGCTCCAGAGCTGGCCGATGCTTATGCAGAAGAAGTATGTCATAAGTGTGGCGAAGCTTCTGAGTATCCAAGCGAAAGCACATTGGAGTGCAAGTACTGAGACATTATAATCTCCCGAAACGGACATGAGATCATCCAAAAATTCTTTTACGTAGGGAAGGCCTCCGGGGATAGTAACTGCTGAAAAAATGCAGAGCCCCATCGATAAAGAAACGAGTGCCGACCATACGCATCCTGTTATCATTCTTGAAGAAACAACCTCGGTGATGCTCGCGGGAAGTGTGAATGACAGGTATCCCTGCGAGGTGTAAAGGCTCTTGTAGTAATGTACCACGAGGTAGATCACCGAAGCCATGTGAAGTGCCGAGAGCACCATGGCAAATCCCAGTATTCCGAAAACCAAAAGGAATTGACCCACACCGTCTTCCAAAGATTCCGAGGCAACCAAAAATTTAAAAAACAATCCGCCTACAAGTCCGATGGCGATAGTGATCGCGCATATAAGCGACATTATTACCCATGTATTCTTAAATTCGTGTTTGATAAGTGTTCCTAGCATCTGTACACCTCCCTGAATAATTCATCAACCGATTTGCCGCTTTGCATTCTTAAGGCTTCAACGGGCTGATAAAGTCTGATGTTGCCGTACTGTAAAAAGATGGCTTCATCAAGAACCTGTTCCACGTCGGTTATAAGGTGCGTGGAGATGAGGATGGTTGCGGAAGGATCATAGTTGTTAATTATTGTATGTAAAATGTAATCTCTTGCGGCGGGATCTACGCCTGCTATGGGCTCATCAAGGACGTAGAGTCTGGCTCTTCTGCTCATTACGAGGATGAGCTGAACTTTTTCCTTGGTTCCTTTTGAAAGAGTCTTCATCTTGAGCTTGGGATTGATGTTAAGATTCGAAAGCATCGCGTAAGCTCTGTTAGCGTCGAAATCTCTGTAAAAATCCATGAACATGGCGATCGCGGCTTCAACAGTCATGCTGTTATCAAGATAGGTCGTGTCCGGAAGATAGGATACGATTGCTTTACTCTGAGGGCTGACGGGATTACCGTCTATGAGCACTGTACCGGAAGTTGGTTGTAAAAGACCGCATATGATCTTAATGAGCGTTGTCTTTCCGCTTCCGTTTGGTCCAAGCAGGCCCGTTATATGTCCGGAGCCGATGGAAAGGTTGATGTTTGAAAGAGCCTGTACGTTGCCGTATCTCTTAGATAAACCTTGTATTTCCAACAGATTATACATTTTCTCTTCTCCTTATAAAAATAACTATTATTAATACAATAATCGCGCAGATGAGGTTGGTCAATATTTTATTGCGGATTAATTACTAAATATTAAAAAGGTGTTGACAAGATTTTGAAATTGCACTATTGTATTATTGTACTAAGCGATTAGTACAGTAATACAGAATAAAATTTATATAGAAAGGAACAGAGTACTATGCCATGGAACCTTAATTCGGACAGCCCAATATTTGTCCAGATTATTGAGCATCTACAGATTGATATTGTTTCGGGTAAGTACAAACCGGGAGATAAGCTACCGAGTGTTCGCGACCTCGCTGCCGAAGCCGGTGTTAATCCCAACACAATGCAAAAGGCACTCAGTGACCTGGAATCGACTGGCCTTGTTCACTCAGAAAGAACCAGCGGCCGTTACATAACGGAGGATGATAACATGATCAAAAATTTAAGAAAGTCACTTGTAGACGTACAGATCGAAAAATTCTTCAAGAGCATGGAAAAGCTCGGATTTACCGGAGAAGAGATCTTAGAACTTGTTAAACAATACGCAGAAAAATGATTTTAAACACACACATTATTTAGAAGGAGAGAAGTATGAATAACCTATTAGAGATTCAGGGATTATCTAAAATCTATGGAAATGTTCCGGCTCTGAATCATATTGATCTTTCAATAGAACCGGGGCACATAATTGGACTCCTTGGTCCAAACGGAAGTGGTAAGACTACACTTATCAAGATAATATGCGGTCTGTTACAGCCTAATACCGGAACGGTACTTATTGATGGCAATCCGGCCGGATCGGCGAACAGCAAGGCAGCAATATCCTACCTTCCGGATAAAACCTATCTTGATGAAGACATGAAAATTGAGTCCATCATATCAATGTTCGACTATTTTTTTGATGACTTTGATATGGACAGAGCTATGGAGATGCTTTCAAGCCTTAATATCAATCCAAAGGCTACGCTCAAAACTCTTTCAAAGGGTAACCAAGAGAAAGTTCATTTGATAGTAGTAATGAGCCGCAGAGCAAAGCTCTACATTCTCGATGAGCCTATCGCAGGCGTAGATCCTGCTGCCAGGGAATACATATTACGTACCATAATCAGTAACTATGAACCCTCTGCTTCAATGATAATAGCAACTCACCTCATTGCTGATGTTGAACCGGTATTGGATGAAGCTATTTTCTTACAGAACGGATCCATCAAACTCTTTAAACCTATTGATGAAATAAGAGCCGAGAATGGTCAATCAGTTGAAGGATTATTCAAGGAGGTATACAGATGTTAAAAAAACTTATTAAATACGATTTGAAAAAGACCGGTGCGGTAATGGTACCGATATGCGTGATAACAGCACTAGTGAGTTTAGTTTTTTATGCACTGTATTCATTAACGCCCATGTCATCAAGCGACGCAGCAACGCTCGATTTAATGATCCATACAGCTCTATCTGTGATCGCACCTTTATATGTGATAACAAGATACTACATTAAGAGTTTATATACTAAAGAAGCTTATCTTTTATATACTCTTCCGGCAAGTAACAAAGAGATCGTTTCCTCCAAGATAATTGTTACCTGCATTTGGGCAGTAATTTTTATGATATCCATGCTGATTTCCGCAGTTCTTTTTCAACCGGGAGTATTTATTGAAAGCATTCGTAAACACGGTATGATAGAAGCAATTCCGGGATTATACTCGACTTTTGTTCTTATGCTTATGGGTCTTGCCGGAGTTATGGCTGTGTTATTTAGTATATGCATAGGTCAACTATTAAAAACCTTCAAAACTGTCGGATCGCTTATTAGCTGTTTTGTATTTGGATCAGCTATACTGATCACTATTATATTTAACACGGTAATAAGCGCGTCTCATCGCAGAGATGGCTATTGGGGTTATGAGAATCTATTTTGCATAGCTAACCTTATATGCCCGATCATATTTATAATAATTTTCTACTTTGCAACTGTACACATTACAACCAGAAAGCTCAATCTTGATTGAGCATAAACACTCAACGCTTAAGGAGAGAAAAATGAAAAAGGAAAGAAAAACCAAGATACGTAGTGTCATGGGGAAAGTGACATGTATTCTTCTTACATTGACACTTGGAATGACAGCTTTTACCGGATGCGGTAAAAAGATTGATTCTGCATCGGCTTTTGAGGAAGCCAAGACAATTGATAAGAACTGCATTTACAAACAGGAAGATTTTGCCAAGGTCCTTAATGATGGCGATAAGGTGACTGCCCTCGGACGTAACAGTGACAGAATAGTGTCAATCTGCCATAGCGCAGAAGGTACATTTAAGTACATTTCATTTAATACGGACGGATCTGATGTTCAGTCCGCAGATATCGGAGGACAGAAAGATGATTATATAACTACATGCACTTTCGATAATGACGGAAATGCCTATATGGTATACAGAGAATCCAGCGATGATGGAGTAACAGGCTCATTTCTTGAAAAGGTTACTCCTTCGGGAGAGGTTGTTTACAAATATGATATAACAGAAGAACTTGAGAAAAATTGGGAATATCTCAGAACTATGACATGGACCGAGAAACACGGCCTTGTATGCGCTATGTTGGATGGCCTTGCGACTTTTGATGAACAGTCCGGATTCAAAGTGCTTGTAGACAAAAAAACTTTCAGCGGCATGGGCGGAATTACGAATGTTCTCGAACTTGCGGATAATAAGCTGTTTGTAAATTATTTTGATGAAAAAAGTTATGATCAATCATTCGTTATAGTTAACGCTGAAAACAATAAAGTAGAAAAGAAACTCGGCGGTTTTGAGTCACACGGATACTATACCTTCTTTAAGGATGAAAACAACACATTATATGGGGCGGATTCAGACGGAGTTTATAAATATAACGAGCAATCCGACACGGCTGATAAATTGCTTGATTACACAGACTCATCCATCAGTTCCGATCAATTGTTGTCACAAGTAGGATTTATTGCCTTAAATGAAAAAGAGATTCTTGCGGATACCAGTGCGGATTATAATGCACCCGATTCGCTTGTAAAGCTTACCAAGGTAAATCCTGAGGATGTGAAAGATAAAACCATAATTACATTATCGGCTCTGTATCTGGAAAAACAAATTAAAGATCAGATTTTGGAATTCAACAGAACAAACGATAAGTATGCTATAAAGATAATTGATTACAGTGAGCTTGGTAATGGCAACTACGAAGACATTATTAAGCAGTTTAACCTTGACCTTACTGCCGGAAAAGTGGCCGATATCATGTGCTTTTCCGGAAATGAATCTGCTATAGAAAAGTACGCCAATAAGGGTATACTGCTTGATCTTGCACCTGCTTTTGAGCAAGGCGGACCTTTGGGAGATCTTGAGATACTTCCCAACATCAAAGAGATGATGAATTATAACGGCAAGACTTATACATTCATCCCTTCGTTTGAGCCCATTACATATGTGGTCAGAGCAGAAGATGCAAACGGTAAAACATCTTTGTCATACAAGGACTGTGATGAGCTTATAAAAAGCAGAGGAACGGATTATAAAGCCGCGTTTGGTTCACTAAACACAAGAATGAATGTCTGCTCATATTTTTGGGTATATTACGGAAAAGAATTCCTCGATATCAAGAGCAAGAAGTGCAACTTTGATACACCGGAATTCGTTGAGTTTTTGAAATTTACAAATAACTTCCCCGATGAAGAACCGGTTGATGTTGTTAATGATTTTGATATCGATGCGCCATACACCACGGGAGATGCAATATTTTACGGCTTGGGATTCAGAAATATATGGGAATACGCTAAGCTTAAGCAGGTTATATTTCATGGTGATATTGAGATGGTGGGATGTCCCAATAATCTCGGAAAGAATCTGGCTGCGATCCAGGGGCCTTCATTTGCTATAAACAGTAAGACAGAGCATATGGATGTTATTTACGATCTTATCAGAGATATGATGACTGCAAATACACAATCAACAGGCGGCTTTTCTCCGGTAAAATCCGTATTTGAAGAGCAGCTTCAGTCAGCCACCAAGGAAGCAAGCGATAATGATACTTTTGCAAACACATATGATCCTGTGACCTTCGAGGATATAAAATTAGATCCTTTATCAGAAGATGATGTTAAGAAGTTTTATGATTATGTAGTTGCAATAGATACATTTGCAAGCGTTAACATGCAGATTTCAAATATTATTATGGAAGAGGCTTCGGCATATTACAAAGGGGAAAAGACTGCAGAAGAAGTTGCAAAGATTATTCAGAACAGAGTCGGCGTTTATATCGATGAAAACACCTGACAGAAGTATTTTTTAATTAAAATGTGAATTATAACAAAAGGCGGAAACTCAGCAGTGGTGCAGAGTTTCCGCCTTTCTATGTCTGGACGGATAAAAGATAATGATGATATACTTAGACCCATGGGGCTTTATGGCTTCCATGTTTTAACGGTTATAGTTAAAAGGAAAGGAGAAAAAACATGAAGAAAAAATTAGCAAAGGTAGCATCGGTATTTGTAGGAGTACTTGCACTGAATCTTTTCGCTCTGGTGGGATATATCATCCAGCAGGAATATGCACCCGGATCATTCGAGGTTGAAGCGGGCGTGTCAAAAGTTCTTGAGCCGAGACAGGCAGCTGCAATGTCTTTTGCCAAATCAGGAACTGTTACCAAGAAGGCAACTAAGAGTGATTATGATGAGACCATCAGATCTCTTAAGAAGGGTCAAGGATATGCGTTTGTTGAGCTTAAAGGTTTTAACGGTATGCTTCTTGCTGTAGCGGATAAAGTGTATGACGATCCCGATTACGGAATCTGCGCATTAAGTGTAACTATTTACGGTAAGCTAGACGGTAAGGTTACAAAGCTTGGTGAGACTCTTCCTACAGGACCGGCAAGTCCTATTGCGGTCATTGATGGAGAGCTTTATATTTGCAAACCCAGAAACTGCTTAACATATTCTGTTGCAAGTAACGGAAAAGAGCTCGTGATGAAAGATTACGGCGATCACTTTAGTAAATATAAGAAAGCAAAAAAGCTCAATTTTACTAAGGTAAAATGATCTGAAAAGATAGGTTTTTGCTAACAAAAATAAGAATTGCCAAAGGGCGGAAACTCAGCAACCATGCGGAGTTTCCGCCCTTTTTGTGTGGACAGATCAAGTGATATGATGTTATACTTGCATCGGGAAAGAGACTTTGGTTTTTTAGACTTCCTTTCTTTTTTATGACGGTTATAAAACGGAAAGGAGAAAGAAACATGAGAAGAAGAGGTACTCAGGTACTGGCAGGTCTTTTCACAGCGGGGATGATAACTGTTACAGGACTTGCGGGTGCACAGTCAGTCATGGGCGTCTGTTCGATCGAAACTGTTGATAAGAAGATGGAATTGAACTTAGTTGACAGCGCCTTGTCTAAGAGCGGCAATGCTAAAGAAATCGGTACTACTACGAAGTTCAAGAGCCTTGACGCCGTCGTAAAATCTCTGAATTCAGACGAGGGATATACGTATACTAAGGTTGCCGGCTACGCTGGAGACGTGCTTGTTGTAGCACATCGTAGGGATGGTAAGGGGATGTTTAATCCTGAAGATGGCTATTATGAAACAACATGCGCGACTTTCTATACGGAGAATAAGTCCGGAACTGTAATTAATGCCGGAACTCTTTATTCCGGAGGACAAAGGTATCCTATAGCGATCACTAAAGATGGTGTTGTTTACGCAAGTTCCAATTATACTTTCGAAACTTATATGTTGTCATCGGATGGAAGCGAACTTGTGCATAAGGATTATGTGCAAGTAACTTATGGCGATGGTGAAAGTTTTTGGGGATATTTTAGACCCGGAAATACATCTGCCGGTGAAACAAAATTCAAGGGTGGTAAACGTGATTTTGATGCCCTTTATGATTCAATAGACACAAAAAGCATCAAAGTTAAAAAGGCAAATTAATATAAAAGGAGAGAGAATATGAAAATGAAAACACAGGCGGTAGTAGGGCTTTTGGCTGCAGGCATGATGGCAGTGACAGGATTTGCAGGAGTGCAGTCAATCTTAGGCGGAACGATTACGGCTGTTGAGAAAACTATGGAGGAGAACGGACGCTCGTCTGCTTTGTCGTATAGCGGAGAAAAGGGTATTACCGGTAAAGTTACAGAGTATAAGAGTCTTGATGATGTAGTAAAGAACCTTGAGAAGGGCGACGGATATAAGTTCGTTAAGATTGCCGGCTATGGTGAAAAAGCTCTTGTAGTTGCGCCACGTGATGATGACCCTAATGATGATCATGCGGGAATTGCTGTAAGAGATGGTGTGGCATACGGAACCTATGTGGTAATTTATTCAAAGAGAGCAGACGGTAAGATCGTAACGGCAGGCGCTTTGAAGACCGGTTCATCAGGACAGGTTTTCCATATGGATCCCAAGACAGGCGTTATCTATACTCGTAGTCATCACACTTATGAGACATATTTCCTTTCAGCTGATGGAGGAGAACTGTTGCATAAGGACTTCTTCCAGGATGATGATTCGGATGTAAACGGAACATGCTGGGGATATAAAAGGGATGTAAATACTAAAGATCCGGTTGAATGTGATATCACCTTGGCCGAATACAATAAACTTCGTAAAGACGCTGACAAAGTAAGTGTTGATGTTGTCTTTGATGTGAAATAAAAAGGGAAAGAGGGAAAAAGAGATGATCAGAAAAAGTATGAAGTTGGCTGCAGCTGTAATGGCAGCAGGAGTATTTGCGGTAACAGGTTTTACAGGAGTACAGGCGGTAAGCGGTATTGCAACTGTTGAGACGGTTGAATATGCCATGAAGGAAAACGCTGCGCGTGAAGGTGCATTAAATGCGAGTAGTGCAGGAACTATCGTGAAAGATGCGGATGATCTCGGTGATATTCCGGTAAAAAAAGGCCAGGGATATAAGTATGTTTATCTCAAGGGCTTGCAGGGAGAAGCTTTACTGGTAGCTGACCATCCTATGGAGAATGATAATAACAGAGCTACTCAGGCGAAGGTTTATGTTCAAAAGGACGGAGGACCGGTCGTATACGTTGGAGAGATCAATACCGGAGCAACTTCTAGGTTGATCAGTATATCTGACAACGGAGTGATCGTGGCTTGTACTACATACTCATTTGAATCATTTATGATATCAGCTGACGGAAAGAAACTCGAAGCTAAGGATAGTATCAGCTTTGTTAATTCTGATGATGGAAAAAGCCAGATTTACACCGGATATACCAGAGCTAAGGATTTAAACAGCCCCAAGGTTACTTTTGCAGGTACACAAAAGGATTATGGTAATCTTGAAAAAACATTGTTTGGAAATGTTGAGCCTATTTCATTTAAAGTGAAATAACAATAATAAAGCAAGGGTTAACATTTAAAAGGCGCGTTTGGAAGCGGAAACTTGATTTTATCGATGAGTTTCTGCTTCTTTTTACTGGACGAACGTACGGATATGTGTTATTATGTTACACGTGAAGAGACTTTTGACTTTCCATCACTTATATGACGGTTATAATACCAATGGGGAAACAAATAAGTGATATATATGATAAAATGCATGGAGTATGTGTGTGCATGCTCCTTGTTTTTTTATAAAAAGTCTTATATAAGGAAAGGAGAAAATTGAATATGAAGAAGAGAGGCGTACAGCTTGCTACAGGACTTATTTTTGCAGGAATGGTTGCAATGACAGGTTGTGGTAGCGCACAGACAACCGGAGCAGAGGCTCCTGAGACAACAGGTGTGGAGACAGAGGCTCCCGCTACAGAGGTTGCTGAGCCTGAGGCAGAGGCACCTGCTGCAGAATTATCTGTTGATACAGAGTCTGTTGATGTACCTATGGAGGAGAACGAGTCTGCGTTGTCAGGTAGCGGCGAAACAGGTACCATTACAAAGTTCAAAACACTTAAAGAACTAGAGCAATCCCTTACAAAGAAACAGGGATTTGCTTATCTTAATGTTCAGGGCGCTAATGCTTCGGTCATCGCGGTGATAGATGATATAAATGGTGGTGGAACGAGACCGGTGAAATTCTACACAAAAAAGAGTGGAGAAAATAAAGTGTATTATGCCGGAACGCTTACCGCACATGATTTCATGATAAGCAGTAACGGCGTCATATACGCTAGTTTAGGTCGAACATATGAAACTTATTTCTTATCAACAGACGGAAGATCACTTGAGCATAAGGACTATATCGAACGTGGTGAAGGTGAGAAGACTAAAACAGCATATTTCAGAGAAAACAACACTTCTCCCAAGGTTTATCGTGATACAAGTGCTAGGGAATTTGAAGATATGCAAAGACAATTCTTTGATAATGAAAAGGAAATAACATTCACAAGAGGCACAAAGTAATAAAGAGTAATTCCCCGGAACAGGGTTAAAAGTTCACCTTGAGGCAATGCATGGAGTGCTGCTGAATGCGTGCTCCATGTATTGTTTTTATAAACGCTTATAAAAAGGAAAAGGAGTATATGATATGAAAAATAGAGTATTAAAGCTTGCGACAGGTCTTTTGACCGTTGGAGCTCTTGGAGTGGCAACTATGATCGGTTCACAGGCAGTTGGTGTAGTTGAGACTACCGCTGTTGTGATGAAGCAGAATGATGCTTCCAGTTTAACCGGAACAGAAGATTGTAAAGAGGTTACCAAGTATAAGGACCTTAAATCTTTTGAGAAATCTTTAGGAAGCGACAAGAAGGTCGCATATATTTACAGTAAAGGCTATCAGGGAACAGTTCTTTTGGTAGCAAATGCCAAAGACGTATACACTCGCGATACTGAGTATTCAGATGATAAGGCGAAGAATTATTGCAGTGATGCAATGTTCTATACAGAGGTCGGCGGTGTAGTAAGATGTATCGGTCGTCTTAACCCTGAAGGATCTGGCGGAGATATAAGTATAACTGATAATGGTATTATTTTCGCAACAGGAAAACGTGATGGTCTTGAATCATACCTTGTATCAAAGGACGGCATGGATGTCGTGCATAAGGATTACCTTGAATATAGCAGTGGTTGGGGCTATTACAATGAGTCAAATGACCAGAGTAAGAGAGTTGAATTTACAAATGACCGGACACTTATAGATAAGATCCAGAATCTTAGGGATAAGGCTAAGATTGTTGAGTTCCGCGCGCCTGAGAAATAATTTCGATCGTCCTTGAAATCCCGTCCGGTGAGGGCTATGATATTGGGTAATACAGGTTTTATCCAATATGTTAGGAGGGTTTTTTGTAGTATGAAAAAAGTAAGTGATTTTGTGGGAAAGTACATGGCTATCATTGTACTTGTTGTTGCGGTGCTGGCGCTCTTTGTGCCACAGAGCTGTCTCTGGATTCAGACGAGCTGGATCAATTATCTGTTGATGCTTGTTATGTTCGGAATGGGACTTACTCTTAAGCCTGTGGATTTTGCGCTTGTGTTTAAAAGACCTAAAGAGATCCTGATAGGTGCTCTTGCGCAGTTCACGATAATGCCTCTTTTGGCGTTTGCGCTTGGTAAGATCTTCGGTCTTGAGGTTGGTCTTCTTGCAGGTGTTATCCTTGTAGGAACTTGCCCCGGTGGAACAGCAAGTAACGTTATCACATATCTTAGTAAGGGTGATGTTGCTCTTTCTGTAGGAATGACAAGTGTCAACACACTTCTTGCACCGTTCCTCACACCGGCTATCACATATATGCTTCTTAGAACAACGGTATCCGTTGACGTAAAGAGCATGTTTATCTCGATCATCAAGGTTGTTATCATACCGATCGCACTCGGACTTATCATCAATAAGTTCTTTGGAAAAGTAACGGAGAAGGTGGTTACAATATTGCCGGTTGTATCGGTTGTTGCGATCACTCTTATCGTTGCGGCAGTTGTATCTCATAACGCAGAGAGAATTCTTACTACAGGCGCTATCGTATTTGTAGTTGTTATTCTTCATAATCTGCTTGGTTATCTTCTTGGATATTTCCTCGGAGTTCTTCTTAAACTCCCTGTGTCCAAAAAGAAAGCTCTTTCTGTTGAGATCGGTATGCAGAATTCGGGACTTGCCACATCATTGGCAACTACAGCTTTCCCTGATCTTGCAATGGCAACTGTTCCGGGAGCCATCTTCTCTGTATGGCATAATATCTCGGGAGCAATTCTTGCAAACATCTTAAGAAAGTTTAACTAATTTGTAATATTCATCCGAATATGATATACTAGTGCATGGAAGTATATTCTTCCGTGCACTTTTTTGTTTGTAAGCATTGTTCTTTGGGGAAGGAACAGTGATTTTGTTTTGATTGTAATATGAAAGGAAAGAGTAATGAGAAAGGATATTATAAGAAGAGCGAGAGCTCTTTTGATAATAGCGACAATTCTTATATTGACTGGTTGCGTGGGCAATCCGCAGGAACCAAATGACAGGGTGACGATTGACGATCCAAACACTATCGTATTAAACGGTGGTGACGATAACTCTGAAGAATCTGAAGAATCCGAAGAGGAGTATGAGGAAGAAGGAGAGACACCTGACGAAACTGAAGCAGAGCCTGAAGAGGATGTGCCTTTACCGGCGGATTTTGTGCAGAAGGCAGCAGGTAAGACGGAGTTTGAGAGTTTTGATGAGATTATTTCTTATCTTACCAAGGGACAGGGATATGCTTATGTTAGGCTGGACGGTTGTGACGAGGATATGCTTTTGATCACGGATATCATTTATCCTTACAAGGGTGTCATTACTTCAAATCAGGCTTCTGTCTATTCAAAATCCGGAGATGTATACATAAATCAATGCAGTATCGCAGGCACTGATAAAGACTATCCGCTTGCGGTTTCGGGTGATTCACTTTATACCTATGACGATTACAACTATAATGTGTATTTTATAAATCCGGAATCGAAGGCTCTGGTTACGAAAGAGCATTTTTATCAATCGGATGTAACTCCGGGGCAGTATTTTGGAAGTTACAGAGAGCGCGCCACCGATGAATATACTGAGTTTAACGGTGGGCAAGAGGAGTTTGAACAGTTCAGCAATAGTTATTTTGAATCGGAAGTTGTAGTTTTTACAGCAGTTGAGTAAAAGATAAAGTGAGGAAATATTATGAGAAAAAATATATTTTGTAAGACGACAGCTCTTTTGACAATGGCAGCTATGCTGCTGATGACGGGATGCGGAAACGGCTCGGACGGTGCCGGTGCGGCTTCTTCCGGAAGCTCTGCGGTTTCCGATAACGGCGAAGTTTCTGAGAGTACAAATGAGAAATCGGAGAATGCGGGAACTCAGCTTGCAAATCCTTGGAGAGATGCTACCGAGGAAGAGGTCGGATATATTACGGAAAGCTACTTTAAAATTCCGGAAGGTGCTACAAATGTAGTTTGCAGTGCAATGGATAAAGAGGGGGATGAGAAGCCTCTTTATCAAGTAACTTTTGATCTGGATGGGAATAATTTCACTGCCAGAGTGGAGTACGGAGCTGAAGAGTATGCCGATATTTCGGGAATGAATTATGAGTGGACTTCGACAGATGAGGGCAAGCTCGCCGGATGGGGCGACGGAAACATGGAGGCGAAGTTCTACAGATATGTGGGCGATGAGTGCGCGGATCTTTGCACTTGGTACGATATCGAGATCGGTATCGCGTACAGTCTTTCTACTGTAGCTAAGGATCTTGATGGCTTCGACATTCAGGCTGTTGCAGAGGCAATGTATCCGGGTGATGATGTCTTGCTTGATGATTTTGTTCAGCAGGCTGCGCAGAAGGAAACTTTTGAAAGCTTTGACGAGGTAATTTCTTATCTCACCGAGGGTCAGGGCTATGCGTATATTAATGTCATAGGACACGAGGGCGATGTGCTTGCGGTAACGGACTATGTCTATAAGAATGATGATAAGACCAATGCTTCGATCGGAGCGACTTTGTACGGAGAGGTTAACGGAGAGATCAGGAGCCTTGGTCATGTGGGTTCTTCCGGAACGGGTTACCCTTTGGCGGCATCTGACGGTTTAATTTATGGTTGTAATCCGCATTCCTATGAAGTGTATTTTTTCAATCCCGATGGAACGGGAGTTATGCTGAAAGACGATATTACCGAATCCTATGATTCGGCGGGTAATGCAAGTTATTTCGGATTTACGAGAAAGACCAACAACTTTGATGATACCGTAGAATTTACCGGCGGAGAAACTGAGTACAATAAATATTGGGAGAATTACTTTAACGCGGAAGTGATCAACTTTACGGTTGTTAAGTAATATGATATAAGCAAGATTATAGAGTGAACTGTAATAACAAGTTCGTTCATTCCTCAAATGATGTCTTTCGTTCCTTTTATGTTTAGAACAGGCATATTTTGTATAAGCTTGATTTGAGCACTTGATAAATGGGAGAGGAGACAGATATGAGGATAAAAAAATTAGTAGCAATCTTCACTGTTGCAATTACACTTGTAACTGTTGGTTGCGGTGATAAATCTCCAATAGAATATGCAGCTCAAGGGAGTAATACGGGAGATTCCGCCACTGAAAACTTGAGCGTAGAAACTGAATCAGATAAGGATTTCACACCCGGTGTGATCAAGGAAAATACATACGAAAACGCCTTTTTTAATGTAAAGATCAGTATTCCTGACGATATGCGTTTCTTTGATAATGATGAGCTTGCGGAAATAAATGATGTAGCCAGCGCATATGCAAGTAACGAGACGGTTAAAGAGGCTATGGAGATCAGCCGAAGTTCAATAGTGGCTTACGCGGCAAAAGATGACGGCACAACTTTTAATGTATCTTTATCATCAGCCGGCAAGATGACTACAGCGGTATTTAATGAAAGGGCTGTAGTTGAGGGAAGCAAGCAAATGACGATCAATGAATTTGAAGGTATCGGTTACAGTGATATTGATGCTGAAGTCGAGACTACGAATTTCCTCGGTGAAGAGCATTATGCTCTTGTGTTAAAAGGAAATAATCCATCCGGAGATTATCATGTTAAAGCAATTGCACTGTTAAAGGATGGATACATAGCAACATTCACGGTCGGAAGTCCTTCCGAGGAAGGCTTGGAAATATTGGATAATGCGGTAAAAATAAGCCAATCATAAATGGGGGACACATATTTTAACACGAATACAAAACACGTGTTGCATAACATTTGAAATTTTGTGTGATTTTTGGCATAATATAAGCAAGGTAGCTTGGGGAAGGCACCTTGCTTTTTTCTATACAACTTAATATTCATAAACTATGAGGAGAGAGTAAATGGTTAAAATTGCAGTATGCGATGATTCAGAGTTTATGCGTGGAGAGGTCAAAAAGCGAATTCTGAATTATTCAGTCAAAAAAGATTTTGATTATTCAATTAATGAGTATGACTCAGGCGATAAGCTACTCGAATCCGGTGAAAATTATGATCTGATCTTTATGGATTATGAGTTCGAAAATAAAGGAGAAAACGGCCTTGCAATAGCAAGGAAAATTCGTGAGCAAGATAAAAATTCCACTATCGTATTTGTGACAAGTTATCCTTCAATTGTATTTGATTCTTTTGAAGTCGGAACGTTTCGGTTTCTGACAAAACCGATAGATGATAATAAGTTCTATGATGTTCTGGATGCTTTCTTGCAAGCCATGGAAAAAGACACTGTTCTGAAGATCAGGCTTGACGGTGAAAATCATTTTTTCAAAGAAAGCATAATTTCTTATGTTGAAGGTATGGGCAAAAACTGTATCTTACATTTCTGCGACGGACGTGAAAACATGGAGTGTCATGAGACACTCGGTGCTATTGAGGAGCGTCTTTCATCCCAAAAATTCTACAGAGTTTACAAATCATTTTTAATTAATCTGGCGCAAGTGGATTCGTATAATCATGACGAAGTCACTATGAGTACGGGGGATAAAGTTCTTATAAGCAGACTCAAATACAAAGAGTTTAATACTATTTATTCTGAATATCTTGTAAATGAGGGGGTATAAGATAAATGGATGGTTTAGGACTGATGCTGGGGATAAATGCGTTTAGCGCATTGATTAATTTTATTGTCTTTTGGATTATACTTGACAAATTCTTTGAGTTTCAAAAAACAAAGTGGAGGAACAGTAATTGGATATGGATAATGCTTTATCTGATCATTTCACTGATTTCCGCTCCTGCGAATATCATTTTGTCTTGGGATCAAAACGATATGGCGATAAGGTTTACAGTGTATATATTGACGCTGGGAAGGCTTATTCCGTTTTTTATGGCAAAATATGGGTTTAATCTGGAGTTATTAATAATAATCCCATTTTATGAAAATCTTTTTGATGTTATTTCTATGAATCTCAGTTTATTTATCAATGATTCGATTGTTGGATTATATGATGGTTCCGGTGCAAATGTCTCACGGATTGTTGTGGGGCTGACAACGCTTATTTTATTTATTGTTTTAATATATAAAAAGTATTATAGCTATTTTAAAGCCTGGTTTACTAAGTTGACTATCAAAGAGTATATTATAGTATTCCTATTAACATTTTCGTGTACTTATATAGAGGTGGTATTAGTTCAAATGGATAATATTAGACTGATAATAAAAGTATTTAGTGTTGCGTCAATTGTACTAATGATGATATTGATACCAAATATAAATACGGTTCGAAATCAGAATACATCTATGAATGCTATGATCGGTAATCTGAAGGAACCAATGAAACAGATAGCTGCGTCGTACATTGAGATGCATGAGAAGAATACGGAACTTAGAAGATTTAGGCATGATACGAAAAATTTATTGTTGGCACTTCATTCTCTTATAGCTGAGAGAAAATATGATCAAGCGTCTGAATACATCAGTAAAATGCAGGAGACGATGGAAATAACAAAAGAAAAAGAATTTGATACCGGAAACTTTATCGCAGATGCATTGCTTGAGTATAAAGGAAAACTTGCTTCGAAGAAGGGCATAACTATGACTATGGAAGGATGCATCCCGGTTAATAAGGTAGAGGATGTAAATCTTGTGATACTTATCTCCAATCTTCTGGATAATGCTATTGAAGCAGCTGTGAGAGCAAAGGGAGAAAAAAAGATAGATATTCAGTCTATATTAAAGAAAAACATATGGATTTTGTCTGTAAAGAATTCCTGTATAGACGATGTAGTTATTAGAGGGAATAGGATTGAGACTACAAAGAATAATAAAGAAGCACATGGATTTGGCCTTTCGAATATCGAGAGGGTCACACGAAAGTATGATGGAAACTTAAAGATTTCTTGTGAGAATAAAATGTTTACAGCTATAGCTACTTTGATGTTGACGGTTTAATAATACAGTTAATTCCAAATACGACGCAATTCGTTCTCACAAACGATATTGCGAACAGTTTTTGGTATTATATGGTTGTAAAAAGTAATGCAGGAACCGATTAACAAAAAAAGGAGGGTGAGATAAAATGATCATTATAATTATTTCAGCTTTGATGACTTCTTTGAGCTGTGTATGTCCTGGCAGTATGTCTATTATTATGCCACCATTTGGTATGTGATTGAACTGTTATGGACCGGGGAGGGCGGGATACCGATGGCACCAAAAAATGGCAGGCATCGGTATCCTGCTTTTTGTTATTCTATAAGAAAATAAGACCATAATAAGTAACCGACATACCGTCAGGGAACCAACTGCAAAAAAATGCAGTTGGTTCCTTTTTTGTTTTCGTTAACTCCGATACGGGTTATTGGCAGCTGCAGATTGATAACATATGTACATCAGGTGATGCAAGTGTTGATCGCCTTTAAAAATAAATGCAGGAAACTATTATCAATAACTGATTGAGGAAGGGTTGGTTAGATAATTATGAATGAAATGATCGGAAGAGCAAGAACAATTGAAGAAAAGCGCCGTAGCTATAACGGACATAATGATGTCGATTACAGCTATTTAAAAGAGTGGCGTGATGTAAGGACATTGTTAAAAGACAAACCGTTCAATGAAATGCTCAAAGAGAACAATATGACAGAAGAAGAATTCGCTTATGCACTTCAACCTGAAGTCGATATCAAGAAGCAGGAAGGCGATGAGTGGTTCGACACGTTCACTGAGATCATGGACGGCTTTAAAGATGAAATGATTGATACGGCAGCAGGAATCGGACTTACGGGTATTCCTTTTACTCTTTATCTGAGAAAGAAATTAAATGAAGCTGTTAAAAACCTTAAGCATATAAAGGTGAGTGAAAAAACGATACAAGCGTTTATTCAGAGCCATGTGACAGAGATGTTTATGGTGTTTGGAAAGCTAACAGCTTTAAGACTTGCAATATATAAGGAACATCATAAGTTCAGAGCAAGAAATGAAAAGAAGCAGTTCACGGAGTTTTTGAAGAATTCTTTCGGAAAGAAAGAAGATTTTATCTCGTTTTATGAGAGTTATCCGGTAGCAGCAAGGGTTGCTACCGTAAGAACTCTTTTTATGATAAAAAACTACACGAATATTCTTGAACACCTTGATAAAGATCATAAGGAAGTTGAGAAATTCATTGGTAGTAAGAAGCTTACATTAACGGATATTAAGTTATCTACAGGGGATTCCCATGCGCAGGGTAACTCCGTTTCCATACTTAAGTTTGATGATAAGAAGCTTGTATATAAACCCAAGGATCTTAGGATAAATCAGGCGTTTGAATCGTTTGTGGATTGGTATACCAAGGCATCCGGAATGCTTGAAGTTAAGATCCCTAAGGGAATCTATAAGGAAACGTATGCGTATAACGAGTTTATAGAAAAGAAATACTGCAGATCAGAGGAGGAAGTTGAAAGATTCTATACCAGATACGGATATCTGGTGGCTCTCTGCTATCTGTTTAATATAAATGATCTTCACCTTGAAAACTTAATAGCGAACGGAGAATATCCGGTCATCATTGATATGGAGACTCTTTTCCAGGTTCCCACAAAAGTGATGGAAGATTCGGCAACTTTTGATATGACCAAGAGATTGGAAGTTGAGTCGGTGGCTGCTTCAATGCTGCTTCCGAGACAGGTACACGTTGGTACGGATAAGGATGTCAATATGAGTGCTCTCAACGGAAAAGGCGGAGAAGCTTCGAATAAGATCCTTGCACCGAAAAATATGGATACCTCAAATTTTCATTATGAAAACGTAAAGGGATATTTTACCGGAGGAGACAATATTCCACAGTATGATGAGGAGAAAGACGTTGATGTTTCAAAGTATAGCCTTGTGATCATTGAAGCATTTGATCAGTTTATGCAGTTTATTCTTGAAAATAAGAACGCTGCGCTTAAAGAACTTGAGGCGTTTAAAGGCAAACAAGTAAGAGCACTTTTTAAATCGACGGAAAGATATGCATCAATGATCCGCTATGCAGATCATCCCAACTATAACGAGGATATGAAGTATAGGGAAAGACTCATGATGAATATCTGGGCATATCCGTACGTAGATAAGAGGATCATAAAAAGTGAAGTGAATGACTTGCTGTTTAATGATATACCGATCTTTTTTGCAAAAACAGATTCAAAAGATGTCATAGACAGTCATGGAAAAATATATTTTCATTTTTTGGATAAATCAGGTTATGAGCTTGCGCGTAGAAAACTCATGCATCTTAGCGACAAGGAGATAAGACTTCAGAAGACAATCATGATGCTTTCTCTTGGAATTGTCGATCCGTATCTCAACAGAGAAATCGGACGGACGGGGATCATACAGGAAGCAAAGAAAATCGATTATCTCGCTCAAGCCAAAAGACTTGCTGATGAGCTTATAAATAAAGCTTATGTAAAAAATAATGAATGCTCGTTTGCATCTCTTGACAGAAATGATAACGATCATTGGGAATTGCATCCGTGTAACGTAAATCTATATGGAGGATTTGGCGGAATTGCAGTACTGTTCCTGGAATTGTATCGAGCAACAAAAGATAAGAAGTATATTGATTTTTACCATATGGTAATGGGATCGGCAATAAAAATAGCCGGTAATTCGGATATTTCAAGTGCGTTTTCCGGGAGGCTTTCATTGATCTATCCGATGCTTTTGGAAAAGAAATATTTAAGGCGGGTCAGAGATAGAGAGTTTCTGAAAAAAGTGGTCAAGATCTTAAATAAATTAACCAAGGAAGAGCTGGAAGAGTATGAGCATCACGATTATGTAAGAGGTATTGCGGGAATAGTCAGGATATTAAATTTGCTTAGGAGCTATTTTCCCGGTCTCAAACTTACAGAAGACACACTTGATAAATATATAAATCTGCTTACAGATGAGGTTAATAAGGAATATGTGAGCGGAAACTCAAAAGCAGGAATTGCGCATGGTATAAGCGGAATGATGTATGGCCTGGTATCCGGCGGAAAGTACGATCCAAAGGAAGTAAAAAAGCTTCTGGATCATGAGTTTAATCAGGAAGTTAGTCCCGAGAATGCTTTTAAATGGAACGAAGGTTATCCCGGTATGATCCAGGCAAGAATTGCAATGAATCGTATCGATAGTCGCGTTGTTAATAAGAGGCAGTTAAACACTCTGATCAAACGATTTGAAACGCTACTTAATGAATCGCTCGGATCCGATGCGCTCTGTCAAGGAACCGGAGGAATAGTAACTACTCTTAAGATGCTATATGAGTATACACATGATGAAAAATGGATGGACTATCTCAAGAAGTGGATGTCCGACATGTATATGAATTCACTTTATAGCGGATACAGAGTCGCTAAAGTGAGTGACATTGAAAGTATCGGCATGTTTGAAGGAATATCCGGAGTTGCCTGGTCATATCTGTACGCGGCGCTTGATATAGACAATGTATTGCTGCTGGAGATGGGTGAGTAAACGGAAACGAGGTAGCTATATATGAAAAAGATTTTTGTACTTAACGGAAGTAGGCAAAAGAAAGGAAATACAGCAACCTTTATCAAAAGAATAACGGAAAAACTTGATGAAGATGTATTTGAAGTTGAATATGCACATCCTCAGGATTATAAGATAGCTCCGTGTTTGGGCTGCTCTAAGTGTTTCTTGAATACGAAATGTGTAAGTGATGATGATCTTGAGAAATTACAAAAGAAGATATTGGAATCGGATGTTTTTATTATTGCATCACCTGTTTACATGCATTATATGACGGCTGATCTTAAGTTGATAATCGATAAGCTGTCGTGGTGGGCGCATACGCTTCGCCTCCAGGGTAAGCCTGTTGTGATATTAAGTACATGCTGCAGCAACGGACACGGTACGGTGATAAGTCCACTTAGTAAATTCATCACCCATATGGGCGGGAATGTTATAGCATGCTCTAATGCTGCACTTGAACCGGATCAGCTTAAGAATGAAGAGTGGATGGAAGAAGTATCTTCGGAGATTGCAAGCCGAATAAGGAAGTATGCATTTATTCCGCATGATTCAAACGAAGATATTGAAATGGTATTCAAATATACAAGACCGGGATTTCTCAAATACAGGGAACAATTGATGAAAGATGATTCGATACCTACATATGAAGAATATGAATATTGGAACAATACCGGAATGATAAATTTTGACACATTTGAAGATTATTTAAAAGAAAAATATAAATGCGAGGAGGTAGTGGTTTGAGAGTAAGATTTCAACAACAATGTGAACACTCTGAATGCGGACTTGCATGTGCCTCGATGATGATTGATTACTTTGTAGACAAAACAAAACTATCGGGGATGCGAGAACGATATGGTGTTCCAAACGGTGGATATAACCTTTTACAGATTCAACAAGTATTAAAAGAAAACGGAGTGTTATCAAGAGCGATCAAGATCGGTATTGAATCACTTAAGGCTGTGCCAAAGCCTTTCATAGCCTTTTGGGACAGAAAGCACTTTGTAGTGGTTGAGAAGGTGAAAAACAAGTCTATCTCACTGGTAGACCCTGCATCGGGAAAGAAGACAATAAGTACGGATGAATTCGGTGAACATTTTTCTAATATAGTTCTTTATTCCGAAGTTGAGAGTCAGAGGCATTTTCAGATGCCTAAGCTCCATCCGGCGCTTGTGGAAAATGCCAAAAAGAACAGAAAGTTATTGATGACGACATTGATCTTTTCATTGGTGATGCAGTGTATGAGTTTGGTTGTTCCTATGGCGATGAAAAATCTTGTTGATGGAATAGAAGAAACCAGGTTCCCGACGTTGGGAGTGTTGTTTATTGCCTGCTTTGGATTGATTGCAAATTATTATGTTTTTAATCTGATACGAACGCGAGTGATAACAAAGCTTCAAACGGCATTTGATAAGGGCTTTTTGGGAGATACTATAAAACAGCTTTTGGATCTTCCGTATTCCTACTTCGTTAACAGAAGTAAGGGAGAACTTGTATATAGGATTAATTCAAACACATATATCAGGCAGGTCATCATAGATCAGATGATAGCGCTTGTAATAGATATTATTTTCTTCTTCCTATATTTGGGAACAATGCTGTGTATCAGTCCGGTCCTTGCGGTATTTACGCTCTTTATTGCAGTCTTGCTTTGTTTTGTATCGTATATGAATACCAAATTAAACAGGAAGATCGCACAGAATGAGATGGTAGTTACGACCAAGTCACAGGACATGATAAATGAGATGGTAAACAATATCTTTACGGTTAAGTCTACCAATGCTCAAAAGAATCTGTTTGAAAAGTGGAAAGAAAACTTTGATAAGCAGATTGGTCTAGAGATATCTCGTTCAAAGTATCAATCTTTTTTGGCTAACGCGACGCAAACTATTCAGATTTTCTATCCATTATGTATTTTTATTGGTGGTCAGGCGTTGGCAATGGATGGAGTAATTACAACCGGAGATATAGTTGCTTTTAATGCTATAGGAGCGGCTTTCCTTGGTCCTATTATTTCAATCATGGCTTCATATGGCCAGATAGTTATGGTCAAAATATACATGGAAAGATTGCTAGACATAATGGATACTCCAAATGAGACGGAAACAGAGGGAAAAGAGCTTCCCGCCGAAC
>JAEEGK010004559.1_pt1 | contig 33889 bp, 28 predicted proteins | sample 8958771 | NCBI WGS metagenome assembly JAEEGK01 (sample SAMN16246547, study PRJNA631951) | gut metagenome | biome: gut microbiome; feature: rumen; material: SC-attached | host: Bos | place: Iran: Karaj | collected 2018-10 | reverse complement strand
CTAAGGAGAAACAATGAATTTACCAACAAAGATCACATTCGCTAGAATCGTTGCAATTGTATTAATGATTATTACGCTTTTTGTTTTAAGCGTTATCCCAGGATGGCAAACTATTGAATTAGGCAACACGGGTATCAATTTAGTGTTCTTAATTCTCTTTATTTTCTTTGTCTTAGCTTGCTATACAGACCACTTAGATGGCTACTTAGCAAGAAAGAATAATCAAGTAACTGATTTAGGTAAATTCCTTGATCCAGTAGCTGATAAACTTCTTATCAATTCATTAGTTATCTTCTTAATCGCTCCATCTATTTTTGCCCCATATATTCCAGGAAGCCTTGGTCAAGTTGGCTTCAATATGTGGTGTGCGATGTTATTAGTAGCGCGTGACATTGTTGTTGACGCTCTTAGATTTATTGCCGCAAGTAGAGGCAAGGTTATTGCCGCTAATATCTTCGGTAAACTTAAAACAGTTTTAGAAATGGTTGCCATTGGTGCAGTCTTACTCAATGGTTTCCCATTTAGATATTTTGATGCCAGTTGGCCACAAGGCTTACATATCGTTGACTTTATCGTTTATTTAGCCACTTTAGCGTCAGTGATTTCTGGTGTCATCTACGTCGTACAAAATAAACACGTCTTCAAGGAAGAAAAGTAAGATGGTGGCAGTACAAGATATCAACTCCCTATTCCGTGAAAAAGGACTTACATTAGGTTCTGTTGAATCTTTTACAGGTGGTTTATTCGCTAGAGAAATAACCGCTGTTCCAGGTGCTTCTAAATTTTATAAAGGTGCACTTGTGACATACGCTACTGAAGAAAAAGTTCGTTTACTTGGTATCTGCCAAGAAGATGTTGATAAGTATGGTGTAGTCTCTAATGAAATCGCCTATCAAATGGCAAAATTCGGTAGAGAAAAACTGAACGTTGATGTTTGTGTTTCCTTCACTGGCAATGCTGGACCTGACGCAATGGAAGGTAAACCAGTTGGTGAAATCTATATTGGTCTAGCCACTAAAGAAAAAGTTGAAGCATATCGCTACCAATTAGAAGGAAATAGAAATAAAATTCAAGAAGATGCAATTTCTTTAGCGCTAGCGCTACTGGAAAAAAATATAAAAAAATAATAAAAATTTTGGACAAAATCGAAAAATCACACCTATTTAATTAATAGAAGGAGTTCCTTATATGGCAAAAGAAAAAGAAAATTTAAGAGGCGATGCGTTAGACGAAACGTTGAAGCAAATTGAAAAGCTCTATGGCAAGGGCGCTGTCATGCGTTTAGGCGATAGAGAAACAGTCGATGTCGACGCAATCCCGTCCGGTTCATTACTAATTGATGAAGCAATTGGCGTTGGTGGTTATCCAAAGGGCAGAATCATCGAAATCTTTGGACCAGAAAGTAGTGGTAAAACCACATTAGCATTACACGCAATTGCGGAATGCCAAAAGAATGGTGGTCGTGCGGCATTTATCGATGCTGAACACGCTATCGATCCGCTCTATGCGAAGAATTTAGGTGTTGATATTAACGAATTAATTCTTTCCCAACCAGACAATGGTGAACAAGCACTTGAAATCGTCGAAATGCTTGCCGATTCTGGTAGCATCAACTTAATCGTTGTTGATAGTGTTGCAGCCTTAGTCCCACAAGCAGAATTAGACGGGGAAATGGGCGATAGTTCAGTTGGTTTACAAGCGCGCTTAATGAGCAAGGCAATGCGTAAAATCGCAGGTATTCTCAATAAGAAAGAATGCGCAGTTATCTTCATTAACCAATTACGTGAAAAAGTTGGTGTAATGTATGGTAATCCTGAAACAACATCAGGTGGTCGTGCATTAAAATTCTATGCTTCCGTCCGTATCGACATTCGTCGTACAGAAGCAATTAAACAAGGTTCAGACATCATCGGTAATACATGCCGTGTGAAAATTGTTAAGAACAAAGTATCCCCACCATTCAAACAATGTGAAATTGACATCATCTATGGTCAAGGCATTTCTAAAGAAGGCGAAATTCTCGACCGCTCAGTCGAATTAGGCCTCATTAAGAAAGCTGGTTCATGGTTTGAATATAATGGCAGCAAGATTGCCCAAGGCCGTGATGCTGCGAAAGCTTACTTAAAAGAAAACGAAGACGTCGCAAATGAACTTTTAGAAAAGATTAAGACCGGCGTTGTCACAGAATAATTGAAAATCAATTAGAAAAAAGGAATCGAGTGACTCGGTTCCTTTTTTGTGATTTGCCTCTTTTTGTGTCTACTGATTAAGTAATCCCTATAAAACTTAACCCATAAAGTGTTTCAGAGGATTTCTTCTTGTGGTTTTATTATATCACATGCTTTGTTTTGCAATTACAAAAAATAATGACATTATTTATTTGTGAGATTATAATTATTTTGTATCCTCGAAAGATACTTACCTATATATTCTCATTCGAGAACTTTGTTATCAGGTTTTACCTGTTGATTATAAAAAATGCTTATTCCTATCCTTATAATGGGGAAACATTTTGGGTAAAGTCTATTTATAGACTAACTATTTTACATTTATAGAAAGGGAAACAAATTATGGTACCAGTATGGGTTCTTATTGTCGTTGGTATTGTTTGTCTTTTAGGTGGCGCTGCTTTAATGTTTTTAGTGCCATTTGTTAGACAAAATATTGTTAAGAACAACGCAAAGAAAATTATCCGTGACGCTGAAATCAAAGCGGAACACATTACCAAGAATGCTCAAATTGACGGTAAACAAGCTGTCAATGAAATGAAACAAGAAGCAAACAAAGAAATCCACGAAAGAAAACAAGAATTACAAAACCAAGAAAGATCTCTTAACCAAAGAGAACAAAACATTGATCGTCGTGATGCCGCTCTTCTTTCTAAAGAAAACGCTTTAGATGAAAAGAACGAAACATTAAACAGACGCTTAAAAGAATTAGACAAGAAGGATGCCGCTCTTCAAGAAAAGATTGATAGCATTATCGTCGAACTTGAAAAGGTTGCACAAATGTCTACACAAGAAGCTCGTGATGAATTATTCAATCGTGTCGAAAGTAAAGTCAGTAAAGAAATTGCTGCCTTTGTAAAGCAAAAAGAAGAAGAAGCTAAAGAAGAATGTGATGAAAAAGCTAAAGAATTATTAGGCTTAGCCCTCACAAGATACGCACAAGATGTCACAAACGAAAGAACAGTATCAGTTGTTGCTTTACCAAGTGATGAAATGAAAGGTCGTATCATCGGTCGTGAAGGTCGTAACATCCGTTCCTTAGAACAACTCCTCGGTGTTGATTTAATTATTGATGATACTCCAGAAGTTATTACCGTTAGCTGCTTCAATCCTATTAGAAGAGAAATCGCCAGATTATCTCTTGAAGCCTTAATTAAAGATGGTCGTATTCAACCAGGTAGAATTGAAGAAATCGTTGAAAAGACAAAGAAAGAAGTCGATGAAAGTATCCATAAAGCGGGTCAAGAAGTCGCCTTCAAACTTGGTTTACCAAGAATCAACAAAGAATTACTCGACTATGTCGGTCGCTTAAAATACCGTACCTCTTATGGTCAAAACGCTTTAGACCACTCCGTTGAAGTCGCTTACTTATGTGGTATCATGGCCGCGGAACTTGGCTTAGATCAAAACTTAGCTAAACGCGCTGGCTTATTACATGATGTCGGTAAAGCCGCTGACTTTGAAATGGAAGGCAGCCACGTTGAAATCGGTGCTCGTTTAGCCAAGAAATATGGTGAAGGTGATGTTGTCATTAACTCTATTGAATCTCACCACGGTGATGTTCCTGCTAAATACATCATCGCTAACTTAGTCCAAGCTGCTGATACATTAAGTGCTGCTAGACCAGGTGCTAGAAGTGAAATCTTAGAAAATTACATCAAACGTATTGAACAACTTGAAGAAATCTGCAAGTCATACGATGGTGTCTATCAATCATACGCGATGCAATCTGGTCGTGAATTACGTGTCATGGTTATTCCAGAAAAAATCGACGACATTGGTGCCTTCAAATTAGCGAGAGACATCAAAGAACGTATTGAAAACGAAATGACCTACCCAGGTCAAATTAAAGTTTCTGTCATTCGTGAATATCGTGCGATAGAAACCGCGAAATAGTAGCCCTATTTCATAGAAAGATTACAATTTGAAAATACTATTTATCGGAGATGTGGTCGGTCGTGTTGGTCGACGCATGCTTAAGGAAAGAATTCCTTACTACGTAGAAAAATACGATATTGATTTTGTTATTGCTAACGGCGAGAATGCTTCGCACGGTAAAGGCTTAACAAGAAATCAATACTTTGAACTTGTCGATGCAGGGGTGGACGCTGTGACTTTAGGTAACCACTATATGTCTAAAAGCGATATCCTCCGCTACATCAATCAAGTTGATCGTTTAGTTAGACCATATAACTTATTAAAAGAGTTCCCTGGTGAAGGTAGTGTGGTCTTTGAAGTAAATGACGTTTCAGTAAGAGTCACTAATATCTTAGGAAGCGCCTTTATGAACGAAGAAGTTAACGCTCCTTATTATTCCATCCTCAACTTATTAGCAGAAGAGGAACCAGCGACTATCCACATCATCGATTTCCACGCTGAAGCCACAGGAGAAAAACAATCCTTAGCGTTCGCGCTCGACGGCAAAGTATCCGCTATTTTGGGAACACATACACACGTGCAAACCAATGACGCTCATGTTTTACCTAATGGTACTGCTTTCATTAGTGATGTCGGTATGACTGGCTTCGCGGATGGTGTATTAGGTTGCACTAAAGAAACTGTCGTAGAAAAGATTATCTATGGCAAGCAAAGCAAATTCCAAACGCCAGATGAAGGCCGTGGAGTCTTTTCCGCGGTCGTTATTGATATCGATGATATCACTGGACTTGCGAATCAAATCTTTCCAATTTATTATTTAGAAAATTAAACGGGAATCCTCGGTTGTTCAACTGCCGAGATGAAAGTGTTTAAAATAGTCATTATCACTTACTATATGTAAGGTAAAAATAGATAAATGCGAATAAGATAAATAATATAAATATTATGTGGAATAATCTACATATTTTTGCTATACTATATGTAGGAAAACATGTGGAAAAATTAAGGCACAATAGAACGTGTGTCTTTAACATTAATTATCATATTGTTTGGTCTACTAAATATAGGAGAAAGATTTTAACTCCTAATATCGAAAATAGACTCTATTTCTCTAAAAGCGATTAAAAGATATATTCAAAACCAAGAAAAGGAATAAAAATGTTACTTACTTACCAATTTGAAATCAAAGTTAATAACAAACTAGGGATTATCCTAGGTCATTTGACATACGCTGCTAGTAAGCTATTCAACGTTGGTAATTATGAAAGAAAAGAATATAAATCCCTTGGCTTTGATAAGATGCCAAATTGGTATGAGCAAAAGAAAAGATTGAAAGATGATATTTGGTATAAATCATTACCTTCTCAAACTAGTCAAGAAATTTTAGCTATCTTAGATCGTTCATGGAAGTCTTATTTAACGCTCCGTAGTAAATGGGAAAAGAAAAATAAAGATGTTCCTTATAATGACAGAAAGAATGAACCTCAATCGCCTTACTATAAGAAAGATGGTTACCATATGAACACTAACTATCTATCAAATGGTTTCAAAGTTATTGATGATAAGATTCGTTTTTCTATTCCTAAAAAGCTCAAAGAACACCTTTATGATAAATATCAAATCAATGATAACTTCTTCTATATCAAGTTAAAAAGACACTTTGAAAACATTAAACAAATTGAGTTTTCATACGTTGACAAGTATAAATACAAAGTCAATGTGATATATGAAAAAGATATTAAAAAGCAAGTCGAAGATAATAAGCACTATATAAGCATTGATATTGGAGTTAAAAACCTGCTTTCAGTTTATGACAATAACGGTTCTTCTTTTATTGTCTCAGGCCATTCTCTTTTAAATACCAATTACTATTTCTCAAAAAAGATTGCTTATTATCAATCGCTTTTTGATAAATGCTATCCAAATCATAAGAAAGGAGAGGTAACCAAGAGGATTAAGCATTTATATGATATGAAGAATAAGAGGATTAAGTTGGCTTTACATAGAGCCACAAGAACAATTGTTGATTATTGTTTATCTCATGATGTCTCAAAAGTTATAATTGGTGATTTATCAGGATTGTTAGGAACAAAGAAGGAGTTTACTAATAACAAAGAAAAACACCGCTTTAACCAGAATGTCAGGGCTATCAACTTTTCAAAGATTTATAGACTACTAGATTATAAGTTAAAACTAGTTGGCATTGAATTAATAAAAGTTAATGAAGCTTATTCATCTTCTTGTTCCCCTAATAGTCTTAATGTTTGTAAAGAATCCGCAGATAAAAGCAATAGGGTTTATAGAGGCTTATTTAAAGAATATAGCAATGTTTATAACGCTGATATAGTTGGTGCTTATAACATTATGAGGATTTATAGGCAAAATAATAATGATAATTTCTTGATGCCTAAAGTAGGATTATCTAATCCTTCTAAAAAATATATTCCTGTCACAGACCAGTTTTTAAATGAAGACTATATCAATTGGAATGGTAAATCTGGTAATATAGGGATATCGGGTAGGAACTACCCAACAGGAGATGAATTGACCATCTTAATAAATCAATTCATGACCAAGATGCTCGGTAATTCAATTGCCGAGTAAGTTCACAAAAGTAATATGAAAACTAAAATTATTAACACTCCAGATATGCTTAAAGCCGCCTCTCGTAAAAAGAGTGCGACTGTTTTCATGCCCGCTACTTTTGATAAGAAAGATCAATTAGAAGCCTTAATCAAAGGTGAGAAATATTACATCCACACTTATGGCTGCCAAGCTAATGTCAGAGATGAAGAAACGATGCGTGGCTTATTAGAGGATGTTGGTTACATCCAAACCGACAAACCAGAAGAAGCTTCCTTAATCATTATTAATACATGCGCGGTAAGAGAAAACGCCGAAGATAAAGTTTATGGTGAAATTGGTAACCTTAAACACTTGAGAAAGAAAAATAAAGATTTAGTCTTAGCCATCTGTGGCTGTATGGTGGAACAACCAGAAATCTTAAAGAAACTTATGGAAACATTTACTGAAGTAAATCTTTACTTCGGAACACACGAAATAGCACAGTTATATTCTCTTGTTTATGATGTAAGAACATCTAAGGAAAGAGTGGTGGCTATTGAAAGTAAACCAGGTGAAGTTATTGAAATTACACCTGCTTGTAGAAACAATACCTACAAAGCTTATGTTAACGTCATGTACGGCTGCGATAAATTCTGCACTTATTGCATTGTTCCTTATACCAGAGGTAAAGAAAGAAGCAGACACTTTGAAGATGTTTTAAAAGAATGCCAAGAATTAATTGATAATGGCTATCAAGAAATCACTCTTTTAGGTCAAAACGTTAATGCATATGGTAAAGACCTTGATGAAGGAAAAGATTTCGCAGACTTAATGGAAGCGGTAGCAAAATTAGGTGTTCCTAGACTTAGATTTACCACCTCTCACCCATGGGATTTCTCCTCAAAGATGATAGATGTGATTGCAAAATACCCAAATATCATGAAGTTCATTCATTTACCTGTTCAATCCGGTAATGACCGTGTTTTAAAGGCAATGGGTAGAAGATACACTAGAGAAACTTATCTCGCATTAGTAAAAGAAATGAGAGAAAAGATTCCAGGCTTAGCTTTATCTACTGATATTATTGTTGGTTTCCCAAATGAAACTGATGAAGAATTTAACGATACATTAACTATCGTTGATGAAATCAAATATGAAGCAGCATTTACCTTTATCTATTCTCCAAGAAAAGGTACACCAGCGGCTAAAATCGCTGACAATGTTTCTTACGAAACAAAATCCAAAAGATTCATGGAATTGGTTAAACACTTAGAGAAACATATTGAAGCCCATAGTAAAACAATGGTGGGTAAAACATATGATGTTCTTGTCGATGGTGTGAGTAAGACTGATAAAGATATGTATTCTGGTTATACAGAAGAAAATAAACTTGTGCACTTTAAAGGTGATGAATCAATGATTGGTAAAATTGTTAAAGTGAAAATCAATGAATCTCATACCTACTCAATGATGGGAGAAATCGTTAATGGATAAAGTCATTGAAAAGGCCAAAGAATTAAAGGCTGCGCTTGATGAAACTCCTGAGATGAAGGAGTATCTCAAATATAAAGACTTATACGAAAATAGCGAAGACGTGATTGAATTAAAGCACAATATCGCTAACTTACGCACTAAGGGAAAACTTACTGAGGCCAATAACTTACAAGCCCTTTATGATAACCATCCAATTGTTGTTAACTATCAAGCTAGTAAAGAAGCTTTGATGGAATTGCTCAAAACTATTCAATCGCTTATTAAATAACTATGAAGTTTTTCTTAATGAGTACTCGCTTCAATAAACATACCGCTGCTGATTTCGGCTTAGTCGAAAAAGATGGAAGATTTTTTCGTGAGTCAGATAACTCGGAATGGATTAAATGCAATCTTTACGACATAGGTTGGGGTGATGAGAATGGTTTTTATAGATTGCCCCTAGGTGATTTTTACGAATTAATTAATATTGTTTTAACTGGAGAACGGGAAGACTCTCTAGGAGCGGCTGCCATTATTATGGACAGGTATAATGATGAGTTAAAAAGCTTTCTCATTGAATTGATGGATAAAAATCCATCAAATAAATCAAAGAAACTATTATTTGACACTTTTAAATTAAAATGGGGTACAAACCGAACCGCGAAAAACGGCATGCACATTCAAGAGATTTTAAAAGAAGCCTGTGATTGGGAAAAGATTAAAGAATTCTATTCTAAATAATAAATGCGAATAAAATCGCATTTTTTGTTATAATAATTCCATGCTTATAGTCATAGTTGGTCCTACAGGATCAGGAAAAACATCCTTAGCTTTAACATTATCAAAGAAATATTCCGCTCCAATCATTAATGGAGATGCTTTTCAAATCTATCAAGAAATGGATATTGGTACTGCGAAAGTGGAAAAAGATAGTGAAGACTATAATAAACATTATCTTTTAGATATTGTTAAACCAAATCAATCTTATTCCGTTAAGGAATATCAAGAAGACTTTAGAAAGACTTATTTAGAACTTAAAAAGAAACATCCAACCATCATTGTCTGTGGTGGTACTGGCTTATATATTAGAGCGGCTCTTTATGATTATGTTTTTGAAGATGAAGAAGAAGCGGATGTTTCTGATCTAGAACAATTATCTAACGAAGAACTATATGAAATGTTGAAGCAAGTCGATATTAAGGCAACTGAAACCATTCATATGAACAACCGCAAGAGAGTCATAAGAGCCTTACAAATTGCTAGAACTCATAAAACAACTAAGTCCGAAAGTATTGATAAACAAGAACATGCTTTATTCTTCAAAGATGAGGATGTGCGATTTTATTTCATCAATCCAAATAGAGAAGAATTATATGAGAATATTAATGCCCGTGTCGACCAAATGTTTGATAATGGCTTAGTGGATGAAGTCAAAGGATTACTAAATAAATACGACTTATCATTAACCGCAAAAGCGGCAATTGGTTATAAAGAAGTGATTGATTATTTAGAAGGCAAATGCTCTTTAGAAGAATGCAAAGAACTCATTAAAAAGAGAACAAGAAACTACGCTAAAAGGCAGGTCACATTCTTCAAACATCAATTACCTTGTAAAGAATTTGCGACAAGAGAAGAACTCTTAAAAGAGGCCACAAATGAATAAAGATATATTCGCACGTTCAATTGGATTACTCGGAGAAGATAACTTTAACAAACTTCAAGATAAGGTTATCGCTGTTTTTGGTTTAGGTGGAGTGGGTGGTACCGCTCTTGAAGCTTTAGCGAGAACTGGTGCAGCCCATTTTATTATCGTGGACTTTGATAAAGTTGATCCAAGTAATTTAAACCGCCAAATCTTATATACAAGTAAAGATATAGCTAGAGATAAAGTCGCAGCCGCTAAAGATAGATTATTAATGATTAATCCTGATTTAGATATCAAAGCATTCAAAGGCAATGCCCAAGAATTTGATTTTAATCGAAAGATAGATTATCTCGTTGATGCCATTGATGATGTGGAAGGTAAATTATTCCTTGCTAAAAAGGCACAAGAATATAACATTCCTTCAATCATGTCTTTAGGCATGGCTAATCGTTTTAATCCAGAACAAGTTAGAGTTAGTAAATTAAATCAAACTCGTAACGATCCATTAGCGAAGAAGATTAGATATGAAGCCAAGAAGGCTCTATTAGATTTAAGCAAGATTAACGTAGTTATCTCTGAAGAAATACCACAAAAGAACGCGGAAAAACTATATTCCACGATGATGGTGCCTTCCGCAGCAGGATTAACTATTGCAAAATTTATTTTGAATAGCATAATAGATAACAAATGAAATAAAAGAGAGGTTCTATTTATGGGAAACATTTTCGATGTAGCAAAAATGATTAATGTTGATGAGAAGTACCTTATTCCTTTTGGATATGATAAGGCTAAAATCTCATTAAAAATTATGGACGAATTAAAAGATCGTCCGAATGGCAAACTAGTATTAGTAACAGCGATTACTCCAACTAAAGCTGGTGAAGGTAAAACAACTACCTCCATTGGTTTACATGATGGCTTACGCTATATCGGTGTTCCTTCATTAGTGTGTTTAAGAGAGCCATCCCTTGGTCCAGTCTTTGGTATCAAAGGTGGCGCTACTGGTGGTGGTAAAGCTCTTGTTGTTCCAAGTGAAGATATCAACTTACATTTCACAGGTGACATGCACGCCTTAACAAGTTCTATTAACTTAATTGCCGCTTGCATTGATAACTCAATTTGGCAAGGCAATGAATTAAATATCAATCCTGAAAGAGTTCTTTGGAAAAGAGCCCTTGATATGAACGATAGAGCCTTAAGAAAAGTTACTGTTTCTGAAGGCGAAACTAAAGTCGCTCCTAGACAAGAAGAATTCGTCATCACTGTCGCTAGTGAATTAATGGCTATTCTTTGCTTATCTAAAGATGTCGATGACTTCATGAATAGAATCAACAATATCATCGTTGCTTATAGCTATGATGAAAAGCCAGTCTTCTTAAGACAATTAAGAATTAGCCACGCCATCATGAAACTCATGATTACTGCGCTTAATCCAAACCTTGTTCAAACATTAGAAGGTAATCCTGCAATTATCCATGGTGGACCATTTGCCAATATCGCTCATGGTTGTAACTCCATTATTGCCACAAAGATGGCGCTTAAGCTAGCCCCAGTCGTGGTTACAGAGGCAGGCTTCGGTGCTGACCTTGGTGCAGAAAAATTCTTAGATATTAAATGTCGTGTTGCGGGATTAAAACCAGATGCTGTTGTTGTCGTTGCCACAATCCGCGCTCTTAAGATGCATGGTGGTCAACCATTTGAAGAACTCGCAAATGAAAACGTTGAAGCTCTTAAAAATGGTGTTTGTAACTTAAAGAAACATATTGAAAACGTTGAAAAATATGGTGTTCCAGCAGTGGTTTGTATCAACCACTTCGCTAGTGATACTGAAGCCGAAACTGCTTTCTTAAGTAAGTGGTGTGAAGAAAATGGTTATGACCATGCATACTGCTCAGCCTTCGCTGATGGTGGTAAAGGTGGTGCAGAACTCGCTAAAGCCGTTATGAACATCCTCAACACTAAAGAATCCCATTATCATCCTTTATATGACGTTAATCTCCCAATCAAAGAAAAGATTGAAACCATTTGTAAAGAAATCTATGGTGCGGGTGAAGTTGTTTATACCGATGCTGCTAATAAACAAATCGAAGATTTTACTAAATTAGGCTTTGATAAAACTCCAATCTGTATCGCTAAGACTCCTCAATCATTAACTGATGATCCAAAAGTCTTAGGCGCTCCAAGAGGTTTCACAGTCACTATTCGTGAAGTGAGATTATCTGCTGGCGCAAACTTCATCGTTCCATTAACAGGTGCCATTATGACAATGCCTGGCTTACCAAAAGTTCCAGCCGCTGTGAAGATGGAAGACGTGCCTTACGATCAAAAACTTGACCATTAATTAAATTTTTTCGGACAAAAATGAAAAATTCCCCCTATTTAATCTATAGAGGGATTTTTTATGCCACTAATTGAATTAAGTAAAGTTTCTAAAGCCTATCTTATTAATAAAAACGAGAAAAAGTATGTCTTAAAGGACATCACTTTATCATTCCCTGAAACAGGTTTAATCAGTGTTTTAGGCAAATCTGGGTGTGGTAAATCAACTTTGCTTAATCTTATCGGTGGACTAGATAAATCAAGCGAGGGAACCATTTATTACAAAGGTGATAACATCGCTAAATATAAAAACAAACAACAAGTGACTTTTAGAAAAAGTGAAATAAGTTATATCTTTCAACATTATCATTTATTAGAAAACCAAACTGCTTTATATAACATCATGCTTCCTTGTTTATTAAATGGAGATATTTTTAAGACTGCTAAAGAGAAAGTTTTATCTTTGATAAATAAGTTTTCTATTAAAGAAGAGTTGCTAGATAAGAAATGTTCCAAATTATCTGGTGGTGAAAAAGAAAGAATCGCGATTATGCGTGCCTTTATTAGTAAAACTAATGTCATACTCGCGGATGAACCAACAGGGGCACTAGATAAAGATAATGCATTACTAGTAATGGAATCTTTAAAAGAAGCTAGTAAAACGTCTTTAGTAATTATGGTTACTCATAATGAAGAACTAGCAAAAAGATATAGTGATCGTATCATCCATATGAAAGATGGAAGAGTGGTTCAAGATGAAAAGATAAAACTCATAAACGGTAAACATCATCAAATAGATAAAGAAAGAAAAAGTAATCCTAATTGGTACTCCAAGATTATCGCTAGAAACTTCACTAAAAGATTTAAAAGAAATATCTTCTCAATACTAGCGGTCACAATTGGGGCTACCGCTAGTATGTTGATATTTGGTTTTACTAATGGTGCTCATGACTCCATTATGAATTCAGCGGAACGTCAATTTGATTATGGAGTGGCTTCTATTAGTAAAGAAAACAAAATCGTTAGTGATGAATCGCCAATTACACTTATCCAAACATTGCGCGTTAGCGAAGAAGAGATAGATGAATTAAGTAATGAATATGATTTCTTACATTATTGTTATTCGTATGATTCATTAGTGACACCTGCTTTAGATACATATATCAACGATAAGGAAATTAATAACTTAACATATACACCTGTCTATTCTTTTTGTGATTCTTCAATAAATAAAAGCCTATTAATAAAAGGCAAATTACCAATGATAGACACTCTAAATATGGTAGTTATTAATCAAACAGCTTATGACTATCTAAAGAAAGAAACTAAAAGTGATCCACTTAATACTTATGTACGTTTAAAAGATGGCGCTTCATTTACTTATTACACTGATGATATCGAAAAGCCATATATTACAGATTACTTTGTCTATGACAGACTAGTGGAAATTGTTGGTGTTGTTAAAGAATTATCGTTCCTTAATACGCCTAAGATTTATTACTCATATAAAGCTTTAGACAAATATATGGAAGAAACATTATTAAATAATCTTTCTGAATATCTAGGAGAAACTAGTTGGAAAGATCGCATTATGTTTGCTTCTGATAATGAATATATCTCTAATTATTCACACCGTGTATTTCTTAAAAATAGTGGAGATGTGTATCAATTAAAAGAGATGAAAAAGCATCTAAAAGAAGGATACAGCCTTAATAGTAATGCTTTAACCGTTGAAGAAACATTATTTTCCTTAGTTGACGCTGCAAGTGTGGGTATGGAAATATTCTTAGTTATCGCTTTAGTGGGCACTGCGATGATTATTGGTATTGTTTCATTTGCCTCTTACGCTGAAGATATCAAAGATTCTGCGATATTACTTTGTATCGGTGCGACAAGGGAAGATATCTCATCGTTGTATGTTTTTGAAAATTGTCTAATAGGCCTTATAGGATTGGCATTATCTTTCCTCGTTGCATTAGTTAGTCAAAATCCACTTAATTATCTAATAGAAAGGCTCACTTCTTTAATCAATATCATAGATATTCCATTTAATTCATTTCATGGAAGAGCATTTCTATTTCCTCTTCTTATAGTTATGTCCGCTTTACTAGTTTGTATTTTGGCGACATACCTTCCAATTTCTTTTTCAAAGAAGATTTCTTTAAAGGAGGAATTAAACGCTAATGATTAAGATTAATAATTTATCTAAAAGTTATGGAACTAGGAAGGTATTAACCAATATCTCTTTTGATTTTAAAGAAAAAGGCATCTATGTGATATATGGACCATCTGGTTCAGGCAAAACAACCTTATTAAACTGCATCGCCGGATTAACTGATTTCTCGGGCTCTATACAAGTAAATCATCAAAACATTGAAACACTTAATGACGATGATTTAAGCCGCTTACGTTTGACCACTTATGGCTTTGTTTTCCAGGACTTTAAACTGTTCGAAACAGAGACCGTGTTGGCTAATTTGCTATTTCCACTTGATACATTATATTCGATGTCTAAGCCTCAAAAGATAAGGAAATGTCGTGACCTACTAGCCCTTGTTGGCTTACCTGATAAAGAAAAACAAAACGTTAATAAACTAAGTGGTGGTGAAAAACAAAGAGTGGCTATTGCTCGTTCTTTAATAAACGATCCAACTGTCCTTTTATGTGATGAACCAACTGGGGCATTAGATGAAAATACTGGAATAGAAATCATGAATATCCTAAAGAAGATTTCTAAGCGCGCTATTGTGATTATGGTTTCTCATGATCAAAGCCTCACCAAACAATATGCTGATGTCATTATTGAAATGGATAATGGTTCAATAGCAAATATCGTTCGACAAAGAAAAGATTCATACTCCGAATCACATCTCCCTGTTTTAGATAATGGTGCCAGTAATGATAAGGCTAAAATCAGTGATAGTTTTCTTATTAGACATACATTCCATACGATGAAACAAAAGAAACTAAGAACAGGACTTTGCTATACGATGACTTCTTTAGGGCTAATTGGCGTAGGCTTAGCTTTTGCTTTATCATCCACAATTGCGGATAACATCAAGCAAGCATATCGCGAAATAGTGGACGAAAACTCAATCGTAGTTACTCTTAAAGATAAAAATAGTTCTATCCAAGGACAATACGCCGCTAGCTTTTATGAAGTAAATGATATTAAAGAGGCATACCCAGAATATGTCAGTGATATAGGAGCTACTTATTACTGTAATTTTGAAAAGTTCTTCGAAGATAGAAATGAACTAGCCTTCACCAAAGGCTATCGTAGAAGCGTTATACCAGGTTTCAGTGTTCGTCATATAAACGAATTCGAATGGTTAGAAGATATTAATACCAAAATATATCCAAAAGAAATTCAAACACTTAAGGACGATGAAATAATTCTCTCATTAGATTATGCCACCTTAAGAGACCTTTGCTTTGAATTGCAAATCGATAGGAATATTAATTCATTAAGTAACTATCTACTAGGCAACGCTTTAGATGTCTATTTTGACCTAGCAAATTATAGCTGGGACTACACTGATGAACAGCTATTAACCGTAAAAGGATTTACCTTAGAAAATAGTTTAAGAATCTATCATAGTAATCATCTATGGAACGAACATATGTTTGAAGAAATGATGAGATTTCCGACTAATGACGCTTTATCGCTTAAGGATAATGAGCCATGGGTGATGAAGAAAATATACTATCTAAAAGCAAAAGAAAATAGAGATAAGATGCTTAACCTATTTCTAGATAGTAAAGAAATGGATAAATATATTTTTGAAATTGCGGATGAAATGTTTTATCCATGGCTTTATTATGGAAGAAGAATTGAAGAACGTGACCGTATCCATGTCTTTACAAATACAGTGGCCCATATCCCTAACTGGCATGTTGATTACTTTATGAATAATGATAGCAATCTAACTTCACCAATATATGGAAATAATTCCGGGTTTCTTATCTATCCAGAATCACTGATGATGGGCTTTTCTAAAACGATGTATTTTTCAAAAGATGAAGAACAAATAACCGCAATAGTGGATAAGTTCACATCCAAGAATAAGGATGGCTTTTTTGAGGAAAGTCTCCCAGATGGTGTTTTAAGCGGCAATTATGCAAAAAGTCTGCAAAACGGGGTTAGATTTGAAGTTATTGAAGAAAAAACCCTGCAAAAAGGCGTTAAACCTGAGGGCTTAAACGAGATAGCCATTTCAAAGGCTTTCGCTAAGGAGTGTCATATAGAAGATATTAATGAAACGATCTATGTGACGACCGCTAGAAAGGAAGCTTTAACAAACAATGGAGGGGTAATCAGTGACTATGTAGTTGTGCCGCTCGTAGTCACTGGTCTTATAGATTCAAATAAGAACTGTATATACCATACGAAGAATTGGACTTCACTTTTTTACCAGTGCAAAGTTGGTATCAGTGCGTATCAATTACAAACAAGTTCAATCTCGTTTTCATTAAAAGATCCAAAGAAGATTGATGAGAGTTTAAGTCTATTTAAAAAGGGCTTTCCCGATTATAATGTAGTTAACCCTCTTTGCGATGTAAATGATAGCGTGGATACAGTGTGTTTTTATATCACAATTGTGCTCATCATCTTCTCCACAGTGGCCACTCTAATTTCCATTCTGTTGCTCACAATTTGTAATTACCTCTATATCTTGGAGGGAAGGAAAGATATTGCTCTTGCTCGGTGCATTGGTGTTAACAAAAAGGAGAGTCGAAAGTTTCTTTATTATCATTCCTTAATCCAATGCTTTATTTCATTTGCGGTCGCTAGTGTGGAACTATTCATGTTTTCATTTCTAGCCAATATGGAAATAGGCAATGCTTTATCGACTGGTTCTCACTTTTCTTTTAACCCAGTAGCGTTCTTACCGATGTTTGCTTTAGCGTTTTCTATCGCCATTATTTCTAGCTTCTTTATAAGCAGGAGAATTAATAAAATTAATCCCATCGAAGCTCTTAAACAATAAAACAAATTTTATTTTGTTTTGTTAATTTTACATTTATCCCTTATAATAGGTAGCGCACTAAAAGAGGAAAACACTATTATGGGATTAAAAGCAGGCATTGTTGGATTACCAAATGTTGGAAAGTCGACGCTATTTAACGCGATTACCAATTCACACGTTGAAGCAGCGAACTATCCGTTTGCGACTATCAATCCAAATACAGGTGTTGTTAACGTTCCTGACGAAAGATTAGATTTTTTAACAAATATTTTTAAACCTGAAAGAAAAATTCCAGCAACCGTTGAATTCACAGATATTGCTGGTTTAGTCAAAGGTGCTTCTAATGGTGAAGGCTTAGGTAATAAGTTTTTAGCCAATATTCGTGAATGCGACGCCATTGTCGAAGTGGTTCGTTGTTTTGATAACGCTGATATTGTTCACGTTGAAGAATCCGTTGATCCAATTAGAGATATTGAGATTATTAATCTCGAACTCGTTATGGCGGACTTAGATACTGTTGATAAGCGTATTGAAAAGAGCGAAGCCAAAGCAAGAATTGCTAAAGATAAAGATGCCATTTATGAAATGGGTCTTCTTAAGCCATTAAAAGAAGTTCTCGAACAAGGTTTACCTGCTAGAAAAGCAAAGCTTACCGAAGATCAAATTGCTTACTGCAAAGTTAACTATCACCTTTTAACAGATAAACCAATTATCTATGTTGCTAATGTGGGCGAAAATGATTTGATGGACTTAGATAACTGCAAGTACTATCAAGATGTTTTGAAATATGCATCTAGCGAAAATAATCAAGTCATTCCAGTTTCCGCTCAAATTGAAAGTGACTTATCTGAATTAAGCGAAGAAGAAAGAAAAGAATATTTAGCGGAACTTAACGTTAAAGAATCTGGCTTAGAAAAAGTTATTAAGACCACATATAAATTATTAAATTTATCAACATTCTTCACTGTTGGTGCGGATGAATGCCGTGCCTGGACATTTAAAAACAATATGTCAGCTCCTGAATGTGCTGGCGTTATCCATACCGATTTCCAAAAAGGTTTCATCTGTGCGGAAGTTTATCCATATGAAGCCATTCATGAACTCGGAAGCGAACACGCTGTTAAAGAAGCGGGAAAGATTAGAACAGAAGGTAAAGGCTACTATCCAAAAGATGGTGACATTATGTTCTTCCGTTTTAATGTGAAAAAGTAATATGAGAATTGGATTTGCCACTGATATTCATAGACTAGTTGAAGGTCGTAGACTCATGCTCTCTGGCGTATGTGTTCCTAGCCCCGTAGGCGAACAAGCACATAGTGATGGAGATGTGGTTTATCACGCTATTAGCGAAGCTATCTTAGGCGCTCTTGCTCTTGGTGATTTAGGAAAGCATTTCCCAGGTACACCAGAATTTAAAGATATTGATTCATCAATTATCGTTAAAAGAGTGGTGACTATGATGGATGAAAAAGGCTATGAAATCAACAATGTTGATGTCTCAATTACATTAGAAAAACCAAAACTTGCACCATTTATTATGGAAATGCGAAACAACTTAGGTTTATTATTAAATACTTCCATAGAGAACGTTTCCGTCAAAGCGGGAACTAATGAAGGTATCGACGATATCGGAAAAGGCTTGGCCGTAAAAGCGGACGCCATTGTCATGCTTAGAAAGAAAGGAGAATAAAATGGACATTATTGAAAACATTAAACTCAAAATCCAAAAAGCTCTTTTAGATCTTGGTCAAGAAGTCGCTCTTAACGATATTGTTATTGAAAAGAGTAAAGATGAAGCTCATGGTGACTATGCCACTAATGTTGCGATGAAATTTTCTAGATTATTTGGCAAAGCGCCACGCGATGTCGCCACGATGTTAATTGAGAAAATTAATAGAGACGGTATTGATAAAATCGAAATTGCGGGCCCTGGTTTCATTAACTTCTTTATGAAGCATGATTCACTTCAAGCTTTTGTAAATAAGATTATTGCTGAAGATGAAAACTATGGTCGTTCACCAAGAAAGAATTTCAAAATTAATGTGGAATTCGTTTCCGCTAACCCAACTGGTATTCTTCACGTTGGTACTGCTAGAGGTGCAGCAATTGGCGATAGCATTTCTCGTATCTTAGATTTCGCTGGTTATGATGTGACTAAAGAATATTACATCAATGATGCAGGTAGCCAAATCACAAACCTCGCCTTATCTATCCAAGCTAGATATAAAGAATTATTCGGTATCCAAGCCGAAATCCCAGAAGATGGTTATGCTGGTCATGACATCGTTGAAATTGCTGAAACAATTAAAAATGAAATTGGTGATGAAGCACTTAAGATGGCCGACCCAATTCCATATTTCAAAGAAAAAGGTGTCAAAATCGAACTCGATAGAATTGTTAAAGACTTAGAATTATTTAGAGTTAAGCATGATGTCTTCTCTTCAGAGAAAGCCATTAGAGCGGACAACGCTATCGAAAAAGAATTAGACTTCTTAAGCAAATACACATATAGACAAGATGATGCCTTATATTTAAAGACATCTGACTTTATCGATGATAAAGACCGTGTTATTCAAAAGAGTAATGGTGATTACACCTACTTCTTACCTGATATCTGCTATCACGTTAATAAATTATCACGTGGCTTCGACGCTCTTATTGATGTCTTAGGCGCAGACCATCACGGTTATATCAATAGAATGAAATCCGCTTTAATGATGCATGGTCATCCACAAGATATTCTCCATGTTGAATTGATTCAAATGGTGAGATTCCTTAAAGACGGACAAGAATATAAAGCTAGTAAGAGAAGAGGAGATGCCATCACTTTAAGAGATGTCTGTGAAGAAGTTGGTGTTGATGCGATGCGTTATTTCTTTGCAATGCGTGCTCCTTCATCTCACTTAGACTTTGATATGGACTTAGCCAAAGAACAAAGTTCTAATAACCCAGTTTATTATGCTCAATACGCTCATGCTAGACTCTGTTCTATCTTAGAACAAGGCAAAGATATCGCTATTGATAACAGCGCTAAGTTATTAAGCCAACCTTCTGAAATGGCTTTATTAAAACACCTCGCTGACTTTGCTAATTTAGTGAATGATGCGGCTAAAGATAAAGCACCATACAAAGTTACAAATTACATCCATACCCTCGCGGAACTCGTTCACGCTTTCTATAACGAATGCCGCGTTATCGATCAAAACAATTTAGAACTCAGTGGTTCACGTCTTGCTTTGGTTAAAGCAAGTAAAATAGTGTTAAAGAATGCGCTTGCCCTTATCGGTGTCAGCGCTCCAATACATATGTAGGAGGACATTAGTATGTCAAAATCATTATTAGACTATGCTTACGATTACGTAAGCGCCCAAAGCCAACAAAGCAAGTTCCAAGATATTTGGGCTTACTGTGTAAAAGAAGCTGGCTTAAGTGAAGAAGAAGCAGCGGCGAAGGTCTCTCGCTTCTACACAAACTTAATGCTTGATGGCCGTTTCGTCACTTTAGGCGAAAACGAATGGGACCTCAGAATTCGTCACAAATTCGAGAAAGTCCACATCGATATGAGTGAAGTTTATTCCGATGTCGAAACTTCCTATGATGATAGTGAAGAAGAGGAAGAAGAAGCCGAATACAATAAGGCCTTCGAAGACGAAGAAGAACAAAAGGAAGAAGACTTCAATTCTGACGAAGAACAAGAAGAGTCCGAAGAAGAAAAAGAGGATAACGAATTCTAATGTTTGAAGCGATCATCTCCAAGATTGAGCAATATGATTCGATAGTGATTTTCGGTCATCTTAATCCCGATGGTGATTGTTATGGAAGCCAAATTGCTCTAAGAAACATTCTCAGAACGAGATATCCAGAAAAACAAGTCTACTGCGTTGGCAGTGGGTTAAAAAAGTTTTTTGATATTCTCGGTAAAATGGATGTTGTTTCTGATGAAATAATTGCCCGATCTTTAGCTATAGTTCTTGATAGCAATGACATCAATCGTTTGGAAGATCAAAGAGCGTGGAAAGCACGTGATTTTGCCAAAATCGATCATCACATTGACACTCATACTTTCCATGAAGGTCCAGAAGTCATTGATGATAATGCCACATCAACTTGTGAATTGATTTATCGTTTCGCTAAAGAAAACAATTTAGAAATCGATTTAATCGCCGGTAGCGCTCTATACCTCGGTATGATGACTGATACCGCGAGATTCCAATTCGCTAATAACTTTGTCAGGATGTTTGAAATCGCCCGTGATTTATGTGACCTCGGTGTTGATCCAATCTTATTAAATAAGACAAACAACTTAGTTCCTGAAATATCAATAACAATTAAATCATTCGTTTATAGCCACGTCAGAAAAGATGAACGTGGTATCATCTACGCTGTCGCCACTAAAAAAGAAAGAGAAGAGCTCGGAGTTACATCCGCTCAAATCTGTGGTAATACTTCATTATTAAGCTATGTCACTGGTTACCCAGTTTGGTTTGTAGCTTCTGAAACTGATAATGGCGGCATGCAAGTAGAAATGCGTAGCAGCACCTTTGACATTCAAAAAATAGCCATGCACTTTGGTGGTGGTGGTCATGCATTCGCCGCAGGCTTTACTTATAAGAAGTTTGGTCAAGAAGTTATTAACGAACTTTTAGACTTATTTGCCGAAGTGGTGAAGAAAGGAAATGAATAGAATGTGGGAAGAACAACTCGAAGCCGCGATTGAAGCTGGTGTTAAAGCTATTAAAGGTATATTGGAAATATACAACACTGACTTTTCCGTGGAAATCAAAGATGATAACTCTCCAGTTACTCTCGCTGATAAAAACGCCGATAAAGTAATTAGAGAATATCTTCATAAAAAATATCCAACATACGCTTTCTTAACTGAAGAAAGCACTGACAATCTATCAAGATTAGATAACGATTTCGTTTGGATTGTTGATCCAGTCGATGGCACAAAAGACTTTGTCGCTAAAGATGGTGGCTTCACCACAAACATCGCCCTTGCTTATAAACACGAAGCAGTCGTCGGTGTTGTAGTTGTTCCATTAACTGGTGAAGTCTACTTTGCCGCTAAAGGTTTGGGTGCCTTCTATCGTAAGGATGGACTGACCAAACGCATACACGTCAACGATAAAATTGACAATTTAATAGTTTATAAGAGTGTCTTCCATTCCAAACCAGAAGAAGATGCTGTAATCGCTAAATACCCAAATAAAATTACCAAAATTGAAAAGTGGGGTTCCGCTTTAAAAGCTTGTAGAATCGCCCAAGGTTATGGTGAACTTACCTATCGTCTAAGCGATGGCACCAAAGAGTGGGATACCGCTGCTAGCCAAGTCATTGTCGAACAAGCTGGTGGTGTATTTTTGACACCAAGCAAACAACGCATGATGTATAACCGCACGGACGTACATAATCGTGAAGGTTATTTAATTTGTAATAGAATTGAAAATTTCTTGCTATAATATATTAAGATTTACTAAACACGAACCGTGTTAGATTAAATACATAATTTTTTCGGAGGAAATTTTTAATGAAAAAAAGATTAGTCGCTTTAATGACAATTTTTGCTGCATTATCATTAGCCGCTTGTAATGGTGGCAACAATGCAAATCCATCAACCGCTAAACCAGCCTCAACATCACAAAAACCATCATCCTCAAAAGAAAAATGGGGAGATTGGAAAGTCGTTACTCCAGCCACTTGTGGTGCTGAAGGCAAAGAAGAACGTGTCAGTGATGCTGGCAACAAAGAAGAAAGAGCCATTCCAAAACTCAAACAACACACATGGACCGCTACAGCAGTTGCAGCGTCAGGTGAAGGTGTTGCTTATGAAAACATCGAATGTTCAGTTTGCCACGCTAAAGGCTTAAGAGTTGCTACATCATTAGCAACCATCGAAGGCACTGATAAAGGTGGTGCTCCAGAAGGTTGTATCAAACTTTCAAATAAAGGTGAATATATGGAAGTTAAGATCAACATCCCAGAAGCAAAATCAGGTAAAGTCTATTTAACAGGCGCAATGGACTACTGGCACGATGGCAATAATGATAACCAAAATAAATCATTCTCCAGCGTTAAAGATAGCGCTAATACATGCAACTTCAAACTTGAAGTCAATGGTGCAGAAGTTGATCCAAGTGCAAACCTTACAAAGACATTTGGTGAAATATTACCAGAAGAAGCCGGTGAAACAGTTGGCTCTGTCACATATTCAAAAATCGGTGATTGCGAAGTCGGTGCTGTCGCTTTAGTCGCTGGCGCTAATACATTCAAATTCACCAGAGTTGACAGCTATAACTTAGCCGTTAAATACTTCACAGTGGTCTTTGCCGCTTAATCAAAAACAAAACTAAAAATGAGAATCACTAACCTTGGTGGTTCTCTTTTTTATGCTTGGTAAAATGCAAAAGTTGAATATTAAATCAATTTGTTTACGGGTTTTAAGAAAGTTTATAAGAGTGTTGCTTATGTCTTGCTATACAATAAAAAATCACTTTATAATACGACTGACAAGATACATATTTCTTGAACAAACTAATGGGTGCATTTTTTAATGCTCCCCAAAGAAAGGGATTTTCTATGAAACTAAAAAAACTTCTCGGTTTAGTGGCCATCATGGGTTCTTTAGCCATCTCCGCTTGTGGCGGTGGTAATGGTGGTGATTCAACTGCTAAACCAGTTTCTGGCAGTAAAACACAATCTACTAGCAAGAAACCTTCAACCTCCACATCAATTGCTCCAAGAAAGACAGTGAGCATTGGTGAAATCTCATTAGCGAATGAAGACGGTAAAGTCTATGTTAAAGTTACTGGTACAGTTAGTAACTATGAAGCTAGTGAATTCAAATGGGCATGGGGCTTAAGAACAAATGGTGAAAGTGGTACATTCGTCGATGGTAAAGAAACACCAGCCGCGGAAGACTACAAAGCCGCTGAATTTGATGCAACAAGCAAAGCATTCACACTCAAGTACAACTTAACTGACATTGAATTAACTTCTGGCGCTTTCTATCAAGTCTATGGTGGTACACCAGAATCCTACGCTAACATCCCATTCACAAACACTGCAACAGCAGCAAGAGATGCGACACGTAATTACTATTTAAGAACAGACCAAGACAACTCCATCGTCTTTGACTCAATTCAACCAATCAACTTCTCAAAGGCCGCTGTCGTTAATTTAGAAGATACTGATTTACCAGAAGGCGTTACTGAAGTTGGTCCATATCTCAAGTTTGGTGGCGTTAACGAAGCCAACTTAACAATGGAAACAATTAACGAATGGCATGATGCTGGTAAGATCGCTGGTAACTTCCAACGTGTTATCGGTGGTGGTTATACATTACATGATCACGTCGATGCTGAACGTTTCTGGAAGATTGAAGGCGAAGATGTCTACTTCTATTGCTCAATCGGTTTCATCGCTACAGGTGAAGGTTGGCAAACACACTTTGACTGCGTTAGCGGTAACTCTGGTGCCAACTTACAATTCGAAACAACTACATTCTGGGGTGATGCAGAACACACATTCGTTATCGGTGAAGACACATACAAAGTTTACGCTGATAAGAATGGTCACGGTGGTTCCGAAGCTGGCTTCTGGGGCTGCTTAGGTGTCACACGTAACGTTGACGCAGAGTAATTAATAAAAGCATAACTAATTAGGGAATCGGTTTCGGTTCCCTTTTTCTTTTGAAACTTAAACGAACTTTAAACTAACTTGAAAGTCATAATGACTATACAAGAATAGTCACTTTTATTATTTGTTAAAAAGTAATAGAATGTTTCCCAGAGGTATTAGATATTATGAACAAAAAGTATGTTTTAGGTTCGCTTCTTATCCTTGCTTTAACCATGACTGGTTGCCAAAACGGTAACAATAATAATCCAAGTAGTGGTGGCGCAAATAGCGATAGTAGCATTATCCAACCTAGTAAAGACCCAGGTGAAATCACCGGTGGTACATTTAATTTCAATGAAGATGAGCTCAACACCGCTCAAGAAATTCACACCGCTAATCAACTCAAGTATTTAAATCTTTCTAAAGATTACTATGATATGACAAAGAGTGACTTAGATGCTTGTGATGCGATGGGCAACAAGAACGTTTCCACTCCAGAAAAGACAACACTTAACTGGGAATTCACTGCGCCAGATGGCTATGAAGTCAAGAACTACACATTAGTCTTCTCTCAAAGCATGGATTTAAGTGATCCATATACTGTTGTAGGAACTAAAGAACCAACAATTAGTTTCTATAACTCCTTCTTAGGTACAAACTATTTCAAGATTGTCGCTAACTTCACAACAGGCGATAAACAATCAAGTGATGTTAAAACCTTCAAAGTGACTGAACAAGCCCCAAGAAACTTATATGTTGGTAATATGCCAAACTTCCGTGATATGGGTGGTAGAACTACTTATGCCGGCGGTAAAGTTAAACAAGGCTTAATCTATCGTGGTGCAGGTAATAACTTCGACCAAAGAGGCACTGCTCCAAACGCCGATGCACAAGATATTATGTTGAATCAATTAAGACTCAAAACAGAAATCAACGTTTCTAATGGTACAGGCAATAACATTAATTTAAGTGGTAACAAAGTCGTAGATGCGTTCATGGCCTATGGTGCAGTTCCATATTCTAACTTAGCTAGAAACTCCGTGAGAATTAGACAAGTTATGGACATCTTAGCCGATGAAAGTAACTACCCTGTCTTCTATCACTGCCGTATTGGTACAGATAGAACTGGTATTACAGGTTTCATGATTAATGGTTTACTTGGTGTTCCATTCAATGAAGCAGTCCAAGATTATGGTTTCTCAAACTTTGCTCCAATTGATAATCAAAGATATCCACACAAACCAAACGACACAAATGGTGATGATATCGCTAAATATCTCGATGAATTATTAGCTTTACCAGGTGAAACATTCCAAGAACAAGTTTATCTTGCACTTCGTATGATGGGTGTCTCCGCTGAAAAGTTAGATAAGATTATCGATTTCATGACAGAAGGCGCTAAAGCTGAAATTCCAGCTTCATTCAAAGTTGGTGAAGGTGATTTATTAACTTCTGATGTTGCTAAATCCACAAGTTCAGACTTCAAAGCACCAGGTACCTACTATGCTATGGCTAGTGGTAAAAAAGTTAGCTTCAAAACAACCACAACTGCTGGTAAGAAAGACGTTATTGTTTACATGGGCTACACAGGTTCTGTTAATGAAAGCACAACCACAAAATTATCAGCTTCTATTACCTTAAAGATTGATGGTACTGAACAAACAATTACCAACACTAAGAACTTATGGACTGCTGGTTTTGGTCCAACAAAACAAGATACCAGAATCGGTTACATGTTCAATGTTTTAGGCAATTATGAACTAACTGCTGGTGAACACACAGTTGAAATTAGTTCCAAGAATGGCACATTCAACGTTGGTTCTATTACCATCGCTGATCACGCTGCTTAATATTAATAAAAGATTTAAGAAGGCTCTCATTTGAGGGCCTTTTTCTAACAAGCAATTGAATATCTTAGCGTTATATTTGAAAATATAAATAACAAGGGAGTTACATCTATGCAAAAAAGAAAAATGTTTCTAAGTTTTGCTTTCTTATCAACTTTGATTCTTTCTTCGTGTACTGCAGTGGCAAATAGCAGTCAGGAAAGTAAACAACCAAGTAGCCCAATAGAAAGCACTTCAATACCTGCTTCAAGTGATTCTGAGTCAAGCGCACCAGCATCTAGTGAATCAAGTAAACCCTCAAGCTCTAGCTCAAGTAAGAGTAGTTCTTCTAGTTCCAGTAAGAGTAGTAGTTCTAGCTCTAGCAGCAAACCTTCGTCAAGCAGTAGTTCTACAAGTTCATCAAGCGTTCCAACTAGTGGGGTATTCACGTTTGATGATGCAAAACTAAATACTGCTCAAGAAATACATACCGCTAATCAACTCAAGTATTTAAACCTCTCTAAGCCGTATTATGAAATGACAAGTAGTGATTTAAATGCCTGCGATGCCTATGGTAATAAAAACGTTTCCACTCCACAGCAAGTTAAACTCGAATGGGATTTCACTCCAGATTCAGGCAAAACAGTTAGCAAATATAGTGTTATCTTTGGCCAAAAAGCCGATTTAAGTGATGGCTTTGAAGTCGTAGGCACATCCGCTAAATCATTGAGCTTCTATAACTCTTTCTTAGGCACAAACTATTTTAAAGTCGTTGCTAACTATAGTGATGGCAGCAAGAAAGAATCTGAGATAAAGACATTCCAAGTTACTGGACAAGCTCCTAGAAACTTATACGTTGGTAATATGCCAAACTGCCGTGATATGGGTGGTAGAACTACTTATGCCGGTGGCAAAGTCAAACAAGGTTTAATTTATCGTACAAGTGGTAGTAAGTTTGATAACAGCACTCCATCAGATCAAACCGCTAAAGATATCTTAACAAAGCAATTCAAAGTAAAAACCGAAATCAACGTCGCTAATAGCACATCTAACAATGTCAATTTAAGTGGCACAAACGTAGTGAATGCTTATATGGCTTATGGTGCTGTTCCATATTCTAACTTAGCGAGAAACTCTGTCAGAATTAGACAAGTTATGGATATTTTAGCAGACGAAACTAATTACCCTGTCTTCTATCATTGCCGCATTGGCACTGACAGAACAGGTATTACCGGAATTATGATTAATGGTTTGCTCGGCGTTCCATTTAACGAGGCTATTCAAGACTATGGCTTCTCTAACTTTGCGCCAATTGATAACCAAAGATATCCACACAAAACACCAGATAACAATGGTGATGATATCGCTAAATATATTGATGAACTCTTAGCCTTACCAGGCGCCAACTTCCAAGAACAAGTGTATCTTGCTCTTCGTATGATTGGTGTCCCAGCTGCTAAATTAGATACCATCATTAACCTAATGACCGAAGGCAATAAAGCAACAATTCCAAGTTCATTTAAAGTTGGTGAAGGTAGTGAATTAAATTCTGATGCTTCAAAACAAACAAGTTCAGATTATAAGGCACCTGGTACTTATTATGCTATGGCTAGTGGTAAAAAAGTTAGCTTCAAAGCAACCACAACTGCTGGTAAGAAAGACGTTATCGTTTACATGGGTTACACAGGTTCTGTTAGCCAAAACACATCCACAAAAATATCTGATAGCGTTACATTAAAAATCGATGGCCAAACTCAAACAATTACCAATTCTAAGAACCTATGGACAGGTGGCTTTGGAAGCACAAAACAAGATAATAGAATCGGTTATATGTTCAATGTTTTAGGCAATTATGATTTCACTGGTGCTGAACACACAGTGGAAATTAGTTCCAAGAGTGGTACATTCAATGTTGGTTCTATTACCATCGCTGATCACGCTGCTTGATAGCGAATAACTAATCAACGATTATTTAATAAAAGATACCATAAATTGATGTTGAAAAGTGGTATCTTTTTTCTTACCGCTAAGCATTCAAACAAACAAAATCTTTCATTTATCGACAATCACAGAAAAATGTGTTAAAAATGACATTTTTGCAAGATTATTTCGAAAAAAACTTGACATATTCAACTTTTGGAGAAAAAATGAGCTTAAAAGGATGGTAGAATATGAAAAAAAGTTTGAAGAATACTTACTTATTTTTAGTGACTACAAGCATTATTGGCTCATCTGCTATTATAGGCAAACCATTCAAAGCTGTTTGTGCTGAAGGAAATGTTGTCAATGCAGATTCTGATTACAATGGCGGTAGCGCACAATACGATGGTGCTCCATCAAACATGAGAAAATGTAGAGGGACTGCTGGAACTAACCAAATTTTTCAAGATGATGTAAACGAGATTAGCAAGCCAGAGTACGACACTATTTACTTCAATGGTGGTTTTTACAATCGAATCACCGATGAATTTATGAACAAAATTGGTTTTCAAGACTCCGACAAACGAACCAAAAAAAGCTGGTCTGGTTTTCTTGGATTTGGTAGCGGGTCATGCTATATTTCTGATTTTTGCTGTATTTATGCGAGATTTAGAGATAAATATTTAGCTAATGACGTTTTGATGCCACAATACGGTGATGAGTTTGGCTATTCAATTATTAAGACGAACGGAATAGAAGGAAATGTTTCAATAGATGGAAAGTTTGGCCAAGGCTTTGGTGGTTTTGAGAAAGCCGGAATTTCCTTCCATTTTGAAGCAAGCACTGGATTGGAATCCACTTATACAACAGCCGTTACCTACGAAATGACAAATGATTTTGTCTCTAAACAAAGATTCTTATGTTCTGGTATGCTTGAACATTACATAGAGTATATAGTGGTTAAATTTAGTCATAAAGTAACCAGCGGGCATCCTTTTGATCCGGCACCAACTATTACTCTGTATATGCTCCCAACTGTGGAGATTAGAAGGCAATTATATGACGTGGAAACTTTTTGCTATGAAGGAGGAAGTATTCATTTATGAAAAAGAAAATTGTTTTGTTGTTTCTCTTAAGCGCAATGTCTGTTTCTGGAATCCCTTTTTCTAAAACAAACACACATTTTAATAAAGAAGAAGTGAATTATTATTTGAATGTTGAAAAAGATAGTTTTGGAGAAAAAAAGGCAGACGCATTTATTGATTACTTAGCAACAGTTCCTGGGATAACTATTTATAGTCAACACATCGAGTTTAATACCACGATGGAGCCTTCTATTATTACATTTGTTCAAATTTGGAATAGTTATATGTCAGAACAAATACCAACAAAAGTCTCGCAAATTAAGAATCCTCAATATTTAGGTAACAACACATACACCTCTAATCTTTACTTTTTTAATGCTAGAAAAAAGAGTAGTGAATCATTGAATTTTGTTGTTGCACACAATCCATCGGTTGCTAACACGAAAGTCACAATTGAGAATGGCGTCACGACAAATACTTCAATTGGCTTTGGCTTTGGTGTATATTGTGAAGGATCTTGGGGCGTTAACTTCGAATTAGAAGCAAGTTTCGGAATTAATTTTACTTCCTCAAAACAAATTAACCAAACAAGAACATACAATTTATCGGATCAAAATTTACCTGCTGGCAAGTACGAAGTCTTTCTTGATTACTACATTTGCAATAGATTTTATTTTCAATACAATAACTCTGGCAATGTAACGAAAATCGGCATGTACTCAAATTGCCCACTCCCAACTTTACAGCATTCATTCAAAAAAATTGGAGAGATTTAATGCTTAAAACTAATTGTTTTGCGATTGTTTTGTGTGGGCTGTTACTATTTTCTTGTTCGAATGCGAATAATGACAAAAATAAACAAACAATCCCTACTGTTGAAAATACCAAGAATTCATCGTACGAATATAGCATAGGGTTAAGCCAAACAGTTTATATCTCAATAACTGATGTCATACAAAGTATTGAGAAGAGTAAAGGAGCGTCGGATTTTTTGAATATATTCGAAGAAGGCATATCACTCACTGGTTTAAACGAAGATAGTGAAGAGATTGACTGTGTTTCTTTGCGCTTAACTCTGGGAGGAAAAAAACATAATAACTGTTCCCTAAAAGATGGTGGGCATACAATTGCAATAACTTGCGAAAAACAGTTCGAGTCTATAGCTATTTCTAAAATAAAATTCACATTCAAAGAAAAACGTTTTGATCTTAAAACGAATATAAAGTTTAAATTTGATGATGACTATCAAACTAATCCATATTTGTTGGATTCGTACGCTATGGAATCAAGATGGTGGTATAGCAATGCGATGTTGTTAGAAACAGATCGATTGCCATATGCTTATAAGAATTTGGAATCTTTTCGAAATGGATATTTCCATGTCTATGATGGGGTACATCATCTCAGAGAATATGAAACAATTATTTTGAATGGTATATCATTTAGCAATAATCTTAAAAACTATGTCAATAAGGTTGAGTATGCTTTATTTGATGCAAATACTAACCCTTTTGCATTTGATGAAAGCAAAATCGAATTCAGTTTGCTTGACAAAGATATAAACGTAAAAGAAATAACAAACGACAATACTGAACTGTATTTTCGCTTTAGCACTAGTGAATTAAACAATCAGGCCTTTTTAGGCGGAGATATTATTTATGATGTAACTATTAACGGAATAAATTATAGTATTTCAAGAATGTTTTTAATCCACTCATATCTTCTACTTTAGTGCGAAAAAAGAACTCATAAAACACCATTATTAAAGATACTTTGAATCCATACGTGGTAACAAAGTATCTTTTTCTATGCAATATTCGCAATGGTTCAAGCTTGAATGCATTGACAATGGCAGCTGTCATTCGTAAAACTTAAAAAACTAATCGAGTATCAGAGTAAAATCTTTGCTAAAACCTAACCCTCTATGGCAAAATAACCTTAGAGGGTTTTTATATGAAAGAATTTGTTTTACACAATGGTGTTAAGGCACCTGCTTTAGCTTATGGCACATGGCTAATTAAAAATGAGAATGCTGCTAACTGCGTTAAGATGGCTTTAGAAGCTGGTTATCGTCACATTGATACTGCTCAAGCCTATGGCAATGAAGAAGGCGTTGGACAAGGCATTAGAGAGTCTGGTCTTAAAAGAGAAGAAGTCTTTATTACCTCCAAAGTCAAAGCGGAACTTAAGTCCTATGCAAAGGCCAAAGCATCAATCGATGAATCACTTAAGAAATTAGGCGTTGATTATATTGATTTAATGCTCATTCACTGTCCACAACCTTGGGCCTTATTTAGAGGACCATTTAGATATTTCAAACAAAATATTCAAGTATGGAAAGCCATGGAAGAAGCCTATAAAGAAGGTAAACTTAGAGCGATAGGTGTATCAAACTTCTTAGTGGATGACCTTGAAAATATCATCAATAACTGTGAGATTAAACCAATGGCTAACCAAATTCTTTTACATATTGGTGAAACCCCTGTTGATGTTATTAAATTCTGTCAAGAAAACGATATCGTTGTAGAAGCTTATTCCCCAATCGCTCATGGTCGAGCGTTAGATGATAAAAAGATTCAAGCAATGGCCAAGAAGTATGGTGTTTCAGTGCCACAGTTATGTATTAAATACACCTTACAATTAGATACAATCTCTATTCCAAAAGCATCTAGCAAAGAACATATTGAAGATAATATGAAACTAGATTTTGAAATCGCTGAAGAAGATATGATTGAACTCATGAAACTCAATCGTATTGATTATGGTGCAGATGCTTTCTGGCCAGTATTTAGCAAAAAGAAACAAGGCTAGATAAAACAACTAAATTCAAAAGTATTTGAATAGTTGTTATACAAGCGTAAAATATCTCCGAGGACTTTTTTATGGAAGAAATTAATAACTTTATCAAAACAATCATGGAAAAAGACTTGGAAGAAGGACGTGTTAAAACAATCGTTACACGTTTCCCTCCAGAACCAAACGCCTATTTACACATTGGTCACGCTAGAGCGGTAATCAATGACTTTGAACTCGCAAAAGCATTCGGTGGTTACACAAATTTAAGATTTGATGATACTAACCCAGTCAATGAAGGCGCTGAATATGTCCAAGCTATTATTAACGATATTAAATGGTTAGGCTATGAACCTAAGAACATTTTCTTTGGCAGTGATTATTTTGAAGAAACATACAATAGAGCAATTCTTCTTATTAAAAAAGGTTTAGCGTATGTCGATGATCTTAACGCTGATGAGATAACTGCATACCGTGGTACATTAACTGAACCTGGTAAAGATTCTCCATGCAGAAATAGATCAGTTGAAGAAAACTTAAAATTATTCCAAGAAATGCGTGATGGTAAATATGGCAATGGTGAGAAGACCTTAAGAGCAAAAATCGATATGGCTTCCCCAAATATCAATATGCGTGACCCAGTCATGTATCGTATTTTACATGTTCCACATCATAGACAAGGTAATAAATGGTGCATCTACCCAATGTATGACTTTGCGCATCCATTACAAGACGCGATTGAAGGTGTCACCCATTCCTTATGTTCGTTAGAATTTGATAACCATCGTCCTTTATACGATTGGTTTGTTGAAAAATGTGAAATGCCACATGTCCCACATCAATATGAATGGGGCAGATTAAATATTACTAATACAGTGATGTCAAAAAGATATCTCCGTCAATTAGTCGATGGTGGTTACGTTGATGGTTATGATGATCCACGTATGCCAACATTAGTCGGTTTAAAGAGAAAAGGTTTAACACCAGAAGCAATTAGAAACTTCATCCTTTACACTGGCCTATCAAGAATCAACAGCACCACAAATGCGGACACTCTTGATAACTTCCTTAGAGAAGAATTAAAGCTTAAAGCTACTCGTCCAATGGCGGTCTTAAATCCATTAAAAGTGGTGATTGATAACTATCCAGAAGGCCAAATTGAATATTGCGATGCTTCTAATAATATGGAAAATGAAGAATTAGGTCATCGTCAAATCGCTTTTGGTAAATACTTATATATCGAAAGAGAAGACTTCATTGAAGAAAAACCAAACCGTAAATGGAAGAGATTATCCGTCGGTGATGAAGTCCGTTTAATGCACGCTTATTTCATTAGATGTAATAGTGTAGTGAAAGATGAAAATGGTAACATCGTTGAAATCCACTGCACATACGATCCAGAAACCAAATCTGGCAGCGGTTTTGATGCTCGTAAACCAAATGGCACAATCCATTATGTTGAAGCCACTACAGCCTTACCAGCCACATTTAATCTTTATGAACCATTAGTGTTCGATGAAACCGAAGAAACAAAAGGTCAATCATTCATTGAAAGATTAAATCCAAA
>JAEEGK010004556.1_pt1 | contig 33896 bp, 28 predicted proteins | sample 8958771 | NCBI WGS metagenome assembly JAEEGK01 (sample SAMN16246547, study PRJNA631951) | gut metagenome | biome: gut microbiome; feature: rumen; material: SC-attached | host: Bos | place: Iran: Karaj | collected 2018-10 | reverse complement strand
TAATGTGACTATCCGATCCACTCTGCCAGCCGTGCATATCACTGTCTGTTCCTACTCTGGGCGCATAGCTGCTTCGCCGGAACCGACGGTAATGTGCTGTCGGCTTTGGTCGCCGCCCTTGATGGTCACGTTCCGGATCTGTGTCGCCACACATACGGATGACATCCGTGGAACGATGGCGTACTAATGCTCAGAATATCGTCGGAAAGTTCACTTGACGGACGGCGGTATGCTACAATTTTCGGAGGGAAGGTGCTGCACTACGACAATGGGTGTCAGCAAAGCTATCACCTAATGTCGTTTCTCGACGGCATCAAAGCTGCTGTCAAGAACCCCTTGCACTTTCTCTCCGTAAATCATCATCCCTGCACGTCCTGTCCACTATCCTCGGATGTTCCTCGTATTAGTCCTGATGCCATCACAACCCCTGCTGTCATCAACGCATCGGTATCGATGCTGCTTCCTTTTCCTGAGCTTCGTTTTAATGCGAAATAGCAAAAACCACCCAAATAACAACTATTTGGGGAATATGACATTCAAATTTGCCTGTCCAGGCATAAAACGCGGACGGCATCTACACTCATTGAAAATCGTCGAAATATTCCATATAGAGCTTATTTGGTATATTTCGGGCGTTCACAACTGGCCTTTCTTGACTTTCATTGTGTCATCGGAATGGGCTCACTGCCTCCGTCGGTGTTTCTTCCTCTTTCCCTTTCGGTCAGTACTGGCATACGGCTGATCCTGTGTCACCTCATCCTTTTGGTTCCTCGGTTTTGGCTTGGCCTTTGTCGGTCTGTTTCCCTTTTCTTGGGTTCTTTGGTCTTCTCGGCTGTCACTGGGCCACATCTCTGATGATTGGTGATGCTTCTCTTTTCGGGGTTCACAGCCTCTCCCTCACGGCGATTGTTCCCACCTTTCAGGTACTTGCGTTCAACTGTCATGTTATCCGCATCGTCACTTTGACCTGTATTCTCTTCTGTGTCACTGACTACACATAATTTTTCGGGCGATGTCTGACTTATTTTTCCTGTGCAAATTTAGCGCAAGCGTTGTCCGGCAAGTATCTCTCCGCTCCATGGGAATTACGCTGCATTATTCCATCACATAATTTCCAGCAGCCTTCCGCATTTTCTTCTTAACGCCGGAGCCTAAAGAAAATGGGGTATTCCGTAAATTTTGCTCGTAATTCCTTGACCTAATGAACAACTTCTCCTTGCCAGCTCTTGAAGCACCGTAAAAATTAAGTTTAACATCTAAAAAATTACGATTATGAAGTCAGTAAATTCTTTCGAAGTAACAGGTTTTATCGTTAACGACGCTAAGGTTAACAAGTTCAACAACGCATCAGTAGCCCGTTTCGGCCTGTCAATCGCCCGCACTGAGGGCAAGGATGAGAACAAGAAGCGCACCAGCGCAATCCTCAATGTAGAGATCTGGCGCAGCAACAAGAACGCCGCAGACCTCGACCTTCTCAAGAAGGGAAACCGTATCACCGTCAAGGGCTTCTTTAAGCCAGAGGAATACACCAAGGATGAGAAGACCGTCTCTCACATCGTCTTCGCCGGTACTGAGATCACCACGGGTGACGATGAGGGTGAAACACCAGATACAACGGAGGCCAAGTAAGGCCTCCCATTGCGATTAAAATTTAAATTCCATAATTCAAGGGCCAGCTGTGAAGCTCGCCCCTTTTTCCATGCGCATGCGCTTTTGTCAACATTTCTTCGAGAATGGCCGTTTTGTAGGTGCCGTCCAGGAAAACGACCTCACAGGAAGCCCCAGGAGGGCATAACGGACAGTCGGTGGATATACTATACCCCCGAAAATCGGGCGAAACGAAAAATCATGACAGCCGATTTTGTATCATTTCTGCTAACTTTTTGGTGAAAACCTGTTAAGAACGTATCAAATCTGCTTACTTTCGAATCATTTTTGATACACCATCAGCCACATGGTCTGATAGTCTTGTGTGACAGTCGGAAACGAGTAGCAAGCTCCTTTGGCGCATGCGGCAGCATGATACCTGTTCCCACAACCCCGGACGTCATTACCGATGCCGTCCAGGAGAAAGGAAGCCCTCGTGAGTTCCAGAACTGTCGGGACTTCCTGTCCATATGGTTGTCATCCATCTGGCGCACACTGCAGCGCAGTGACCTTTTCTGGGGTCATACAGGCCAAATCGGACTTCCTGCCTACACATGTTCCATCCTTCCTGTATCGGCCTTGCTTTAAGTACTGGCGTACATACGAACATCCCTCCCCAAGGGGAACAGGCGCTTGCAGCGCAAGGGAAGAGTAGGGGAGGAAGTCTTTCCTGATTTATCTTCGTCCTGGCCAGTATGCCATTTTCGCCTCATAGGGTTAGCTGAGTTTTCTGAAAGAGTCTTTTTCCTTGCAAAGGTAGGGCAACTCGGAGGAACACCAATAAACAAGCCTACGGTTCCGGGATAAATTTTGCGCAGAACCTTCCGCAGATTCACGAATCTGGGTATTCCACAAAATTTCTCGCAGAATTTCTTGGCTTATCCTCCTAAAGGCAGTTGCTCCTGATAACCTGGCAAGAAAAAGGACTCAAAACTCAACTAAGTCGATGACGACCGAAAATATAAACCATACCGGCAGACTTGATAAGGAAAAACTTCAGAGGAAGAAAGGATCTAAAATCTAACATGCCGATAACTCATAACAATATAGACCGCCGCCGACGGGATAAATACTGGCACAACGATTATGGCAGCAACAAACAACTCTCTTCTGACAGCTCTTGAATGTAAGATGCTTGAATGGATGAACGTGGACATTGACCATGCAGAGGTAGCCTACAAAGACCAGGCCGAAAAATTCGAGGCATTGTTTAAGGAGTCGGAGGAAGCTTTCGTGACCTTGAAGGAAAGCAAGTCGGTGGATGTCCTGACAGAAAGGCAGAAGGCAATCCTTCAGGAAGATATCAAGTACTGGGGTGTCGATAACTATTCCGAGATTATTGAACTTGACAAGGAAATTATCCAAAAGCTCTGTGCATAATTGATTATGTGACAAAATCAAACATAGAAGGTAACGGGGAGTGTAACCAACTCCCCATTAGAAAACAAAGTAAGATGAAAAGCGTATTATTGACATTACTCTGTACTGGAGTATCACATACAACAAAATTTAAGGTGGAGGACTTCTGTAAGTATCTTCCTGGTGTTACCAATCTTCTTTTCGAACAGCATCAATGGGGTATTTCTGCCAAGAGTAATGACTTCTGGAAACATGAAAATTCTCAGCGACAGGCAGAACTACGACGCGATATCAGATCCATCAGACGGGCATCGGTACAGGACGGAACCTATTTCCATATCCTTAACCGGCTTTCCAATGGTGACAGGTATGGTATATCAGACAACTAATAGATAACGTTACAAAATCAAAGATTATGGAACATCTGACTAATTTCGAACTGGTACTCGTTGGCGCAAGCATCGCCACCTTCTGCTTCGGCTTCAATGCCTTTTGGAAGAATATCTTTCTGAGGAACTTCAACACTCACAAGTCATGATTACGAACTATGGCCAGGAAAGGACAGTCGGCGAGGTCTGGATAGACTCTATCGATGGGGCAAAGGTTATTACCGTTGCCGGTGATGGGTGCAAGGACTGTGCCTTTGCCACCTTTGCCGGTGGTGCCTGCCCTGGTGCCGTCTATGACCGCCATCCCTGCAGTGCCCGTGACCGCTCGGATGGACGGGATGTGTATTTCAAACTAATCCACTACGTGCCGGAAGCCAAGGCACCACCTTTGAGGATGGTAGCCTTCGGTTCAGTACCCTTTAAACGCTGAAAATATGAATAGAACGTTGAATATAGCACTGCTTTGGATCACCAGTGCCGCACTGCTGGCTGACCTCGCTTTCATCGGTTATCTCATGCTATCATGACCGATGGATGGGCGCAGTCCGCTATGGCGCGGGCGACTTCCTTTCAGTTGTCGCCAGTCTATCGTTTTAGCCTCTCCATTCGGTGATATTCCGAATTGCGACATCACGAATATAGTTCATGATGGCCGTGGCTCCAACACCTGGACGGCTGGCATTGTCTGTTAGGATTCTATAGATCCTGTCGAAATCATTCCGGCGGGAGAACTGCTGGATATAGCCGATGTTCTTTTCTTCGGTGAGGTTATATGACAGATATGTGACTGTTCTGGCCTTGTCGTTCAGGAACATCATCAGCTTGGCATGATTTCCCTTGTAAAGGTCATCATGCATATCTTCGACTTCCTCCGGACTGAAGTGTTCGGGTTCCTCACCCGGGTCTTCGTCTGCAGGCGGTGTCGGCTGTTCAACCGTCACCTCTTCCTGTTGTTGTGTTGACGGCACGGTCGCTTCCTTCTTTTCGGTAGTCTCGACTTCTTTGTCAGTCTCACCAACCTTCTCTTTCTTGGTGGCCTTCACCTTTTGCTTTGCGGCAGACTTACCCTTAGACATCTTCTTCATGGTCTTTTCGTCGATGTCGGCAAAGGTGATCTGCTTTGCGGTATCGGGCAAGGTCTGCAGGAGGTTCAGGAATATCTGGAACTTCTGCCGGTAGTCATAGGTATCTGCATCCTTCTCTCTCCATGACAGAACTTCATCAGCAACCTTGATGTCGTTTTTCAGCCTGGCATCAAGGGTCTCAATGCCAGGTGTCGATGGGAAGGATTCAATGAACTCTATGGCGTTCAGAATAGGTTCATACTTGCCTTTGTTCCGTGAACGTTTCTTCGGCGATGTACCATTCTGTTCTTGCTGCTGGTCAGCAGGATCATCTACGGAAAGGTAATAGTTACTATTGCGTTTGAGGTGAGGAACTTCGCTCCAGTTCCAGTCTTTATGCTCGACGATAGCATCCGCTATCTTTTCGGGGTCAAGGGGGCTGTTCTGATGCTGCTCCAGATACCATTCAAGGTGAATGTTCTGGCATGTCAAATCGCTGTTCCTCTCCCTAAGCTTCTGCGTAACAGTGTCGCGAAGGTATGTCGGCTTGACGGGAATGGATATGGCGGTAAGCTGCTCTCTGAGTTTTGCAAGCCACAAGGTCTGCAAGGTCTGTAGCTTACTCTGCTCTTCTACGGTCATCGGTGATGACGGCTTGAAGTTCACGACCTTTGCTATTAGCGAAGAAAGCAAGTCCTTACATGCGGCACATTTCTTTGTAACTATGCCGCCATCCTTGCTTATTGACGTGTACACTTCATTGACACTCATGTCGGTAATCGACCTGATGTGTTTGGTGTTGTATTCCTTCAGCAACCTGCTGCAGGGAATCTTTGTTTCTTTGCTATCCTTACTCATATTGCTTTCGGTATATTTTGGATGCAAAGATACTAATAATATATTATATACTTACGGTTTACCACAATAATTTATGTCTATTTAACAATAGAGTCTATTTCGGTAAGGCCTCAATACATATTGCGGTAATCGGTTTATAATTATTGCGGTAAGTAACCGAATAATATTGCGGTAAGTCCACAATTCTTATTGCAGTTACTCACCAATGAATAACGTCGCAACCTTGCGACAAATACTGCGGTCATTCGTTAATAATTCGTAAATCTTACGGCAGTTTCTTGCAACTTCCGAAAGAAATCCGTAACTTCGCACGCAGAATCCGAACGAATGTTTTAGCCAGCAGTAAGAGTGTCCGACAAAATCCGCTAAAAGCTCCTTTGTCTGAACTCTGTGCTGGCCTGCCTCGCGGAGCTTGCAGGACCTTCCTAATTGCTCGCAGGCTCACAATTATTTCTTTAAATACCGATGCCGATGGATAACGATAGTAAATATACATTTAATGGTTCCGAAACCCTTGACAAGGTTCGTGAGGATTTCGGATTCTGCGAAGTCTGGACGGATGACAGCGACCAAAAACTTTTTGTTCCTGTTTCCGTCGGGGAGGTTCGCGTGACCGTCGATGAACGCCAGCCGGGCGAGGATATAAACAAACCTCTCCTTCATCATCTTATTGCAAAGTGCTGGAGCGAAGCATCCGGGGACAGTAGTCTTGACTATATCATATCCAAGAAGGAATATCTTGAATTTATCAATACTCACAAAAGGGACGAGGTTCGCCTGAATATCTTACTGAAATATTCCAAGGAGGATCTTACTGTCAGGAAAGTTCGTAAAACAAAACATATCGATGTTCGTATGACGGACGATCTGTACTCACAGATATGTAAGGATGCTAAAGCCTGCAAACTTGACCCGTCGGCTTATCTTCGTGAACTCGCAAAGAAAAAGCATCCGAGAAAAGCTCTCTCTGAGGAAGAGTTTTCTGTCATGCAGGATTTTTCTGCCGTCTATCATAACTACGAGAATTTCTTCAATGCCACAAAAGGTTTAATGAGGGGAATGACCCCACAACAGAAACTTGAATACATCATCGAGGGTAATGCTTACAAGTGGTGGCGTAAGTTCCTGCTTGAAGGTCTGCCTATCATGAAACGAATGATCGACGGCCAGCGAATGTATTCCAACAATGTCTGGAAGGATGCAAGAGGCAGGCAGCTTCCGAAGTATGAGCGGGAAGTGATAGCCCTTGTTCCTCATGGCACAGATGAATACAAAGTCGTATTCGCACACCGTCCTAACCCTAAAGGGTGGACAGGGCGAAATGTTGATACCGGCGAGTCAACACACTACACACCACAACTCTATGATATCGGTGGGTGGAATATGCCGGACGTTGCCTACTGGCTCGACGTGAATATACCTAAACAAGAAAAAAAGGAGGATTGAATATGATAATATCATTGAACTCAACCGCAGGAGGTGCAGGCTCCATCGGATATGGCCTTACAAAGAAGCGCGACATCAAACAGGCTGACAACATTCTCAGTAAGCAAAACGAGAATGTTATGTTTGTTCGTGCGGATCATCTGAAGGTTAACAGTGTTCTCGGTACTCCGTCACCGTCAGACATCTACCGTCAGATGCAGTTAAGACAGCAGACTGCAGGAATGAAACGGAAGGATAAATATTTCAATATTAAGATCTGTCCCTCAAAGGAGGACTGGAAAGCACTGCTTGGTTTTGAGCCGGTGCCAGGAAAGCTGACCGACGAACAGAAGGCCAAGGTTCTGGAGGTGGCAAACAAACTTATCGACGCTTCAATCGAGAAACTGGACCAGACAGACCACTGGGGATATCGGACTAACAAAAAAACAAACGAAAAATATTCCTGTATCACGGGAAAGCATACCAACCTCGCCGACAGTCAGGCCGTCTGGTCGGTTCATATCGATACAGATGATATCCATATTCATGGTACCGCCAACATGGTGACGGAACACAACGAGATACAGGAAGCCCATATGTGCAAGGATCGTGGCTTTCTTGCCGGTGATAAGGTGGCCGAGAAGTTCGGACTTAAGCAGCTGTCCGAATATGACAACCAGCGGAAGGAACGCATCCATGCTGACGGTATTGCCGTCCTGAAGGATATGAAGGAGTTTGACCTCCAGGCGTACTTTGCAGAAATGATGACAAAGGGATGGGTAGTCAACCCGAACACTCCAGACGGCAAGGGTGTGATTCATGGCTATTCCGTCGGCGAGAAGCTTTACCATAATGACGGCAGCTTATCCAGTATCATGATGTACAAGTCCTCGGAACTCGGACACAGTAAGGATCTTACTCCTTCGCATCTTCTGAAAACCTGGCAGAAGCTACATGCCAACGAACAGGAGGCTGTCACTCGTGAGAATAGCCGTCGTGCCGAACAGCCGAAACAGCGGACTGCGCCCGTCGTTCCCATCGATGATACCAAGTCAAAGAAGGAACAGGAACGTGATGATGAACTTTACCGTCGCTTGAAGGAAGAAAAGGATAGAATTGAACGTGAAAGTAAGGAGCAGGAAGCCCGTCGTGCTGAACAGTCGAAACCGCGCGAACAGTCTCCTGAGGAAAAGGAGGCTCGCAGTGCCGTCGACAAGGCTCTGCAGGTCATCAATAAGTTCGTCAACTATTCTTATAATGTCTATAGCCATGATGAAGTATCAGATCTTCATGACGGCATTGTTGCACAGTGTCTGTTGGGTGGCCGTGATACGACAAAACAAAACCTTGAAACGGCAGTTGACGAGCTTATGGATATGGTTGATGGTATCGCAGCCCAGATTGATAAGTCAACAGCTGCTATGATAGAAATCGTGGCTGGTATGGCTTTGCCACAGGTAACACCTTCCGGCGGTGGCGGTGGCGGTCCTACGGGAGGCTGGCGTGGCAAGCGCGATGATGACTGGTGGCGTTTATGGAAACCATTCTTTGCTAATTTCAGATCAAGAGGTCGTGGCCGACACTAAAAACAGGAGGTGATTATGGGAAATATTTTTGATGATGAACTCGACGGGTACGTACAGCAGGACAACAATCCTACCGTGCCGGAACCAAAGCCAGAACCACAGCAGAAATCTGCTGAACAGGCTGAACTGGAAAAAATCCTTGCTGTCATCAAGGGCATCAAGGAATCACATAGTGAGGTGCGTGAAACCGTATCTGACATCGAGAATATTGCAGATAGAGCGGAAAAAGCCGTCAAAGCCCTGCATAAGGATCTTAAGGAGGTACGCCCTCTCTGGGAAGAACTCCTGAAGTCCTACACTTCGGAGATCCAGATATCAGATGAAAGCTTTGCTGGCTTCAGCAAGGTGATGAAATCCCTTATCGATCAGATTCTTGTCAGCACGTGTTCCAAAATCGACAAAGCCGTTTCTGATAATGTAGCCGGACAGTTCACGGAGGTGGCCAACCGTCATATTCAGGAGTTCGACACGAAAATGAAGGAGTCGATTGCCGAACAGAACAAGGCTCTTGCCGACCTCAAAAAGGACTATAATGACAATATTGCCAGCCTCGAAGAAAAGCAAGGGAAACTGCTTGCGCAGGCCGTCGAGGAACGGAACCGCATTATCTTGCCGTCAGGTGCCTTCTGGTCAATAATGCTGGTGTTTATAACTGCCATCATCGGCGGGCTGACAGGATGGTACAAGTTCTGGCGAACACCTGGCAATGATGAAAGCATGACCTGGATGGTGGGTGCCATAATAGCAGAACTTGTGTATTACGGCACTATGCTCTATAACCATTTTGCCTATCGCGATGAACAGAAAACGAAAACTGACAAGAAGAAAAAGGATGATAACGAGCCGAAAATCTATAGTGTCTCGTTATCAGAGGCTATATATCTTATATTACTGTCGTTTTCTTCTTTGGCTTACATTACGTGGGGACAGCTGGACGTTAAAAGCAGCGCGACTCTGCTGATATACCTACTGCCGTTGGTAATCGCTTCTAACTTCCTGTGGCTGATAATACGCGGCTTGCTTTATGGGATCTTCCAGAAGGATTGACATACTCTCACCCCTGAAGGAATGAGAGTATGTCAAATATTATCGATGAAAATGTGTACGCATCTGGTTGGAAAGGTCGTCACCGTTGACAATACTGTCAAACTCCTTGGCGGCATCGGTAAACCACTTATCGGGCTTACGGGCCACTTCGGGGTCTTTCCAAACGATATCTTTGATACTGTCGATGATGGCCATTCCATACTCTCCTTTCTCCTGTCCTTCAAACATAGCTTTGCTATAGTTACGAATGCGTTGGACGGCTTCGGGGGAGAATGAGTAGCCGCTGGAATCGATTACACGTTCTTTCAGATCGTCAATAACCTCCTTTCTGAGGTTGTACAACTCTACGGCTTCATCTCCATGTTCCTTCATGGCAGTGATATACTTTTCAAGATCGGACTGTTGGAACACGGACATTACGGGAACTATCTCGTATATCTTCTGCCCTTCGGTCTTTGACACATCGGAAAAGCTGAACTGGTCTGAATAGTCATGGATGACATTGACGGTATCGGTGCCGGTGTTGACGATAAACGCCGCACAGGTATTCCTTGTAACGTCAGGTGCATCATCTGGTCTGAAGTTCATGCCGTCACCATAGTTGGGTAAGAACTTCTGCAGAAGGCTCTCAGCTTCCTTGAACACCTCACCGTAGCTTCTCTTACTGGTATCAACGACATTCAGCTCGTTAGCGGTAACCTCTGCCTCGCTATAGCCGTCACTGATGCTGATGACCTCTCCGTTGATCTTATCGACCTGCCAGACACGACTTAAGTCACGGTTCTCAATATCTGGGTCTTGCCAGGTAACCTTTACACCGACAGCTATCTTATCGCCTGCGGGAGTCAGTGGAAGTGTTTCCTCTGGCTCCTTGATAACCTGAGCTTTCTTCTCTTCCAGCAGTTTCTTCGGGGTGATGGTCTTAATCATAAAGACCGTCTCGCAATCTGTGGGAAGGCCAAAGGCAGGATTACGGGAGAAACCCTGAGAGTCGGTTTTTACATCGAGGAAATACCCTTCGTTCTTCTTCATGAAGGCACGGATATCCTTCTCATCCTGTTCGTTCTCAATTCCTGAGAAATCACCGTTGAAGATGGCAGACATGGCATACGAAGGAACTTCCTGCTTGTCATAGACTACCAGCATTGATTCTTTCTCGGCAAAGAAAGCATCAAACAGCTTGTCAAGAATCTCGTTCTGTGAATATTCCGGAAGCTCATTTATCCACACGCCTTTATCATTCTCGAAACAGTCATACATACTTTCGTGAAGGATGATATCTGCTTCTGACACGTAAGCATAGTTGAAGGTTTTCTCTTCACCTTCTGAATCCGTAACAGTTATACCATCCTTTATATTGACAGGATGATAGTCTATGCCCAGTTCGTTAGCACGGAGTATGATATCGCTTATAGAAGCGTGCTGCCCGTCGGACTCTTCCTGAGTCTTTTCCTGCAGCTCCCCCTTATAAGTTGTCAGCTCGTTGGCCGTCACCTCTGCCTCGCTATAGCCGTCGCTGATACTGATAACCTCACCATTGATGTTATCAATAGTCCAGACGCGACTCAGATCACGGGCAGACTCGTCAGGATCATTCCAGATGACCTTCATACCTACCTCCAGCTTTTCGCCGTTAAGGGAAATGATATCTCCGAGACCTAACGCCTCTTTCTCTACCTGTGCGGCCAGCTTTGCGGCAGGCTGCTGCAGATCCTTGTCGGAAACATAATAGAAGATACGTTCATAGATGGCCTGCGCCTTGCGTCCGTTCCATTCATCAGGATGTAACGCCTGCTCCAAAGCCTCAGTACCTATCAGCACATTCTCGCCGGTATGAGGGAGTACAATAGAACGGAGCGGCCATTTCTGACCGTCAAACTCCAGACTATCGTGAGTGTTTATCTCAGGCTTCAGAAACTCAGCCATCTTCTGAGAACCGCCGACAATGGTGGACTCAATCTTTAGAATACTCTGCTGTCTGTCGGTGAGGTTTTTGTTCTGAACAACGAGGCTGTTGACATTCAGCATCTCCTCAACAATGCCAGCCAGTTCCTCGTCGTCTATCCTCTCAGGATAGGGATTGACTCCCTTAGCCACCTCTTTTACATCTGCGATGTCGTAGTGGTCGGGGAGGTTCTGAAACACGTTCTTAAACACAGAATAGACAACGGCATATTCTGTGGCAGTCAGACCTGGAGTTTCCATAGACTGGCTCCTCTGACGGGCGTTCTCCATAATATGGTCGGCCAGCTTCTTCATCTCGCTTACAGAAAAATTGATAAGAATTTCGTCACCACTAATATACTCGTTCTCGAAAACCTTACCATTCTTCTCGGTATAATCACCTGTAAGGGCAATACCTTCACCATATTTGTCTTCTTCGATCTCCTTGATGGTATAAGGATTGCCATCGGAGTCCCATATCTTAAATGGCTTATTCAGGGTGATCCTTCCTTCATCGCCCAGCTGCTGGTGGAGAACGGAAATATAAGCCTTACCGGCAATTTTGATAGCAGTGTCGCTATCTACCTCTGTCAGGTCGTAGGCATCTCCCTCATCATCCTTGGCAAAATATTTATTATTCTCTTCATTATATGCCACCTTAGTTAAGAGGGTGCCATCGAGGATCTGGGTGTGAAGGAAAACTTTATGAATCGGGAACTCATTGCCAAGAATGGCACGGCAATCATCGAGGGCATTGTACATGTTGATGATAGCACCGTTCTTCTTCATATTGTCGTTACTCCAGATAAGGGCCTTGGCGACCATCAGCTCCTGCTGCTCACCAGTCAGTTCCTCGAAGGGTATATCAAAGTACGCATCCTGGACGGCAAACTTACCGTCGCCGACATTTGTGATGCTCTGTATATCCGTGGAACTGATAGGATCGGCCTTGATTATATCATCCAAGGGTATCTTACCAAGGAAATTAATCTTCTGTCCCTCTTCGGGAAGAAGGTAAAGCAAGGTAGCAATCCTTGCACTCATTGCTGGCTCTAAATTCTTATCCATAGTCGTATCTTTTATATTATTTTCTTCTGCTATAATAACTTTAATAGATCTATATATGATATTTATCTGTGAAACCCTCTGCGTCTTGTTTCCTGGTCTGGTTCTGATGTAACACCTTCATCGGAATCTGGAAGGGTAGAAATATCTTCATGATTAAATTCTTCAGGGATAACTGTTTCGTTGTCCTCCGGTAAAAAATCATATTTTTGATAATACTTTACCATCAGATTTTCCGGTAATACTCGAAAAGTCCGTTCACCTTTCTCATTCACCTCGAAGAAAGCCAATATGTCAGCATAATCAAGCGAGTATTCCTTATGTTCACCGTTAACAAAACCACTTATAGTACAATGGTGATGTTCGTTTACAAAAACTTCAGCAGACTTTATCTCCATGTTGTCAGGAACTACGTATTGTGTATAATCTTCCTTAGAAGGGGTATTCTCGCTGGCAGCTGCCATAATTTCTTTGCCAAAATACTTAATAAGAAGGTCTCTCTTATATTGTTCCCTTTGGCTATAATTAAGGCGTCTCAAATGAATAAATTCTTCATCGGTAAGATCTTTCCATAAACTATTTCCGTTAATAACAGTATTGATCCGTCCTTCATCGCTTATGTATATGCCGTCACACATTACATTGAGCGGCAATCCGCAAGCAGAAAGAAAATCCCTTATATCGCTGAAAGGAGTATTGTTGGGTTGATTTGTATTTTTCTCTGGTGAAGTTCCTACAACCTCTAAGTCTTCAACAGAATCTTCATTTGTGTAATTCACTGACGAATTTGTTTCACTTTCAAATGATTTTATAAAAGCCCTAATTCTGTCAAACAGACTGCCGTCAATATCAAGCACAACTTTTGTTTGATGCATATCCTGAAATTTTAACAGCTCAGGAAGAGTAGTAACAGCCCACTTAATCATCTGGCTAATGTTTCCGTGAATATCTGCTGGAGCATGCCTTAAAATGTCAGGCCTATTGAGCACCTTAACAATCTCTTCCTTGTCAGCTACATTGCGCCATGCAACTGCCGCCATCGTTTTTTTCTTCTTTTGGGTCATATTATTTCCTTTCTTTTATCAAATTATACAAAGTCTTTTATTCTGCTGATACCCACACATAACGGCCTTTACCATTCTTCTTAATGGTACAGACGAAACTCATACCTTCCAGCCAGTCTTCGGCAAAGTTGTACACACAATTCTTCGGGGCATAGACGTTACCGTCATAATGGCTTCTTCTCCCGAAGGCTATAAGTTTCCATTTCCTGCCGTCTTCGGCTGTGAAGTTACATACCAGATTAAACTTCTTTCCCCAACTCCTGGAGTCGAGTCTACCTTTAAACGTCATTTCTTCTTCGGGGAACTGATATTCAGACCCTCCGGAAGACGCAACTTCCTTCTTTGTTGTTAAAACGCCGTTCTGATTCATAGCCTAATCACTTGCTTATTACTATTATTTTTGCTTCAAAATTACTAAATCCTCTTTTTCTATGCAAAAGGAATTGTTTCTTTGTCTTGATTTAACATATTTAAGACCCTTCGAGGGGTTTCCATGGCAAAGATATGAATAAATTCATTCTTTGATGCCTGGAATAGTTTCAAAGTCTTGAATTAACGTTTTTAGGACTTTTCCGAGTCTTGAAATGTTAAATTCATCCTTTTCCTGATGCAAAAATAACAATTCCCCATCTTTTACCAGATGAGGAAAAATAAAAAGTCATATTTTAACGTTTTCAAGACTTTTACGTAGCACAAAATAAGGGAATTACCTTAATTTATAGACGATCCTCTATATTTTATAGGCTCCAGTCTATAATTTGCGCAATTTTTTGGGGTATTCCTGACTGTTGCCCAGGTTGGCCGCAAATACGCGAGTTATGAGCGGTTATGATAGTCAAAAGCCGCCTTTTAGGGTCGATTCCGGCTCCTGAAGGGCGGTTTTTCGGTTCCTGCAGCAATCCCATCGCAACCAGTGCGACACGATTTGCGGGGATTTTCGATTTTTTTTGGGGTAATTCGACGTGCCTTTCTCGGTCGCCATCAAAAGAATTAAACGTTATATGTGATAATTCGTTTGTTTGTTCCACTTTCAGAAGAATATCATTCCCTTTAGAGACACACCAAAAATGGAATGGGAAACCCCTCAATCTGTTGGATATTGCATTTTGCGACATCAAGGATTGTAAGGGTACGAATAAATTACAATAAAATCGAACTATCAAAAGGCGAATAAGAATGCGCCATTAAACATTTCGATTTTGGTCCGTTTCTCTTTTTTGATTTAATCGAACTCCAGACCGGATATCTTTTCCAGTTCCCTTTCTGGAGATTCATAATGTCCAGCTCCTTGATAGATAGAGTCTGCCAACTCATAGGAAAGCATGCGAGACTCTTCTTCATATATACGATCTTGTTCTGACCTGTTCTCTTCTATTAAGTTCCACCACTTTCTCACCGTTACCCGGGTGACGGTCATCATCTTCTTGGAAATCTTCTGATCCTTCTTCAGCCCACTATTCAGTCTCATTTCACGCTGTGCGTTCAGAATCTCAGTCAGTTCCCTTGCGCACTGTGAAATGTTCCTTTCGTTCGGGTGCTCATCCATCCACCAGCTTATAAGCTCAGCTATGTAGCTGTTATCGATAGTCGCTTTTTTCCTGCCGTTGTTGGCATCCCATTTGGGGAGTTTTTGCCTTCTACGGTATTTATCTCTTTTATATCTTGCATCTTCAAGGTTTTCTTCCCTCGTCTGTCCATTGCGTACGTTACGGGGCATTTCAAGTGCCGTGGTCTTTTCGATGGTATCGATGGGCCAACAGCAGTATTTCTCCTTGTAAGCCCTAAAGGCATCCTCAACATCGTCAACCGTAAAATGGTTGTCTTCCTCAAAGGTAAGAGCCTCTAAGCGGGGAACGAGTGATACGGCATCATTCCACGCCTCTTCCCTTGGAATATCGCATTTGATGGCGTAAACAACCAGAGTCAGGATGCACCAATAGCGGTGTTTAACCTGTATCGGTTCGTCTGGGTCGCGCATTCTTTTGAGCCACCAATCGTAAACCGCTCTATTCACATGCCACTTGGCTCTACCCTTTCTCTTGTTCACAATGACACGGGCGTACCACTCAGGCCAAAGCCGCTGCGCTTCAGTCAGCGTAATGCCAGTCGGGTCATATACATACTTACCGTATATGCTTTCTATTTCCTCCTTTGTCAGTCGATGGGAAGGGCCAATCCATCTGTTCAGGTCTACAATGGTATAGTAGGGGACATCGACGTAATGCCAGCTGGTGACAATCTCACCGAACTTGGTTCTGGTGCCAGGCAGACGGAATCCCTGGAAAACATTCTGCGACTGTCTGTTCTTGGTACCGAGATTGGATGTGCCGTCATTCCATATGACCTCTGTCAATCGAGCCTTGAACCTGTCGAGTATATCCCAGTTGCGCTCATAGAGAGGAACCGGGAAGGCCATCAGATAGTACAAGTGGAAACCGTTGCCGCTGTTGGTGATGATGTTGGGTGGCGGTATGCGGTTGTCGGGCAGATCCAACCCATCATGATATTCGCGCTTCTGCGTCTGAAAGAACAGGTTCTTGACGCGCTGCATGTCAATGCCGTCAAGGTCAAAGGCCATGGCGTACAAGTACCGGGCGTTCTCCTTGGTGTTGGACTTGCCAACATACGTGATAGGCGACATGATTGCAAACTTGCGCCTTCTAAGCCAATCCATAGCATCTTCGCCGTCACTCCCAATCAAACACTTGCCGTTGTCAGCACTCTTGAAAATGATGTGGTGCTTGTTGTCGTTGACAACCTCGTCCACCTTCTTTTTGCGGTTGTAGCGTGTTTTCTTCCCGGCAATGTAAAACACGATGGGGTTGTACCGCCAGCAGGCATAGCCGGAGTAGTCGACCTGTACCTTCCCCTTGTTGCGCTTCTTCTTCGTCAGCTTGTTGTTGGGATCCTTGATCTGTGGAAGCCACACGTCTTTGTACTCCTTGCTCATGACTTCCTCAAAGGGGACAATGCCGTTAGTAAGTTCATCGTCACGCTCAAACAACACAGAGAAGAAATCATCGATGTCGAGCTGGCGAACCCTGAGGCCGGTCATGGAGGGGTTTCCGAGAAACGCATTCTTCTCATGGAAGAGCTTGACGGCAGCATCCTTCTTCTGCTTCTGCTCTTCACTCAACTGGTCATCGCCAGTCATGGTCTCGTCTGAAGGAAGCACTACCGGAGTGTCAACCTTCTGCTTGGTTCCGTTTGTTCTTGCCAGTTCATCCATCGCATTCAACGTCGTTTGACCCACCTACATGACCCTCGAAAACCCTTGGTTTTCTTATGGGGAACGGGGTGCGCTTTTCGCAAGCTCAAAGCGACCCAGGGGGGGCGTATATTATCAATATGTTTGTTTGACCACCTTTTTGGGTGCAAAGATAGGTATTTTATTTCATTCGACCAAACATTTATGCAGAAAAATGTTTCCGCACGTTAATTTGGTGTACGCAAATTAAAAATATACCGAATTTAATTATTTGTACGCAATTATGTTTATTTAACTTTTTAATTTGGTGTACGCAAATTAATTTTTGTATCTTTGTACCCAAATAAAAGAGATTGGTTTATGGATGATTTTCAGAATATGCAAAGCAAGCGTCTTACTCCCGCAGAGGCAGACGTGTACAAAGCGAAGGTGAAAGCCCTTGGTGCATCACTGGCAGTTGCCTATATGTATGACGGCCCTCACATACACCTGACGTGCGATGATGAAAAGAGAGCAGCGTTGATGGCACTGAGAGATTGCATCTTTGAGTACTGGAGATTGATAGACCCTTCCTTGAAGGATGAGAGCAAATGCAAGGGTGTACTTTGGGAACTGACGCGCGAATACCAGGGTAATCCGTTCGGAGCCTTGAAGAAAGAAAACATACCTTGGTTGTGGGACAGGTGGCAGTGGTGCATCGACACCTTGTTACACCCAGAGAAACTTAAAAAGTAGAGATATGGCAAAGAAGAAAGACAATAGCATCATGAGACTCACCCCGTCTCAGGACACCGCCTTCAGGAACTTCATAGGTGGTGCGAATCTGTTTATCACCGGTAAAGGTGGAAGCGGAAAGTCATTTCTCGTAGACCATATCAAAAAGTGGTGTGCCTCGAAGGGGTATAACGTAGCCACCTGTGCATTTATGGGAATCGCTGCCCTCAATGTTGGAGGCAGCACCATTCACCGTCTGTTCCGTCCTGGTTCCGGCGTTATCGACAGACGAAACAAGAGATGTCTCGACAAGAAGAAGCTCGACGTACTTCGGAAGATTGATGTGTTCATCATCGACGAGATCTCGACTGTCCGAGCCGACTTGTTTTCTTATGTTGCCAATACCATTCTCGATGTGTGGAAATCCCAGGATGACAGCAAGAGAAAACAGCTAATCGTTGTCGGTGACTTCTATCAGCTGCCTCCTTTCGTGGTTCCTGCAGAAGAGGAAGCCTACAAGGCAATCTGGGGAGAAATGCTCTATGCTTTCGAGACACCACAATGGCAGCAGCTCAGACTCCAGACAGTAGAGTTGCAGGAGTCCATGCGCCAAACCGACAAAGAATACATCAAAGCTCTCGACAACATCAGAGAGGGCATCCCCGACCTTTCCGTGTTCATGAATACTCAGGAACCAGACCCGACAGCAGTAACCCTCTGTGGGCGTAACGACGAAGTCCGTTCTATTAACGGGAGGATGCTCCGCACGTTAGCTAAGAACAATAAAAAACGTAAATACATCAGCATTGACACCGGAACACCACAGGCCGGCGATTATCCAACGGAAAAAGAGCTGGAACTTGTAGTCAGAGGAAGGGTAATAATGATTACCAACGATCCTGATGGGCGATGGGTCAATGGCTCTTTTGCCACCATCAAGGAACTGGAAGATGACAGTATCACCGTAAAGATCGACGGAGGGAATACCGTCAAGGTTGAGCGTAACGAATGGAATATCGAGGAATACGAGATACGAGATGCCAACGGGAAAGAGCCCAAGTTGGTTAAGACCGTCAGGGCAACCATCAAACAGTTCCCCGTCAAGCTCGCATGGGCTATCAGCATCCATAAGAGCCAGGGACAGACCTATGACAAAGTGAATGTAGATGTCAGCTCAATATTTCAGCCTGGCATGTTATATGTCGCCCTGTCCAGATGCCGCACTCTCGACGGCATGAGGATTGTCGGAACCCTGACAGACGGAAAGGTGATGGTTGACCAGAACGTCAAGAAATTCATGTCTGCAGGACATCATGCACCAATCCTCAACGGTGACACTTTGCACTTTGAGGATGAAGAGGGCAACGACGAAGGAGATGACCGATATCAGGAAGGATGGAACGACGGCTATGATTATGGCACCAACGAGGTAGAAGAGAAGTACCGTGAAATGGTGGCTAATGATCCTTCTGTAAAGCAGCTGTCGGCATATACCACGCGCGAAAAGGAGAAAGAAGGTCTTTCCCCTGAAGAAAGGAATCCCAAGGGGGCTGGACGCAAGCCCAGGAACCCAGAGGGAAAGATGGCAACCAAGGCCATCCGTGTGCCTGAAAGTGTTGCGGATATATTAAAGTCACTGGGTGACATAGCCAAAGACCATCCGGATCAAGTCAACTTATACTGTCAGGAAGTGATAGAAGAATTTGAGGATTTTAAGGGTAATATAAGCCACGATGTTTTTCTTATGTTATCCGAGATAATAGGATGGGTGAAGACTTATCCAGAGGAATGGATTAAAGGAGCCATTGACACGACTAATGAGTATTACGAAAAGAAAATCAAAGGCGAAATATAATATAATATTACTATGACAACAGAACAGGACATCAGAGATAAGTGGGGCGAGTTGCTGGATTATGCAAAGCAGCACGCCACCGGCGAAGGCATGCACACGGGCTACCGTTGGGTAGAGGATGCCTTCAATGAGTACATGAAAATGAGTGACGAGGTGCCAGGATATGGAATGGGCGGTCAGCCTGGCAGTCAGTACAACCGCGAAGTATTGGCAGGCAGAATATGTCTGGAGCTGGGCAACCATATCGGCGGCCGTCACCTTATCGACGAGGCCCAGGAAGCAAAGCTGAAGGCCACACTGCAGCACATCGTCGAGCACCCATCACAGAGCATGGGGGTGCGTCGATAAGCCCTCTTCCAGATTACGCCAAGATCCTGACAGAATACAGAAAATCGCCCTTTAATGCCTGAAACAGGCTCTAAAAGGCGGTTTTTCGTGCTTATAACGCCTCATACGTCGCGTATTTGGCAGCAACTCGACCATTGGTGCGGAATACGTGAAATATGACGGCTTATCGGTGGACGCCACCTGTTGACTGCTGAACTTTCTTGCTTTTCGGCCTCATTAGTCCGGCTGCGGCGTTGAGACACCGGCCATAGAACGACCTCATATCCTCGTCGTCCTTCTTCTTAGGTAGTTCGTTATTTTCACCTCCACCACCTCCTCCGCAACCTTGGGAAACGGTTGTGGCAGCATCGAGATATCCATATATGAGACATGCGGCTGCTGAAGCCGTGCTTTCCGCTGCCTCCGCGACAGTCATTTCAAGATCCTCAGCAAATGACTGTACATGCGATATCGCTTCCTTTACGAGGTCATATCCGCTTTCTCGGATTGAATCGACGATGCTCTTTACGGCCAGTTCTATGGCCTCTGCTCTGGTTCCCATCGGGATATCACGGATGGAGCAGGCATATTGCAACAACTTCATAATATCTGCGAGTCGGTTTTCAGGTTTATCCCTGAGAACGTTCATCACACTCTTTTTTTGTTCATCAGACATAAATTCACTGTCAAGTGCTGGGTCTGTAAGGACATTCTTAGCCTTGGTGACACCTGGCCATGCGAACTCCAACATCTGTTCCGTCTCGGTAAGCTGCTTTGAAGTGTTCTCGGCCTTCTTTGCCTTTTCCTTCATGTTCTCATAGCTGGCAAGGCTTACTCCGGCCTTCTCCAACTTGTCGTATTGCTCGGCTTTCTTATACGTCTCTGCCAGTTCCCTTCTCACATTTTTATATATATTCTCATTAGCATCCTTTATGCCTTGTTTCTGCTTGGCACTGACAACGCTGAAATAGATGGTCTGAACGTCAGTACGGATAGCTCGTATTTCCTCGTTGGCCTTGTTCTTGCTGATACCTATGATACCTCCTATTTTGTTTATAACCTTCGCTTCCTCTTCCAGTGCTATTCGCTCCAGTTCTTCAGCTGTCAGTGGAGGATTGGTATACTCAATTCTCGGATGATTTTTAAGCGGAGATATCAACTTACCCCTTATATTTTTGTTAAGCTCGATCTGTATGCCTTCAAGGTCTTTGACGTATGAATCGACATTCTGATTAGTGAGGTTTTCTATCCTGCTCATCAGGTCGATGCTCTTCTCCAGCTCAGCCTTGGCTTCTTCCTGCTTGGCGATGGTGGCCTTGTTCTTATTGATGGCTGTTACCTGATTATTGATGGTTTTCTCATTCTGTTCCACCTCTGCCTTTGAATCATTCCTTTCCTTCACGGCAGTGTCACGCTCTGCTTTAGCCCTCTTAGTAACCTCTACTGCAGCAGCAGCTTCCGTCTTGGCTTTCTCAGTATCATCCTTTATATGCTGCAGTTCTGAACCCTTCTCCTGAATCTGTTTGTCCTGGTTCTTCAAGAAATCTGCATTAGACACCTTAACCCTCTCCTGTTCTGCCACCTCGTCAATAATGGCATCCCTCTTTTTTTCGGCAGTCCTCGCTGCCTCTCTGGCTTCCCTCTCCAGTCCTGCCTGTTCTTTGGTGCGGTGCATCCGCCTCCAACGTTCTTCATCAGAGAGCAAAGCCCAGACGTCACCACGTTCAAAGCCCCACTTCTTTCCAACCTCCTCAAAGTAGTCATCATGAAGTTTAGACATCAGTGCGCTGCGCTCGGCTTTCTTTGAACCGAAATGTTCTGCAAAGCTGACGGTGCGGATAGTTCCTCGCACGTTAGGACGATATGCTTTCTTCTTCTCGTCAGACAGTGCCTCATACTTCGACTCAGAGAGCTTAATTATCTCTCCGATATGCATTCCTTTTTCATACCTGGCGGGAATTGTATTTCCGTCATCATCGAGTTTTGGAGTACCGTCATCGTTCATCATGATTTTGTGATATCCCCCACCCCTTCCGGCTACCTGTTTGATGGCCGTCGGAACAATGTTCACATGGATATGCGGCTCCGTCTCATCGAGGTGAACTTCAAAGCCGATGATGTTCTCCTTGCCGTATTTCTTACATACGAAGTTGTAAACATCCATCGCCCATTCCTCGATGCTGCGCTCGCCAGTTGTGCGCTTGACGTCCCAGTTTTTCCACTGCTCAGGATTGCGTTCGTAGTCCACCTTCTGGTCGCCGAATGCAATCTTCTGCATCCTCTCGGTGCTGCCGGACATGATGAGTTCCACATATGTATGACGTTGGTTTGTAGCCCCATCCTTGTATTGTGAAAAGTCAAGATTTTTTAAAAGATTGTGATACCTTCTATACAAGGATTTTTCTTGGCTACCCAACGGAATAATCTTTCCGTCCTTAATCTCGAAGTTGAGATTACGGCGGCTCCAGTCGTAGTTATTGAAGCGGTTCTCATTCTTCCGGCGGTAAGATTTCTCAGACCAGCCGCGCCTCTCGTTTTCGTTAGCTTCGCCCGAAGAGAGGCTTTTGCCTTTGCCGGCATGTGCTACGTTCTTTGCCATATTCCTAAAATTTTAACGTTCTACTTTTAGTGATACAGGGTCCGGGGAGTTTCCTGGTCGGAGTTCTGAGAGGTCGAGACCTCTGAGCGGATGGTGCAGGAAGAAGGTCACTTCCTGCCGAGGTTCCAGAGGGCGAGCAGCCCTTGGCAGGTTTCCAGGGCAGAGCCATGGACGGTAGATGGCAAGCCATCTGCCGCGGGGATCCAAGGGAGTCACCCTTGGCCTAATCGGGATATTTAGGAGTTGTCCCGCAGGGCAATTTCTGAAATATCCCTTATTAGGTTCTGTGATATTTCGGAAATATCACCTCCTGCCGGCAAAGTTACGGCTTTCTTCTGAGACGTGCAAGAAACTGCCCGATGTTTTAGATATCTTTAACTGCAGACGGCGTTCTGGAGTTTATTTAGACCCAGAAAAGGTGAACTTCGTTCATAAACCAGGAGCAGGGCATGCGACGGTTCGAAGAGATGCGACAGACGGAGAAAACCCCAAGCAAGGGGTATAGGGGTCGGCGAATGAGACCCCATAGCGGTTAGCACCACAGAGCGACCATCGGGAGTGGTTAAAGAGGGCAGCTCGAAGAGCCCGACAGTCAAGCAGAATTGCGCAGGCTGATATAGCCCTCCCCTTATACACCTCTCTCCTACCCTATCCCTAAAACCATATAAAATATAATTTAGTGAAATGATATCTAATATTCCTAAACAAACCATTGGATTATTTTAGGAATTATGTAACTTTGCCGAAAAGATGAAAGCATGGGAAAGTTACAGATAACCAATAATGTAAAGAAACTTCTTGCCGACATTAGCAAGGAGAGAGAGGCTGTTTCCATCGTAGGGAGCAGCTTCAGTGACCCGCTTCGCATGTACCAGGCTACTACCGAAGCATACAACAAACTGGTTCGTGCCACAGCTCTTATCAGGCAGGCCGAAGCCGTTCTATCATCCACGCCGGAACTGATTGACGGCATACCTCTGAAGCTTTATCAGTTGATATGTAGGTCAGAGGTAGACGAACCTGGCTATTATGAAATAGACCGCCTTGTTAATACCATAGGAGCACCGGATAGCTACAGGAGAATTGACAACCTTGTTGCCAAGATCCTGAAGCCTTGCCAGCAGATGTTCGATGCCAATATGCAGCGTTCGTTCGACTTCGATGTCATGAAGGAGGACATGGAAAGAAAGAAGAGCAAGGCGACTGGAATACTCATCACCCCAAAGCTCTGTAACTACAGATTGGCACCAGACGTTGTGACGAGCTATCTCCAGACGAAGATAAGAGAGGGTAAGGAAGAACAGGAACAGAAGCACATCGATGACAGCAAAGACACCATCGAGAGGTTCTGCCTGTTGCCTGATGCCATATCACTTTGGGATAGCTGCAGGAGTTCCGCAGAATCCCCATCAATATATTCACCGGTCAGTTATCTGCTTAAGATCCTTAAGAACTGCCTGGACGAAGCAGATACCAAGAAAGAAAAATAGGAGTACTCCCCTACCCCATCAGAGTGTCAGAAGGAGAAAATTCCTTCCGTCGTGAAAATTCTCGTGAAATTATTTGGTGGTTTCGAAGAAAACCCCTATCTTTGCAGAAATTAATAATTTCATAATTTAATAATTAATAATTTAATAATGTCTATGGCAAAGATCATCGTTATAGCGAACGGTAAGGGAGGCACTGGGAAATCAACACTGTGCATCCATCTTGCGAACTATCTTACCAGCATCGGTAAAGCCGTTGCCGTCCTCGATGCAGACGAGGGGCAGACGGTCATGCAGCTCAGAACCATCGAACTGAAGAATAACCCCGATACAGAAGCACCCTGGCCAGTATGGAAAGCCACAACGAACGCACGGGGTTTCATGGATCGGGCAAAACAGATGGGCGACAGTTATGTTCTGGTGGACTGCCCCGGATCAGTCAATCAGAACCTCCTACCCTATTTCGAGTCTGCAGACGCGATTGTTATACCATTCAGATACGATGATGTTGTCATCATGCGCACAATGGATTTTGCGAAGATCCTGAAGGTCACCAATATCAGTGCAAAACTGTTGTTCCTGCCGAACTGTATCGACGTGCGCATTAAGAACCCAAACGAAGAGGCCATCAAGGACATGTTTCGCCGGAATGGCGGTCATGTACTTCCCAGAATCAAACAGGGGGTTGCCGTCCAAAGGTGCAGCACCTTGCGTCCCATCGACGAGTATCAGAAGAGGGCTATCGAATTTTCGGTCGATGGCATCCTGAATGTTGTCGGTTAATAAATTAATAATTAATAATTTAATAATTAATAATATGAGTAACGAGAAAAATAAATCTGCCTTGCAGTTTGACAACTTTAACGATGTTTCCCAGGACACAAGGGATGCAGTTCAGATGCAGCACGACTCTCTTGTTGGAGCAAGACCACAAGAGAAACCAACAGTCAATACAGGAAAAGGAGCCGCTGCCGGATGCAAGCCTGGCACATCACGTAAGACTTTCGTTTTACCGCTTGAACTGATTGACAAGCTGGGAGCGATTGCCGCACATACCAGACAAAAGGAGGTGGCTGTCGTCATCGACATGCTGGAGAAGGGTGTTGCCAGTTACGAGCAACAGTACGGCAAGGAGATCACCGCCCTGTCTAAGTTTGAAATTAATAATTAATAATGTAATAATTATTAAATTAATAATTGAATATCAAAGACAACATAATGGATTCATTTAACATAAGCAATAGGCGTTATCTCGGCAACAAGTACAAGCTCCTGAACTGGATTAAAAGCATTGTTGACAGTCACTGCAATAATGTAGAGTCTTTCTTCGATGTCTTTTCCGGAACAGGAAGTGTTGCGTCATCATTCACAGACAAAAGACTTGTTGTTTGCGATATGATGATGAGCAACTACTTTGCAGCCCTCTGTTGGTTTTCCCCAGAAAGGATTGACAGGGAAAAGCTCACACGCCTATTGGAATTTTACAACAGCTTCGATGCCTCACACGAAGATAACTATATGTCGCAGAACTTTAGCGACACTTATTTCAACGGAATAACCTGTCAGAAGATAGGATATATCCGTGATGATATAGAAGAAAAATTCCGTCGTGGCGAAGTAAACGAGCGGGAAAAGGCATGTGTCATCACCTCTCTGTTCTATGCGATGGATAGAATATCGCATACGTGCGGCCACTATGATTCATTCATCCGTGACGGAAAATATGAAGGAGTGTTGGAACTAAGGATGCCAGAAAATGATTATCCTCTGAATGAGAATAATCACATCTACTGTGCAGACTCCAACACCATAGCGGCCCAGGAACAGGTTGATGTCGCATACCTGGATCCTCCGTATAACTCACGCCAGTACTGTGATGCATACCATCTCCTTGAAAACATTGCCCTCTGGAACAAGCCGGAGGTGTATGGGATTGCTAAGAAGATGGACAGGACTTCCATGAAGAGCAAGTATTGCAAGAGCATTCAAGCTGCTGTTGCACTTGAAGATCTGGTGCGGAAGCTGAACTGTAGATATATTCTTTTCTCGTATAACAACAACGGGAAAAAGCTGCAATGCCGTTCCAATGCGAAGCTAACCGATGACGAGATTATACGTATCCTTTCCATTCGTGGTGACGTACAGGTGTTCTCCATGGAGTATCGAGGCTTCGATGCCGGAAAGAGTGAATTTAATAAAGACAATCAGGAAAGGCTATTTCTATGCAGCGTACACAGATAAAGAACTACATAGCATCTCCGCTGAATTACATCGGTGGAAAGGCACGTATCTTAGACCAGATACTGCCTTTCATGCCTGCAGAGATAGACACGTTTGTAGATCTTTTCTGTGGTGGGTGTAATGTCGGTATGAATGTAAAGGCCGGACATACCATCTATAACGACACTTCAAAGCCGCTTATCGGACTGATAAAGGCTCTCAGGAGAATGAGCAACAAAACCATTATAACAAGGATTAATGCCTTAATAGATGAGTTTGGATTCAGTCGGACAAGAGACCACGACTTTGCATATTACGGCGGTGGTGCAAACCTCGGCGTATCTGTCTATAACCGCGAGAAGTTCTTGCGATTACGGGAGAGATTTAACACTTATCCAAAGAAGGATAATCAGTATTATATCCTACTTTATACGTTGATTCTCTTCGGCTTTAATAACCAGTTGAGATTCAACGGCAACGGAGAGTTCAACCTTCCTGTCGGTAAGCGTGATTTCAATACAGTTATTGAAGGAAAGCTTATCAGGTTCCTCGACGCGCTCAGGGCGCAAGACTGTGAGTTCCAGACAAAAGACTTTAGGGATTTTGATTTTGGGAATCTTACAGACAAGAGTCTCGTATATTGTGACCCGCCATATCTCATTACGACTGCCACATATAATGAAAAAGATGGCTGGACGAACAATGACGAGACGGATCTTCTACAGCTGCTGGACGGACTGACGGCCAGAGGCATCAAATTTGCTCTCTCAAACGTCCTTAAACATGAGGGTAAGGAGAATACTGTCCTAAGAGATTGGGTAGGGCAGAACAACTATCATGTTCATGAGCTGTTTATGGACTACCATTATAGTAATTATCAGAAGAAATCAAAGAAACCCGAATCATCGGAGGTATTAATAACTAATTACTGAAAGTTATGAGTTACGAACGAATACCATACTCATCCTTCCTGTGGAAGCTTGGAACGACGTCCTTTAGAACGAAGGAGTTCAATAAGATGACCGAATGGCAGCTAAGATTGCTCGATGAGTTCTGGAAGAAGCCTGAGTATTCAAAATATGGATGGGAAAAGAAATATATGTTCCCAGAGCAGAACGACATTTATTGGATAAAATGTCGATATTATGACTGGCTCGTAAAAAACGAGTTTATGGAAGGCGGTGAGCCGGAAGACAGGAAGTTTAAGACAGCCAGAGAAAAGACCAGCGGCCTTTATGACATGGGGCTTCTGAACGAGAATCATCGTTTAACCGATGTCGGAAGGAAACTGTTAGAGATTTCCGATGAGGAAACGCTACTCAAAAAGAACCAGCTTGGCATATCGCCGGACTCTCAATTATATCTTGAACAGCTTTTAAAGTTAAGTGCCGACGATGCCGGTTCTACTGTTCGCCCGTTAATTGTCGTGTTGTATTTGCTGACAAAACTCGACTATCTTTCCTACGAGGAGTTTACATATTTTATGCCCCTCTGTGTTGACGAGTTCAGCACCAATTATATTGCTGAATGTATCGAGGAATACCGAAAGGGTAGGGGATCTGTTCAGAAGATTATAGAAGAGTTCCTTTTGTCCAGGGAAAACTACCAGAGAGGATTAAGACGATTCTGCAGTAACGTTTTCTCCAAGGACTTGCTGCTTTCCGTTGGCATGAATAGAAAAAGTGCAGCCTATGACAAATCGTATGTTCCTCTCTATGAGGAAATGCACGCTGTATATATGGACGGTAATCTTTCACGGATTTATCCGCTGTTTGAATCATTGAAGCCGTTCCAAAGCTCTATTCAGATAAAGTGGAAACAGATGATGTTTGACACTTCCCTTACTGCAGTAGTAAAGAAAGACCCTGAAGGTCACATTATTCCTCTGCCAGAGGAAGTCACCATGTCAGAGGATTGCTTTAAGAGGTTCTTCTATTTGACTATGCACGTTAACAAGGCGATGGCTACGCTGGAGGATTATAAAGACCTCAATAGAAGATATCTCGGACTCACAAACTGTTTTCTCTTTGAAGATAGTGAGGTAAAACTTGACGTGGTACCGAAGCAGTTCTTCAAGTCCGTCATCGACGAACTTTATAAGCAGGCATACAAGGAATGTCCTCTTTTGGAAGAGTGTTGCTCGATGTCGGCCATCTGTCCGGCTCTTGTGTTTGATGAACAGAAAGTGATAGATGGATTAAACGAAGAGCTGGGAACATCACTTTCAACCATAGAAGATGCTTACGACGAAGTTGACAGAATCAGGTATGACCGCTTTAACAAGCTCGTAGATCAGAAGTTTACCGATGACAAGTTAAAGATCCTATTGGATGACTTTGACAATAGGGACGATGAAGAAATCAATGCCATGGTGACTGATAACGCAGATATCCCAACCATCTTTGAGTATGTATTAGGAATCATCTGGTGGAAGGCCAGCGGAAAGAAAGGCAAGATCCTGGATTTTCTGAAGCTGTCATTGGATTCCAATCTTCTGCCTGTCACACATGCAGCAGGGGGAGAGGCAGACATTGTATATGAATATAAGGCATGTTCTGACTATCCCGAACACTCCGTCTTACTGGAGGCCACGCTGGCCGACGGCACAAATCAGCGCCGTATGGAGATGGAGCCAGTGTCACGTCATTTAGGAAATCACCTCCTTCGCACCAAGAACAGGAATAGTTACAGTGTATTTGCTACCAGCTATCTACACATCAACGTTATTGGTGATTTTAGAATGAGAAAACTCATTATGTACTGTGACGCGCAGGATCCAGACAACTACGTCGATGGTATGAAGATTATACCTCTTGGTACGAATGATTTGCGTACCATTATTGACGAGAAGATTCCATACTCAAAGTTATATAAGCATTTCTCCAATGCTTATGAGTCGCAAGAACAGCATCCCATGAAATGGTATGATGATTATGTCTGTTTAAGAAATTCAGATTTATGTCAGCCATATTACCCAATGGCAGCAGAAAGTTTTGATGAACAATAGAATGAGAAGAATATTATCAATATTCTGGCGTTGGTGGTATAGGTTGCATCCGCAACCGTCGAAGTACACCAGAGCCGAAGCCTTGGCAAGGGCGAAGGAATATCACCTTGAATGGGAGGTGCTGCAGGCTATGGAGCATGGATGCAATCCAGACGAGGCATTGCAGGAATGGGATATATACCCTTATTAAATTAATAATTATTAAATTAATAATTTATGAAAGTCGGATACGCCCGCGTCAGTACCAAAGAGCAGCATCTTGATATGCAGTTAGCGGCACTTACCGATGCCGGATGTGAGAGGATCTACACAGAGAAGGTCAGCGGAGTAGGGGAGAGGATAGAATTACAAGCAGCTCTCCAGTTCCTCCGTGATGGTGACTGTCTGGTGGTGTATAAGCTGGACCGGTTGGGACGTTCTATGAAGGATCTGCTGGGTATCATCGAGCAGCTTCAGAACAAGAAAGTCAACCTGGTATCATTAAAAGACAATATCGACACAAGCAGCACCGCCGGCAAGCTGGTATTCCACATCTTCGCCAGTCTGGCCGAGTTCGAACGGAATCTAATCAAGGACAGAACATCTGAGGGTAGGGCAGCAGCTAAGAAAAAAGGAGTGAAGTTCGGAAGGCCAAAGAACGCCACCAACGACAAGGCAAAAGCCTGCGCCAAACTCTACAAATCAGAGATGACAGTCCTGCAAATCCAGGAGCAGCTTAACATCAAATCAAAATCAACCGTTTACAGGTTCCTGCGGATGGAGGGTATAGAACCCAGCCGCAATAAATGAATTTGTTACAAAATCAATTATGGCACAGAACAAAGTATCGAAAAAGAAGCTGTACGAAATGAGGCTGCAGCACAGTGCAGAAAGTTTTAGGAATATGTTGCTCGACGAGTCCGGGCCAGAGTATGACAAAAACCTCTCCCTTGCTGACAACCTCAGAAAGATACAGGAACACTATCACGGTATAAAACCGTCCTCTCTTGAAGAAATTACGGCGGTATTTAATAGATAGCCGTACTTGATATTATATCAAGTTTTAGCAACGGAATATCAACAAATATCAACCGAAAGTTGACATAATATCAATTTTTGGCAAGAAATAGTTGATATTCTTGCAGTGCTTTTTTTGACTCTGTGCTTTTTGGACAGGACGTTGGCGAATCTGCGAGGGGTGCTGCTCGATCGGCGGTAACCTCTCTATATCCATCTATTTTCGCAACGATAATCTGCGACAATAGGGTTTTTCGTAGCGATAATGGTTATTCTCACAACGAAAATAGTAGTTCTCGTAACGATATTCCAGATTTTGGACTCACTGCTTCCACATTTCGACAGTCTTGTATAGCAGACTGCGGCCAATAATTTTAATTTATCACTTTTTGATAAAATAAAATAGCGGCATCGGTAAGGGCGAACCTCACGGCCAGCCCTTATCCGTTCAATTAGTTAATTAGAAAATTTATATTATGCAGCGTCATCTACGGAATCCATTGGAATATCCCTGTTCCTGACTGCGCTGCTCGTCCATGGCCAACTCAAAACGTGATTGAAGATTGACCTGAAGACGGTCAGTCATTTCCAGTACCTTATTGGCAAGGACATTCAGAGGCAGCGCACCGGCATGGAAAGCATCGACGGTGTTCTTGTTACTAACGGTGAGGGTCTTTTCCTTGCCGTCAACGGTCATATTCAGATAGACAGTGTTCGCATCCACAAAGGGAGTGACCTTGCTGATACGTGGGTTCAACGGCTCGTCTGGATACTGCTTGAACTTGTTCTGCCAAGCGGCTGCTCCCTGATTTCCGATGGAGTTGGTGGGAGAACCATTCCTTTGCCATGGAGTCTGGGCTACATCCCTTAACTTGTTATCAACAGCCAATGCTTTTTCAGCTTTAAGCATGGCATTGTATTGCTGTGGATTCTTCTCTTTGAGAAGTTCCTTAAAATAAGCATCCTTTTCTTGACCGCTGAGGGATTTCAGCTTGTTAAGCTCTGCCGTTGTGACAGGAGCATAGAACTTCTTGTCGCCGACCTGAGACCAGTAGTTGGCAACATTCTTGTTACCGCTTAGTTCCTTGAATTTGTTTGGGGCATACTGCTGAAGGTAATTCTCCACAAACTTTTTCTGGTGGGACTCATCAAGGGCACTAAACTTGGCGTACTCTTGCTTATCCATACTGATGGAAAAACCACCTTCATTCTTAGCACCAACACCGGACACTTGCAACAGTGCACCGTTATGCGTTGGTACTACGTCTACTTCCCTACCACCAAACATCTTCAGATGGGTAGCGTTGTCGTTAAACACTTCACCTCCTGGAGTGGCACCACCAGACTTGCCCGGTTTCGATCCTTTTCCTACAAGGATTTCCTTGGCGGTCTTTGCAACACCACTGTCCAACACTTCTTCGGGCTCTTTATCGCCGAAGAATACTTTTTTAAATGCATTAATCCAACTTGGCATAATTGTACAATTTAAAAGTTACGATTTTAGTGCGGGAATGCCCTTTCCTTCAGGTGAGGGATGAAAGCACCCCGCATATGTTAATAATTTCGATATCTATCTCAAATATTCGACACTCTCCAAAATATTTCATACCTTTGCCGCATGATTGCCTACAAATACAAGCTATATCGTACCGATAGGACGAAGCACCTGGATAAGATGCTCCGCGAGGCTTGCTTTGTGTGGAACCATGCTCTGGCCTTGCAGAAGCGGTATTACCGGCTGTATCATAAATACATCGGCATAGGTAAGATGAAAGCCCACTTTGCCAAGCGGATTCATCGTAATCTTCTGCATAGTCAAACTACTCAGGAAATCCTTGAACGCCTTGATACCGCCTATCAGCGATTCTTCAGCCGTCTGGCCAAGCGTCCCCCGAAGTTCCGCAAGGCAAAGGATTTCTCTTCCATCCTGTTCAAACAGGGCGGCTATTCCCTGAATGGCAACGTCCTGACAATAAACAGCATCAAGAAACGCTTCAAGTTCTCGTTGAGCCGTCCGTATGCCGGAAAGGTCAAGACCCTCACCGTCAAGCGGAACCACATCGGAGAGTTCTTCATCGTCATGGTGCTCGATCAGTCCCCTCAGTCCATCAGAAAGTCACATAATGGTGCATCCGTCGGTATTGACTTCGGGCTGAAGAAGTACATGACTATGAGCGACGGCACGACTGTTGACAATCCGCAGTTCCTGAAGAGCGGACTGCGCCAGTTGCAGCGTAAGTCGCGGAACCTCTCGAAATGTGTGCCTGGCTCCCATAACCGGGAACGGAAGCGTCTGGATCTTGACAGACACCATGAGAAGGTGGTCAATCAGCGCAATGCCTTTCAGTGGCAGCTCGCCCATCAGCTGTGCCAGCAGTACGACAGGATCTTCATTGAAGACCTGCAACTTACTGGCATGTCTGCCCTCTGGGGCAGGAAGATGGCCGACCTGGCACACGGGGAGTTTGTGCTGAAGCTCCAGTACGTGGCCACCAAGTATGGTGTCACCGTCCATAAGATCGACCGCTACTACCCGTCATCCAAGAGGTGTACGTGCGGCTACGTGAATCATGGCCTGCAACTCCATGAGCGCACATGGGTATGTCCTGAGTGCGGCACAGTCCACAAACGGGACTTGCTTGCAGCCAACAATATTCTTCGGCAGGGCATTGCCGAATTGGAGAGTGTCAGTAAGTCAAAGAACGCCGTCGGCGCTTCTTCGCGGTCACGCCAGAATCCAAGAATCTCATTCCTTCAGGGGTGAGAGTATGTCAAAGCGGCTATATCTCAACAACTTGCAGATTTGTCGAAAATGTGCGCCAAAACACCCGCATTTGTCGAAACATCAGAAGGCCAAACGAAGATTCCCCAGCGTTGTCGAAAAAAGGAAAACGCTCTTCCCGTCTTTGTCGAAAAACTCCCCTCGATTGTCGAAACCTCCCCCACCGTTGTCGAAAAGTTATCCCACCGTTGTCGAAGAATATCCCGTATTTGTCGAAAAGTTTTCTTGCAGACCACTGTGTTACAAATGGTTGCGTTCCAAAATCGGCGTCTATATACTCTTCTTTATATGCTTTTATATTGTATGCTCCATTTAAAATATCCCTTTTCTAATAAACAAATGTAAGAGAAAAGAAAAGAGGACATATTTTTTTTATTTATTTTTGATATAATAGATAAGATGCCAAAGCACAAGTGTTTACGACTAAATATATATAGGCTATAACAGCATTTGCATTTTCGACAAATGCGGGCGTTCCTATAGAAAGAACTTCGACGAACAGCATTTTCGACAAATGCGGGTGTTTTCGCTATAAGGTATTTTTTCGACAAATCGGCAAGTTCTTTTGCCTGCACCCGTCGCTTCATTTTCGACAAATGTGGGTGTTTCTTTCGACAAATCTGCAAGTTGCCCAAAGTAACAATTTGAGGGTCAAAGGAAAAATAATTCAAAAAAAATTTGGAGGAATGAAATAAATGTCGTATCTTTGCACCGCGTATCAGACGTGAAGCTAAAACCGAATCATAGAATAAAAACCAAAATCCCAAATCACATGACAAGGAAACCGAAAGGAAGGAAGCCGGACATCGTTTTCGACAAATCAGGGAAAAGCCTTTCCACGCAGCCCAATCAGATCACCGACCTGCGCATGGCCCCCACGCTCTACTCCGAGCGTGCGATGGACGAGCTGATGTGGATGCTGCAGCCATTCTATGCCGCTGCCAAGCGCGACGAGAATCGGCTGATGGAGGGTTCGCAGCTCCTGTTGCCGTTCAACAACGAAGATGCCTACCTCGTCACCGCTGACACCCGACAGGAATTCCTGAACGAGGGCGACTTCGTGGCCACCATCCGTTTTCGCGCCCTCCCAGGCATCACGCCCCGCCACTACAGCGAGGTGCGGCAGGTGCTGAAGGAGATGGCCAAGACCGTGGCCGAGGTGCATGGCGACGATGGCGTGCTCACCACCAACCTCATTGACATCATCGAGGAGTTTGACACCCGCGAGGTCACCGACCCGAGGACGGGCGAGA
>JAEEGK010004555.1_pt1 | contig 33907 bp, 28 predicted proteins | sample 8958771 | NCBI WGS metagenome assembly JAEEGK01 (sample SAMN16246547, study PRJNA631951) | gut metagenome | biome: gut microbiome; feature: rumen; material: SC-attached | host: Bos | place: Iran: Karaj | collected 2018-10 | reverse complement strand
AGAGCATGGAGGTGTTTGATGTCTATGGTAAATTGATCAACACGGTGAACGTGATTGACAATCCGACCCGCATCAACGTTTCCGGTCTCGCCAACGGCATGTATTTCGTGCGCGTGACCACCGAACAGGGTGTGGCGACGAAGACGTTTGTCAAGAGATAATTCATAATGCATAATGCATAATTAACGGGTATCGGCGATTGGGTCGGTACCCGTTTTTATTTTCATCGACAACAGAAAATCGAAAAAAATTATATTTTTGCAGGTTAAATTTACGGCTATGGAAGAGGAAATTGAAAAATGCATTTCCTTACTGAAAGAAGGTAAGGTGATATTGTATCCTACTGATACTGTGTGGGGTATAGGTTGTGACGCGACCAATGAGGAAGCGTTGACGCGCATCTACCGCATCAAGCAGCGCAACGAGAAAAAGAGCATGATCATCCTGCTGGATTCCATGCAGCGGCTGCCGATGTATGTCAAGAAGATCCCGCTCATCGCATGGGATTTGCTGGCGCATGTGACCCGTCCAACCACGTTCATCTACCAGACCGCTTACAACCTGCCCGAAAAGCTCATCCATGAGGACGGCACCATTGCCATCCGCATTGTACAACATGAATTTTGCCGCCGTGTGATTCGAGGATTAGGGCATCCGCTGATTTCCACTTCCGCCAACATCGCTGGAGAGCCCACCCCGCAAACCTTCGACAAAATCTCTCAAGAAGTAATTTCCCAGATGGACTATGTGGTCTCGACCGACCAATCCACTTCCACGGATTTTAAACCTTCACGGCTTATCAAGTTCATTGACGATTACAATTTCACGATTATAAGAGACTGACAAATGGAGAAAATCGCTGTTTTTGCTGGTTCCTTCTGTCCTTTCACGAAAGGGCACGAGGACATTGTATCCAAAGTGCTGCCTCTTTTCGACCAAATCATCATCGCCATTGGACATAACATCCACAAAAACGACCTTTTCTCCGTGGAAGAACGCCTGCAATGGATTGAAAACCTCTATCGTGACAATCCAGTTGTCAAAGTGGTGGCTTACACTGGCCTGACCGTGGATTTCTGCCGTGAAAACGGGGCTCGCTATCTTATCCGCGGCATCCGTAATCCCCTCGACTTCATGCAGGAACAGGAACTGGCTCAAGTGAACCGGCATCTGAATCCTGATGTGGAAACGGTTTTCCTGCTTGCCTCTCCCGGATGTGAAATCATCTCATCTTCGCTCGTGCGCGAATTATGGTCGCACGGTGCCGATTACTCCCCCTACGTCTCCTACAAACTTCCAGAATGCCCGGCTAAATGAGGAAAAGTCTTGGACATATCATCTTGTTTCTGTGCCTGTTAGCCGGAGAGTCCATGTTGGCCCAGACGCCCGTCACTATTACGGGCAACGCCCCTTTTGCCCCTGGGAAGGAAATCCGGTTACTTGTGTATGAAGACCTCCTCAACGGGATTCCGACCGTTGCCGCTACTGACATCATCGACAAGCACGGCCGCTTTTCCCTGAAATACGCCACCCACGACATCCTGCTGGCGCAACTGGCCATCTGTACCTCCAAAGCCGAATTCTTTATCGTTCCCGCCAACGACTATTTTTTCAACATTTCCGTGGACAGTCTCCTCTTTCAGCGCTTAAATCCCGAAAAATACGGCGGGTTTCTGCAAATTGTGAATCAGAAAAAGGACACCGCGGATCTCAATTTCAAAATCAACCGCTTCTCCGAATACTTTAACCGCGTTGCGGATGCTTATTCCTATCCGATGATCTATGGAAACGACCCAACCATCTATGACACTGTACGTTCCGAAATAGCACAGCACTATGAATTCCAATATAATCCGACTAATTTCTACCAATCATACGGTTTTTACACATTGGGGGAAATCGACCTGCTACAATATCGGAAAAAGCCCACTTATTTGTACGAGAAATACTTCGACAACGACTACATTCTCTACAACAATCCAGCTTACATGTCACTGTTCAACCAGTATTACGAAAGCTATCTGTACTATTCGCCCCATATCAGCAAGGATCTGCTCTCCCGCACAATTAACGAAACTCCCGACTACCCTACTCTCTTCAACGAGGCCGGTCGCGACCCTAAACTGACCAACGCACGCTTGCGCGAGCTGGTCATCATCAAAAACCTGATTGCGTTCTTAGAAAACAAGGAATTCGACCACCACAACATCATCAAACTCTTAGAGTATATCCGAGCCACTTCCTCTTTCGACAAGCATATAAAACTGATTGAAAGCAAATTAAATCAACTCAACGCATTAAAAAGCATATCGGAGGATATCACGTTTACAGACGAAAAAGGGCACAAAGCCAGACTTAAACAATATCAGGGCAAGCCCGTCTATTTGCACATTTTTCAGTCTGACTGCATCAATTGCATCCGGGAAATGATGATCATCAAGGAATTGAACGCCAAATACAACGAAAAGGTGCAGTTTGTAAGCTTATGCATCGATCCAGACAAGGCAAATTTCCAAACCTTTGTGAAACAGTACGGCAATCAATTCGACTGGCCGATTCTTTATTTTAACGAGCAGTACGACTGGTTGATGAGCTTAGGGGTTGAGACATTGCCCGAACATATCTTTTACAACGCAGAAGGCAATTTGCTGATGCGTTACGCCCCATCTCCGGAACAAGGGCTGCCCGAATATCTGCAGCTGCATTATCCAGAGGAGAAGGAAGAAGACCAGAATCCTCTTTTTTACAATCGAAATAAACAATAAAAACATCCTAAAATGAAAAAGAACATCCTAATCATCATCTGCATGATGCTCAGCATCAACCTTTTTGCACAAGAAGCGAAAGACAAGCATTTGGCGAAACTCCCCGCTGTCGAGATCCAGGATCTGAACGGCAACGCCTTCAACACCAAGGACATCCAAAATGACGGCAAGCCGATTATCATCAGCTTGTGGGCGACCTGGTGCAAACCCTGTATCGCCGAGCTGTTGGCCATTGCCGACGAATACGAGGACTGGGTGGAAGAGACCGGCGTAAAACTCTACGCCATCTCCATCGATGATGCGAAAACCTCCGCACGCGTGGCCCCCTTCGTGAAAGGCAAAGGCTGGGAATACACGGTACTGCTGGATGTCAACTCCGACTTCAAGCGCGCCATGAACGTCAACGATGTGCCGTTCCTATGCATCCTGAACGGTGACGGCGAAATCGTGTGGCAGCACACCTCCTACGCACCCGGGAGTGAGGAAGAGGTCTTCGAGATTGTCAAGTCGTTAGTTAAAAAGTAATCTCTCACATAATCTAACCTTATGATTTTCAAACATATCAAGCGAGCATTACTCGCTTCTACCTTTTTTCTGTTCGGTTTCCAAGCCATCGCCCAGCACCAGTTCGGCAACAGTCGTGTCAGCGGCGATTTTGGCTTCAACGGCATGTACTATATCCCCGACTCCATCATAGGGGCTGAACCGGTGGATTCCAAAGTCCGCGGCAATGCATTCCTTAACTTGTTATATAGTAACGGTGATTTTTCGGCCGGCATGAGGTACGAATTCTACATGTTCCCGCTCATCGATTTCGAAAAGATCGGGTATAAAGGACAAGGCATCAAATATTTCTTCGCCGATTACACCAACAATTTCATTTCGGTAACAGCGGGTAACTTTTACGAACAGTTCGGCAACGGATTGACACTCAGAGCCTACGAAGACCGTCAGTTGGGCATTGACAACAGTTTGCTCGGTGCGCGCATCAAACTCACCCCCTATAAAGGCATCACTCTCAAGGGCGTTTGGGGCATCGAGCGCAATAACTTCGAGTCTTATATAGGCCGTGCGGATTACGTTCGCGGCGCGGATTTGGAACTCTCTTTCGGGGAAATGTTCCCCGTGATCCAGGAGAAAGGCTTTATCGCCCGCGTTGGCGCCAACATTGTGAGCAAGTTCGAGAAATCCGATGAAGACATCTATTTCGGAATAAACCACGATGAAGCCACCGCCGTGATTCCAGACTCCAAAATCCCGAAGAACGTGGCCGCTTGGGCCACCCGCGCCACCTTCGGCTATGAAGGCTTCCGACTTGACGGGGAGTACGCCCGCAAGATGAACGACCCTAACATCAGCAACAAATTCATTTACAAGCCTGGCGAGGCACTGTTCCTGTCCGCCACATACGCCATGAAAGGCTTTGGCATCGCCGCCTCGTTCATCCGCGCCGACAACATGGAATTCCGTTCGCATCGTTGGGAGAACTCTAATTCCGAGTTGCTCATCAACTGCATCCCGGCCATCAACCGGCAGTACTCCTACCAACTTATCGGTGACTACAGTTACGCATCACAGCCCAACAGCCAAATCGGAGCGCAACTGCAAATCAACTACCAGATTCCCAAAAAGACCAAACTCGGCGGCAAATACGGCACCGACCTCACTTTCAACTACTCGCGCTTCCACAACACCGACCAGCAGCCGGTGCAGGAGGCTATCGTGAATGGAACGCCCATGGGAACGATGGGCTATACCTCCAAGTTCTTCAAGTTCGGACCTGACCTGCTCTACCAAGATATCGGTCTGGAAATCAGTCACCGCTTCAACAACAAGAAATGGAAATGGATTTTAGCTTACAACTACATCACTTACAATCTGGAAATTCTGCAAGGTCACGCCGGCATGATGCGCGGTCATCTGGTGGCATCTGATCTTTCGTATAAGATCACCCCGAAACACGCGCTACGCCTTGAATTGCAGCATCTTTACACGAAAGACGATTGCGGAAGCAGCTTATACGGCATGTTGGAGTACTCCTTCAGCCCGAGCTGGTTCGTTTCCATCGGCGACGACTGGAACTACGGCAACCCGCTTGCAGACCACAAGACGCACTATTACAACATTTCGTGCGCTTACGTCTGGAACACCACGCGCATCGCCGTGAACTTCGGCAAGACCAAGGAAGGTATCCTTTGTGTAGGCGGTGTCTGCCGCGCCGTGCCCGCCTCCTTCGGAGCCGGATTGTCAGTGACGACGTCGTTCTGATGTTGGCTGTTAGCCGTTAACTGTTGGCTAATAGAAACGGAAGGACGACATAACTTTGACTATGACTATGACTATGACTATGACTACGACTACGACTATGATTATGACTTAAACTTTGACTGATTCAAAGATATTGATACAATGGGAAGAAGAATTAATATTATTTTCACTTTGTTGCTGCTGTCGGCGATGGGATTCGCGCAGCAGCGTACCGATTCCGTGCATGTAGCGCATTATGACATCAATTTGTCGGTAACTGACTTCACCAGCAAGGTGATAGACGGTTATACGGACATTTCCGTGGTAGCCAAAGTCGGCAATCTCACCCAGGTTCGTCTCGACCTGATGGTCCTGACCGTGGATTCAGTGACGGTGAACCAAAATCCGGCGACATTCTCGCACATCGGGCAGTCGCTCCTCGTGAACGTCCCTGCGATGCAGAGCGGCGACTCGGCATTGATTCGCGTTTACTACCACGGTGTTCCAGCGCACGACGGCTATTTCGGGGGATTCTACTTCAACGGAGAATATGCCTACAATGTGGGGGTTGCCTTGAGCGACATCCCGCATTCCTACGGACGCTGTTGGTATCCCTGTCTGGATGAGTTCACCGACAAGTCCTCCTACTCCTTCCACATCCGCACGCTGGGCAACCACAAGGCCATCTGTAACGGTCTGCTCACCGACTCACTCACCTTGGCAGACAGCACACGGCTTTGGACGTGGCAACTTGACGAGGTGATTCCCGCCTACTTGGTCTCCATGGCAGTGGGCGATTATTACTGCTACGCCGACACTTTCCACGGGATGGAGGCGACCATTCCCATCAACATCTACGCTGCTCCTAACATATACCCAAACATCGGAGCATCTTTCGTTCACCTGAAAGACATTTTGCGCAACTACGAACAACATTTCGGACCATACCGCTGGCCGCGAGTGGGTTACGTGTGCGTAGGCATGACCGGCGGTGCCATGGAACATGCCACCAACATCGCCCTGCCCAACGCGGCAGTGAACGGCACGCTCGCGTACGAGGGCACCATCATGCACGAACTTTTCCATCACTGGTTCGGCGACCTGATTACCTGCGAGCGTCCTGAGGAGATGTGGATTAACGAAGGTTTCGCGGATTATTCCGAGGCTATGGTTCAGGAATGGCTCTACAACACGGATACCTACGACGCATACGCAGCGCACATCCGCGATGAGCACATCAGTACTTTGCAAAATATAGCCAAACAAGACGAAGGGCTCTATGCCTTGGATAATGTTCCGCAGGATCAAACTTACGGAATGCACTCCTACCAGAAAGGCGGACAGGTTATCCACACGTTGCGTTACTATATGGGGGACTCTTTGTTTTTCAGCAGTCTGAGCCAACTTCTGAATCATTTTGCGTACCAAAATGTCAATTCCGAGCAGTTTTTCACATATCTGTCGCAAGTTTCCGGCATGAATCTGATGAACTTTTACGAAGACTGGATACATCAGCCTGGATTTTTAGACTTTGATGTGGAGAAGATTCAAAGCCACGGTTGCGGTATTTACTCGGTATTGGTTCGTCAAAAAGGTTACGGAACAAATCACCCTGGCACAGAAGTTCCTGTGGATGTCACGTTGGTTTCCAATGACATGCAGTTCTATACGTACGAGAAACAACTTGTTTCAGGAGACTCCACAGATCTACTGCTCTTCTCTCCATTTCATCCCGCATTTGTCATTTTAGACCAGCGTGAAAAATTGTCAGACGCCACCATCGATGTGACGAAAAAAGTGTCAACCACAGGAAACGTATCCTTTGCGGATGCCTATTGTAGTGCGCAAATCGACCAGCTGTCGGACACGGCCTTGATTCGCGTGGAGCATCACTTTGTGGCACCCACCGCCCCCAATCCTCTTCCTGAAGGCTACTATCAGTATTCCGGAACGCACTACTGGACTGTAAACTATGCCGGTGGTACACCCCAAGGGAGCTGGAAGTTCCGGCTCGTCCGTGCGAACGGCCAACCAGATGCCGATTTGTTTGTAAATGGTTACACCATAGACAATCTGAAACTGATGTACCGTCCTGACGGTCAAGCTGACTGGACTCCTGTCACATACACCCGCACTGGCAGTCCGTACAATTCCACCATCACAACCGATTTGCTGCCAGGACAATACTGCTATGCCATGGCGGAAGAAGGGGTGTCTGTGAATGAATTTGCCACGACACCGTTAAGGTTGTTCCCCAACCCAGCAAATAGCACAATCACCTTGAACACGGACATAACCAAAGTTGACAAAGCCGTTATTTACGACTCGCTCGGTCATAAAATCAAATTCATTAAACTTAATGCAAATCTTCAAGTAATCGATATAAACAATTTATCTACAGGTAATTATATTATGGTTTTATACCGAAAAGGGAAGCCTGTTTCACGCACCATGTTTGTGAAGGCGTAAACATTTTTTCCAACTGTGTTGCGTATATCCAAAAAAAGTGTATTTTTGCAGCGTCTTTTTGAGACACCCAAACATGGCGGTTGTAGCTCAGTTGGTTAGAGTACCGGATTGTGGTTCCGTGGGTCGTCGGTTCGAATCCGACCTGCCGCCCGAAAGAGTTGAGACGCACTGCAGTGCGTCTCTTTTTTTGTTTCTGAAAATCGGAATATCCGAAAATCCGATTATATTTTATGTCAGTGCTGCGGAATTTTTAGGAGACGTTGCGTGCACCGTCTCTACAGACAGATGCGCATATTTTTGATGTTGTAATTTAGAAAGTTTTGAAGTTTGGTGAAAAAAGCGTATTTTTGCAGTGCAATTGTGGACATTATCTACAATAATTTATATAGAACAAATTAATAATGAAAAATATCTTTTTTGCTATATTGTTGTTTGCCATAATTATTTGTGGTCGGGGAGAAACTATTCCGACAACAACTGATAATGGCGTGTTCTCAAGCTTGGCGACAAAACAAATGAATCTAATAAATTCAAATTCCATTAAAGTTAACTTAGAGCCAGATTCCACAACAATATCCTCAATACCTGATTATTTGTATAAAGTATTATGCGTAAATAATTATCTTCCAGGGATATGTGATACGGTTCAATGCGCAATTGGGTTGTTAGGTGGAGAAACATCTTCATATATCGTTGCCGAAAGAGGAGGTGTTAGAAGTGCTCGCAAATTTGAGTCTTTTTTTCATTATGTTTCTCCAACATCAACAATTACTAAGAACGGGCGACCATATGCCTTGTCTGCGGAAGATATGAAGCAGATTTATAATCTTTATGCAATGTGGTGGAGAAAAATACTTTGTTGCGACAATCTTGTAGAGATGGAAGGGCTGTTGTCATCTAATCCTCTCGAAGGTAGTCCATATGGGTGGAAGGAAGCACAAGGGCGGGTGACACCATTTAAATCTGCAAATGATAAAAAGTTGTTTAAATAATTACCAAAAAGGAAAGGATATTTGTCATGAGAAATGTTATTTTGATTTTGGTTTCCGCAATATTGTTCGGAGCTTGTGCTTTGTTTGAAAAAACAACAAAAGAATACGAACTGGTCTGTGTCGATTCGGGTATTGTAGAGGAAGATGGATATTTCGTAAAACAAAACATATTAGGAAACAGGGACTTTTCTATCAATTCGTTGGAGTTGACAAGAAAAGGTGACAGCATTCGGTTGAAAGGGGTGCTAATTTGTGCTGTAACTATGGATACTGTCGTTTTTCCAAAGGTGTGTCTGGTGTCGGGTGAAAGACCCAATTACAAAATCGAGAAAGAATTGTTTGAAGGGGATTTGTCAGGAAAAATAGATTGCGTTTTTTTGTGGGACTTTCGAAAAGGGTATCCTAAGATAGCCATAGACGCATTGGCATATCAAGGGGGCGTATTTGTTATTGGGGAAAAACAGTTCAATAATACTCACTAATTGGAAGAATGAAGCATTTATCCAAAATAGCAGCCATTCTGTACGCATATTTTTGCGACAGTGCAACACGTCTTATTACATTTATCTTTGCTCCATTAGGAATGTTTTTCCATTACTGTTTTGGTGGTGATTGGGAAAGTTGGCGTGAAAGAAGAAAACGTAGTCTCAAAGTGGGTTTGCGCGTAATAGCAGACAGAGTACCAATTATGACATGGTTGTGTCTAACACTAACCTTGATAATCTTTTGGGCTAAAATTCTTGAAAGATACGTTTTCTTTGAAGACCATAAGAAAGTATCTTATGGATCAATGATATTATTAGCAGTCACAATTTTGCCTTTTATAGTTTGGTGGATTAATAACAGGGATTTTATTAAGGATGTGGAAAACAACCTTCGCATAGGGGAAAAGAACAGAATACTATATACTTTAACAGCCCTTTTATTCTTTATTCTGCAGCTCTTTGCACCTTTTATTGTTTTATTGTTTTAATGGACGCAGAAAATTGCGGCTATTATGTATGTCGAACATGTACGTGAGACGCGCTACAGCACGTCTATACAAATTGTTTGAGACGTTTCGGGAAACGTCTCTACGGGATGGTCGTGTGTTTTTGAGACGCGCTACAGCACGTCTCTACGGGCCGACACGCATGCCATTGAGACGATGTACACATCGTCTCTACTAGAATTCGTCGGGGACGGTGATGATTTTATACACTTTGTCGCCGCGATGGATGGGTTCGGTGGTGGCAATGGAACAGTCGTCGCCTTTCACGGTCTTGGACACGGGTTTCAGGTCCACACGAATCTCGTCGGCGGTGGCTTCGTAAACGCCGGTGGTGGCTCCGGTTATCATAAACTTGTCGCCCACGGCCAGCTCGCCGCTTTCCATCTTTATCTCCGCCACTCCGATATTGGTGTAGTAGTTGGTGATTTTGCCTATATATTCCTTGGTCTGGGTGGCCTGCGAGCCGTAACGTTCGGTCCATTCGCCTGTGGTGCGGCCGAGATAGTATCCGTCCCAGAAACCGCGGTTATATACGGTTTTCAGCTGTTCCATCCATTGCGCGATGCGCTCTTGTGTGTAAGTGCCTTCGGCGATGGCGTCCAGCGCCTCGCGGTAGCAGCGGGTAACGGTCTTAACATAGTCGGCGGAGCGTCCGCGACCTTCGATTTTCAGCACCCGCACACCGGCTTTCACAATCTTGTCCAGAAAGGAGATGGTGCAAAGGTCCTTGGGCGACATTATGTATTTGTTGTCGATGGCCAGTTCGAGTCCCGTCTCGATGTCCTGCACACGGTACTGTCGTCGGCAGAGCTGCAGGCACTGTCCGCGGTTGGCGGAGTGGTTGTAGTTGTCGAGGCTGAGGTAGCATTTGCCCGACACGGCCATGCAGAGTGCGCCGTGGGCAAAGACCTCTATCTCCACGAGTTCGCCCTTGGGGCCGCGTATGTCGTTACGTTCGATGAAATCGGTGATTTCCGCCACCTGTTTCAGCGGCAGCTCGCGGGCTGTGACCATCACATCGGCAAAACGCGAGTAGTAGCGCACCGCCTCGGTGTTGGAGATGTTGCACTGTGTGGAGATATGCACCTCCAGCCCAATGCTGTTGGCGTAGGTTATCACCGCCATGTCGGAGGCAATTACGGCGCTTACGCCACACTGTAGGGCGAGGTCGAGCAGCTGGTGCATCTCGTCGATTTCGTGGTTGTAGATGATGGTGTTCACCGTGAGGTAGGTGCGTATGCCGTGCTGGCGGCAGATGTCGGTAATCTGGCGGAGGTCGTCGTGGGTGAAGTTGTTGGCCGAGCGCGACCGCATGTTAAGGTTGCCCACGCCGAAATAAACGGCATCGGCACCGCCCTGTATGGCGGCCATCAGCGACTCGTACGAGCCCACAGGCGACATTATCTCTATTTTTTTCATCGTGGTTGGAATGAAGTTGTGCGATAATAACGGAATAAGAGGGGATTTATTTTGTGATTAGTGAATAGTGATTGGTGATTAGTTAGTGATCTGTGGACAGTGAACAGTGATGGGAGGGGAGGTGGTGGCTTCGACAGGCTCAGCCACCGATTCCACGAATTTTTGTTGGATGGGGGTGAAAAATCGAAAGAAATGTTGTAACTTTGCAGGCTGAAACGCAAGATTTTGATTTGGTTTAAGTTTTTGATGGCTAGTGTTTTATGGTGATTTAGGTTGGGTTATCTTGTTTGCGGTTTTGTCGCGTCTCTCCGAGACGCATTTTTCTCGCGTTTTCGCACCCCCACACTGCACTTCGTTTGTGCGGGGTTATTGAGATTCAGCCTCTCCGAGGCAGTTAATGTAAAAAGATATGAACGAACGGCTGAAGGGATATTTCGCAGGGATAACGGCGGCGGTGGCGTACGGCACCAACCCGCTGGGGGCGCTGTTTCTCTACGACGAGGGACTGAACGCTGCGAGTGTGATTTTCTACCGTTTTACGTTGGCGGTGCTGATTCTGTTTGTGATACTGAAGATACAGCGGGTGTCGCTGCGGCTGACGGCACGGGAGTTCAAAATTCTGGCGTCGCTGGGGGTGATTTTCGCGGCTTCGGCGCTGACGCTCTATTCCTCGTTTCGACATATCGATTCGGGCATCGCCTCCACGATACTCTTTGCCTATCCGGTGATGGTGGCGGTGATAATGGCGGTGTTTTTCAAGGAACGCACCACGCTGACCACGGTGTTTTCGATACTTCTGAGTCTGGCGGGCATAACCCTGCTGTACCAAGGCGACGGCACCGGACATATCTCGCTGCTGGGGGTGGCGTTGGTGCTGGTGTCGGCACTCACGTACGCCGTGTACATCGTTATCGTTAATCAAACGGGAATAAAGATGCCGCCGTTCAAAATGACGTTTTACATAATGCTTTTCGCTACCGTCACCACGGCGTTGTTCTCGCTGGTGTCGCCCGAAAACCATCTGATGGCCGTCCCCACATGGAGTGCCGCCGGATGGGTGCTGATGCTTGCCTTGGTGCCTACGATAGTGGCTATGACGTTTCTGAACATCGGCATTGCCAAGGCCGGTTCCACGCCTACGGCGATTATGGGAGCCCTCGAGCCCGCCACTGCCGTGCTGATAAGCATCGCGGTGTTCGGCAGCATGTTCACCCTGCGGCTGGGGGTGGGAATAGCGCTGATCCTCGGCTCGGTGCTGATTCTGGTGCTGAGCAAGTCTAGAAAAATTGAAAATTGAAAGTTGAAAGTTGAAAGTTGAAAATTGAAAGTTGATTTTTATTCTCCGCATCGCTATCGAAACATTCACAGAATGTTTCTTCACTTCGACGAGCTCAGCCACCGCTGGATTTAATATAACTACTTGTTTAGTTGAAAATTGAAATGATAGGAAAGGTATGTATGCTGTTGGACGTTAATTCTTGGCTTTCAGTAATTAGTGACAAATTATATGGCAATTCGTGTTAGTTCCAAAATAAAAAGCATTTTTTTTCGTTTTTTCCGTGTCTTTTAGATGTGTATTTAACTGATGAAACGCGAAGAAGAGATTTACAAGGTTACTTTGGTGGGCAGTGCGGGGAATCTGGCGCTGCTGGTTTTTAAGTTTGTGGCTGCCGTTGTGGGACACAGCGCCGCAATGATGGCCGACGCGGTACATTCGTTGTCGGATTTCGTCACGGACATCATCGTCATTGCCTTTGTGCATGTCAGCGCCAAGCCGCAGGACGAGTCGCACGACTACGGTCACGGCAAGTACGAGACACTGGCCTCGCTGTTTGTGGGGCTGGCGTTGGTGGCGGCCGCCCTCGGCATTATTGTGACGGGCGCGGTGAAATTCGCCTCGTGGCTCGGCGGAGAGCAGCTGCCTGCCCCGGGTAAGCTGGCACTATGGGCGGCACTAATCTCCATAGTGGTGAAAGAAATCCTGTACCAATACACGGCACGTGCGGGCAAACGTCTGGATTCGCAGGCAGTGGTGGCCAACGCATGGCATCACCGCAGCGACGCCCTAAGTTCCATAGCCGCTACGATAGGCATTGGCGGTGCCATACTCCTCGGCGACCGCTGGACGGTGCTCGACCCGCTGGCTTCCATAGTGGTGGGGGCGATGCTGGTGAAAGTGGCCGTAGGCATACTGCACGGCAGCATGAACGAACTGACAGAGAGCTCGTTGCCACCCGAGACGGAGAAAGAGATTGAAGACATTATCCACACCTGTCCCGACGTTTGTGAGCCCCACAACCTGCGCACCCGCCGTATCGGCAACCGCATTGCCATAGAGGCGCACATACGTATGGACGGCAACGTGTCGCTGCACGAAGCCCACGAATGTGCCTCGCTAATAGAACGGCGGCTGAAAGAGCGTTTCGGACCGCAGACACACGTAACACTGCACATGGAACCGAAGAAAAGTTGAAAGTTGAAAATTGAATATTGAAAGTTGAAATTATTGGATTATGTTATTAATTTGAAAGTTGAGAGTTGAAAATTGAAATGTTGGCGGGGCTTCGACAAGCTCAGCCACCGCTGGATTACTTGGAGATTAGTTGAAAATTGAAAATAGAAAAGTTATGGCGGAGAAAGGAATTAAAAAGACCAATGCGGCACGGCTGCTGGACCAGCTGAAGATTGAGTATCAGCTGATTCCCTACGAGGTTGACGAGAATGACCTCGGTGCCACGCATATCGCCGAGCAGCTGGGACAGCCCATAGAGAGGCTTTTCAAGACGTTGGTGCTGCGCGGCGACCGCACGGGGCTGTTTGTGTGCGTGATACCCGGCGCCGAGGAGGTGGACCTGAAGAAAGCCGCCAAGGTTACGGGCAACAAAAAAGCGGAGATGATACACGTGAAAGAGCTGCTCCCCCTCACGGGATACATACGTGGTGGCTGTTCGCCCATAGGCATGAAAAAGCCTTTGCCCACCTATTTTCACCAGAGTGTGACGGATTACGACACAGTGTATTGCAGCGCCGGACAGCGCGGACTGCAGTTCTGCATAGCACCCGCCGACCTTGTTAAAGCGGCGCACGGCACAATTTGCGATTTGATTGTATGACGACGAAAGTACATAAATACAAATAGAAGTAATGATAAAAAATAATGATGTTATGAAACGTCTTTTCTTTGTTTTGATATTCGTTTTTGCCGGATTGTCTGTTAAAGCAACTGGACAAATGGCGGATTATGTGTTTGTTGACGGTGAGGAGTGGTATCTTCTTGGCAGACCAATCGGGGCGGACACGATGCTGTACTTTGGTGTGCGGGCAAGTTTTCAAGGGGCATATTGTGAGTCCACTGGTAACTGGGATGGTTTTGTCGCTTATTGGAGCATTATGGATGGGTTGATTATTTTGGATAGCATTAAGTTTTTAAACGCAAACAAAAACTGTGAATTTGACAAACTGCCCGATTCTGTTTTGCAAAAGGTGTTTAAGAAGTATTATGTGAAAGGGCGTATTGTGGCTGGTTGGGTTAATGGCACTTTGCGTTTGGCAAAAGGAAATATGATATATTATTTTCATGGTGGATTTTTACGGAATTATGAGACTGAAATGCATATAACTGTTGAAAGAGGACGTGTGGTGGAGACTAAACTGTTTAACAATCGTGTGGCGGAGGATGGATTTGCTTTTGAGGACTTGCAACAAGAATATTGGGATAGTCTTTCATTCTCATTTAGGCATTTTGCAAACAGTTACAGAGAACTGGATAGCGTGAATAGAATTTATGTCGAAATTGATGATATTGATATAGACAGTACTGGGCATTTGAATGATGTACCCAAAGTAAAAGTCCATTTGGTACAAGGCAATCGCGAACGTGTTCCAGAGACGGTGATTGAACAGTTGGAGCAGGAGTTCAAGAAGATGTTGATGGCAATTCCCAAGTGGAAGGTGTATTGTATAAACGGGAAGTATGGAACGCCTTATCATGGATGGACTATGCCGATACGGTTGAAAATAAATAATGAATGATGTGAATGCTGGCGTTTTTTTATTTTATTATCTTGTTGCGGTTAATGTCGTGACGTTCGTCGTTTACGGTCTCGACAAATGGAAAGCGCGTCGAGGGCGGTGGCGCATACCGGAGGCGGCACTGCTGTGGCTTGCCGTGCTCGGGGGCAGCGTGGCGGCACTGTTGGCGATGTGGCTGTTCCGACACAAGACAAAGCATAATAAGTTCCGCTACGGCGTTCCGGTGATTTTGGCAGTGCAGGTGGGGGTGGCGATATTGCTGATGGTGAAAGGTGGTGTTTAGTGCGAGGTCCCTTGTAGGGTGCTTTTTTTTTGAAATTGTAAATGGTAATTTGTGTAAAAAGTTAGTTGTGGGGAAGAAAATATTTTGTCATATTGAAAAAAAACGTACTTTTGCAAATCGGAAAAATTACACTTTTTATGAGAAGTATCGGGTATAATTTGTTTATCATTCTGTTGCTGGTTTTTACAATGCAGGGTTGTACAGAAAAGGAAAGTGTAGGAAGTGTCCTCGCAGAGCCTCGTGTGTATGATGGTGTGTTGGAGATTGTTTCCGAGCCATGTGTGGTAGAGCCTTGTATGCCAGGTGTGGTTTTTTCGTTGGCTATTAGCGAAGATTCGAGTCTTGTCGTTGTACGTGACGGTATTTTTGTCCGTTGGCATTCTAATAGCACCGCCATGGAAAAGTTTGGCGTTGAAATAGGAGATTCTCTATCGTTGAATGGTATTTGTGAAGAAAAAAAGGATTTGAACAATAAGAAGTATTTGACATTAACAGTTAAGTAAGCATGAAAAATCTACCAAGCAACAAAATAACGGGGTCGAATTCAACCCCGTTTTTATAGCAGACTGGTATAATACACTGGCAGGCAGGTTGTCGGCCCGTCTTGTTGGTAGTCTTTTGTGTAGAGCAAGATGCGGTCGCCTATGCGAGAGGGGAACCTCTCACAGAACACATCCAACGATTTATGGGTTTTGTAGCCGGATGACTTCACCTCTATTGGTACTATTTTTTTGCCACGTGACAACAAAAAATCTATCTCGTAGTTGTGCTTTTCATCTTTCGGGAACGTGTAATAAAAGAGTTGATTCCCTGCCGAGGCAAGCATCTGGGCCACAAGGTTTTCATATACATATCCCAAGTTTGCCTCCAGTTTGTCGCTCAACAACTGTTTATAGATAATGTTTTCTGTATAAGTTTTGTCCCAGAAACACAATGTTACGAAAAGGCCGGTGTCTGCCAAAAATATCTTATAGCGCGACAAATCTTTTGTGAGCGACATCCCGACATTGGGGTCGGAACAATGATGGCAGAAAAGCGTGGTTTTGCTTTCGGACAATGCCTGTAGAAGTTCCGTCTGCTTGTCTTCCGAAACACTTCCTATTGTGTTGAACGGGACAAAGCGTCCAGCCGAACGATTCAGCTGGGATGGTATGGAAGTGAACAACTGTCCTAAATTTCCCGTAGGGTCAATTTTTATAAAATCCTCTTCATATAGACGGAGGATGTTTCGTTTCATATCGTCAACCCTTTTAAAATTTTTGGTTTCCAGATATGTATTGACAGCCTGAGGCATTCCACCGACAAGCATATACAATCTGATTTCTCGCATTTTTTGGCGATGTGCAGCCCCAAGAGGAATTTTTTTCTTTAACGCCATTCGAAGAAGTTGTACTGAAGTATTGTCGCCCAGTGCCCAACGGAATTCTTCGTGGTCCATAGGATACATGGTTACCCGTTCTTCTTCGCTTGGTATGGTGATGTTCTGCGTGTTTTTCCGGATACTTATCAATGATCCAGTCTCGATATAGTCGTATCTGCCATCTGCTACCAGATATTTAATTGCCTGACGCGCTTGAGGACACTTTTGAACCTCGTCGAATACGATTAACGATTTGCGTTCGAAAAGTTGGACATTATAAGTGTTTTGCAAGGAAACAAAAAGATAATCCAAATTCGACAAATCGTCAAACAATGCAATGGTGGCTTTGGATGCTTTGTTAAAGTCAATTAATATGAATGACTTATATTCGCTCTTGGCAAAATTTTCCACCAAAGTGGATTTGCCGACACGACGCGCACCCTCAATCAATATGGCGGTCTGTCCATTTTGCTCGTTTTTCCATTCGAGCAGTCTGTCGTATAGTTTCCTTTTGAATATCATTGCTTTCGTGTTCTGAAAATTTGTGCAAAAATACGATTTTTTTTTAATCCCCCGAAATTTTTTTTACGAAAATCCACAATCCCCCGAAATTTTTTTTGCAAAAATACGGAATCCCCCGAAATTTGCAACACGTTTCTGTCAATAAAAAGTTCTGAATTCGAGCTGCTTTTTCAGATATAGGGGGAGTGTTTTTAGGTAGGAGAAAGAGGAAGTCTAAAAAAAACACACTTATTGATAGTCGGTTTGTTTGGCTGTATGAAGTGAGAGCGAAACGCGAATAAATCTTTATGAAAAATAATTTTTCCAAAACCTTTGGGAATGACAATTTTTTTATGTAAATTTGCAAGTTTAAAAACAATTACAACGAAGTAATAATACTTTAAAACACAAATATTTAGTAATATGGCAGAAAAAAAACAATTCATGACATGCGACGGTAACTGCGCTGCTGCGCACGTGGCCTACATGTTTAGCGAAGTGGCCGCCATCTATCCTATCACCCCGTCCTCGCCGATGGCCGAATACATCGACGAATGGAGTGCTGGTGGCAGAAAGAACATTTTCGGTGAGACCGTGAAAGTGGTCGAGATGCAATCCGAGGCCGGTGCCGCCGGTGCCGTACACGGCTCGCTGCAGGCTGGCGCCCTCACCACCACCTACACCGCATCGCAGGGACTCCTGCTGATGATCCCCAATATGTACAAAATCGCAGGCGAGCTGTTGCCGGGCGTGTTCCACGTTAGTGCCCGTGCTCTGGCAGCCCAGGCCCTCTCCATCTTCGGCGACCACGCCGACGTGATGAGCGCCCGTCAGACCGGTTTCGCCATGCTGGCTACCGGCTCGGTGCAGGAGATTATGGACCTCGCCCCTGTGGCTCACCTTGCAGCCATCGAAGGCCGCGTGCCTTTCCTCCACTTCTTCGACGGTTTCCGCACATCGCACGAAATCCAGAAAGTGGAAGCCACCGACCAGGCCAAGGTCGAGAAACTCGTCAACTGGAAAGCTCTGAAGGAATACCGCGACCGTGCCCTGAATCCGGAACATCCCGTAACCCGCGGCACAGCCCAGAACCCCGACATCTATTTCCAGACCCGCGAGCTGCAGAACAAATATTACGACGCTCTGCCCGACATCGTGGCCAAATATATGGCTAAGATGAGCAAAATCACCGGCCGCGAGTACGCTCCCTTCACCTACTACGGTGCCAAGGACGCTACCGACGTCATCGTTGCCATGGGCTCCATCACCGACGTTATCAAAACCGTTATCGACAAGGAAAACAAAGCCGGCAAGAAACTCGGTCTGGTGAGCGTTCACCTGTATCGTCCGTTCAGCGTGAAATACCTGATGGCCGTTATGCCCAAGAGCGTGAAGAGAATCTGCGTTCTCGACCGTACCAAAGAACCCGGTGCCAACGGCGATCCTCTGTATCTCGACGTTGTTGAGGCTTTCAAGGATGTGAAGAAACAACCGATGATTATCGGCGGCCGTTTCGGTCTCTCCTCGAAAGACACCACCCCCGCACAGGTTCTGGCTATCTACAAGAACCTTGCAGCCGAGAAACCCATGAACCAGTTCACCGTGGGTATCAAAGACGATGTGACCCACCGTTCTTTGAAGGTTGGCAAAGAAATTTCCATCCTGCCCAAGGGCACTTTCGAAGCCAAATTCTACGGCCTCGGTGCCGACGGTACTGTGGGTGCCAACAAAAACTCCATCAAGATTATCGGTGACAACACCAACAAATACAGCCAGGCTTATTTCGACTACGACTCGAAGAAATCGGGCGGCTACACCTGCTCGCACTTGCGTTTCGGCGACCAGCCCATTCTGGCTCCCTACCTTGTTGGTACTCCCGACTTCGTGGCCGTCCACGTTCCTTCGTACCTGAAGAAATACGACTGCCTGCGCGGATTGAAGAAAAACGGCACCTTCCTCTACAACTCGCCGTGGAGCGTGGCCGACACCAAGAAACATCTTCCCGATTTCGTGAAGAAATATCTGGCCATGAACAACATCAACATGTACATCATCGACGCCACCAAGATTGCTGCCGAGATTGGTCTGGGCAACCGCACCAACACCATCCTGCAGAGCGCTTTCTTCAAAATCTCCGGCGTTATTCCTTACGACCTTGCTGTTGAGCAGATGAAGAAATTCATCGTGAAATCGTACGGCAAGAAAGGTGAGGATGTGGTGAACATGAACTATGCAGCCGTTGACCGCGGTGGCGAGATTACTAAAGTGGAAATCCCCGCCGAATGGGCTAAACTGGACTGCAGCACCGATTTTGTGTTCGAACACAACGACAACGATCCAGAATTCATCAACAAAGTGATGCGCCCGATGGTGGCACAGTGCGGCAACGACCTGCCCGTGAGCGCTTTCAAAGAAATCGTCGACGGTACTTTCCCCGCCGGCACCACCGCCTACGAGAAACGTGGCGTGGCTACCGTGGTTCCCGAATGGAACTCCAAAAACTGTATCCAGTGCAACCAGTGCTCGCTGGTATGTCCTCACGCTGCCATCCGTCCCGTGGTTATGACCGACGCCGAGCTTAAGAAAGCTCCCAAAGGCATGGCTACTGTGGATATGAAGATGCCGAAGGAAATGGCCGGAATGCATTTCCGTATGCAGGTTTCCGTTATGGACTGCACAGGCTGCGGCAACTGCGCCGACGTATGTCCCGCCAAGGAGAAAGCTCTGGTGATGAAACCTTTCGAAAGCCAGCTCGACGAAGCCAAGAACTGGGAATACAGCCAGAAGAAAGTTACCTACAAGGACGAACTTATCGACAAATACGCCAACGTAAAGAACAGCCAGTTTGCACAGCCTCTGTTCGAGTTCAGCGGTGCTTGCGCCGGATGTGGTGAGACTCCTTATATCAAGACCATCACCCAGCTGTTTGGCGAACGCATGATTGTGGCCAATGCTACCGGATGCTCCTCCATCTACGGCGGCTCGGCTCCCGCAACTCCTTACTGCAAGAACTACCGCAGCGGCAAGGGCGTGGCTTGGGCCAACAGCTTGTTCGAGGACAACGCTGAGTTCGGTCTGGGTATGGCAACAGCTACCCGCCAGATGCGCGACCGCGTGGAACGTATCATGCGCGAGGCTATAGCCAACTGCAAGAAATGCGACAAGAAACTGAAAGACCTGTTCCAGGAATGGATCGACAACCGCGAATGCGGCGTTAAGACCGCCGAACTGGCCGACAAAATCATCGCCGGCTGCACAAAATGCGGTTGCGACTACTGCAAACAGATCATCGACCTGAAAGACCACCTTGTGAAGAAATCGCAGTGGATCTTCGGCGGCGACGGCTGGGCTTACGATATCGGATTCGGCGGTCTGGACCACGTGCTGGCCAGCGGCGAAGATGTGAACGTGCTGGTTCTCGACACCGAGGTGTACTCCAACACCGGCGGACAGAGCTCCAAAGCTACCCCGGCAGGTGCTGTGGCCAAATTTGCCGCTTCCGGTAAGAAAGTGCGCAAGAAAGACCTCGGCATGATTGCCAAGAGCTACGGCTATGTGTATGTGGCACAGGTGGCCATGGGCGCAAGCCAGGCTCAATACTTCAAGGCTATCAAAGAGGCCGAAGCTTACCACGGACCTTCGCTGGTGATATGCTACGCTCCTTGTATCAACCACGGTATCAAGGTTGGCATGGGCCGTTCGCAGCACGAAGAGGCCAAAGCTGTGGAATGCGGCTACTGGCACCTGTGGCGTTTCAACCCCGCCGAAGAAGAGGCCGGACAGAACGGCTTCCACCTCGACAGCAAGGAACCCGACTGGAGCAAGTTCCAAGACTTCATCATGGGCGAAGTACGCTACAACAGCTTGCTGAAGACCTTCCCCGCCGAGGCTAAGGAACTCTTCGCCAAGACCGAACAGTTTGCTAAACTCCGCTACGAAGGCTACAAAAAGCTGAGCGAAGAGAAGTAAATCGCTGATCTGAATTTCTGAGAATTCAATTAAACTGGGCAGCCCGAGAGGACTGCCCAGTTTCTAAAATAAGAGAAATGGAAATAATATCTTTTGAAAATAACATATTAGAGCGGATACACGATATTTCCAATCTTGAAATAAAATGGAAGAAGGAAAATCTTTCTTATGTTAAAAAGAATGATTCTTTAGCCGATATAACCTATGATTTTAAGGTGGAAAGAAATAAGTTGTTTTCACAGATTTTGGGAAAAACGAGAACAAAGCATTCCACTATTGTTTCTCAATATGAAGGCTATTTGCTTTTAGATGAGAAGTGTGGTGAGGATATGCGTATTTGCTGTACAAATGGTTATAATACTACAATAATAAAAGATCCTCGGAAAAATAATGTCTTTCTTAAAAGAGTCGCGATGGTTTTCCCGAGTATAGAAGATTTATTTTCATACTATTATTACACTGGTAATTCCACTATTGAGTTGGACCCATATACGAATGAGCGTAGAATTGAATGGGAGAAACATTTAGATGTTCAAATAGGAGATGGGGAAAGTTTCTCATTGGAATTTGTCAACGGTGAAGCATCTTTTTGTTTTGATACTTTTGATAAATTATCTAAAGGTGATAGTGTGTCTTTCTTGTTTAAAAATGGAGACGTTGTAGATTATGTAATAAAAAGTACTTCAAAAAATAAATGTCGTGCATTATTCACATTATATCAAGAGGATTTAGATGCTTTTGTTGGTTCTGAACTAATTTCATATCGAATAACATACAATAAAGCCAATGAATCTGAAACACGTTTAGTAGCAAATGATGTTTTGGGCCATCCATATAAAAACGAAGCCATTTCAATGTATGTGAAAGACTACCTTGAAACATTGCATAAATTGTTGCCTAATTATCAAATACCTCAACGAACTGTCATTAAATCACATCGCAATTATGTTTTCGAGGGTTGTTACGTTTATCTTATGCACGACATATCAAATGGCTACTATAAAATAGGAATATCCAATAAGCCAGAGTACCGTGAAAAGACATTGCAAAGTGAGAAACCCACGATAGAATTGCTCACATGTAAGAAATATCCTACCCGTAAAATAGCCGAAGCTATTGAATCCGCATTGCACTCTGCATACAGCCAACAACGGATACGTGGAGAATGGTTTAATTTGGACGATGTGGATGTGGCTACAATAATTGAAACATTGAAATAATCCTTGAGCAACCACACTTCTAACATACGAAAAATAGAATAAGAACGTTATAAAACAAGAAAGTATTACTGCATTATGAACCATTTAAGGATATTTATCAGCAGCGTACAGAATGAATTTGCAAAAGAACGCAGAAATATGTAGAGACGCACGGCCGTGCGTCTCTGGGGAAAAAAACAAAAAACAGGTTGTGTGTGTCGGATGGATGAAAAAAACAAAATTAGATTGTGCTATTGTTTGAATTCGGAAACAATAATGAGACGCATGACGTTGTAGAGACGCACGGCCGTGCGTCTCTACGTGCGACGAACAAACAAGGCAACGAAATCCTATAACAACGATTGAAATATTGAAATCATGTCGGATTTGTTCAGGAACAAATATCGGATACCGTCCAATCGGTTGCGGGGATGGAATTATGCGGCCAACGGGCATTATTTCATTACAATGGTTACCGCGGGCCGAAATATGCTGTTCGGCAATTTGAAAAATGGCGAAATGGTTTTGAACGACATCGGACGTATTGTGTATGACGAATTTTTCAGATCGTTTGAAATGCGTGCCGAATTGTTTTTGGGCGAATTTGTGTTGATGCCTAACCATTTGCATGCAATTGTTATATTGGACAAAACACAATGTCTGTCAATGAATTCCGATGCTGACAATTGTGGAAACGCACGACCCGTAGAGACGCACGGCCGTGCGTCTCTACAACGCCAACCCAAATCGATTTCATCCTTTGTGGCGGGGTTCAAATCGGCGACGACCAACAGTATCGACGATTGGATTGATTCAAACAACATTCCGATACCCAAATTCAACAGAAACAACCCGTTATGGCAATCGAACTACAACGACCGCATAATTCGTGATTACCCCGAATACCAAAGAATCTCCGACTATATCGTCAACAACCCAATGAAATGGGAGGATGACGAATATATATAACCGCCACCTGAAGATATGACAAATGCCTTTGCCGTGCATTTCATGAGGCTGGGGCCAACGCACGCCCTTTGTCGAAAAACACTTTTTTTATGCATCCCGAATCAAAAGGGGAGAAAAATGCATTGTTTTAAATGTTAATAATTTTTGTGTAACTTATTGTTTTATAGCAGGGTAGTGTTTGTTAGTGCGTGATTGTTGAAAACTATGTTTGCGATTTTAACATTTTTTCTCGATAAAAAGTGTAACTTTGCAAATGGATTTGGAAATTGAAAATGGGTTCCGGCGATTTCCCTATCCGATCAAAAAAAAGTAGTTGTTTTACGGACCCCGCAAAAGTTGCGCCCGACACGTATCAGGGATTAAGAAATGGAAGAAAATACTAATGTTCCCGTACAAGAAGCTCCGAAAAAAGGTGGCGGACTTGTAATTGCCGGTTTTATTATGGCAATTCTGTCAATGCTCATTTGCTGGTTTTGGTGGTCTGTATTCGTGCTTTGGATACCAACAACTTTAGCATTGATATTCTGCATTATAGGCCTTGTTAAAAAGCAGAAAAAGGTTTTGGCTATCTTAGGCATAGTTCTTTCCGTGGTGAGCTGGATAATCTATTACTGCATTATATACTCGGCTGCATCTAATGTTGCTTCTCTCTATTAAAATAATAGATTACATAACGAAAAAGTGCAATTCCCAAAAGGGATTGCACTTTTTTTTGTTTTTCAAGCGGCTGCAAATCAGTATCTTTGTGCAATAACACCGCTATGTCGCAAAAAAATCGTATCTTTGCACCACGAACCATTACAAAACATTTATGGAAATAGCTTTGCTTGGCTACGGCAAAATGGGAAAAGAGATAGCTGCCGTGGCCGAAGAACGCGGACACGAAATCTCCGTAACCATCGACAGCGAGGCCGACTGGATGGAAAAAATCGACGACCTGCGCCACTGCGACGTGGCCATCGACTTCTCCACTCCCGACACCGCCGTGGACAACATCATGAAATGCTTCAACATCGGCATGCCTATCGTTGTGGGCACCACCGGATGGTACGACCAGCTGGAGAGCGTGGTCCACGACTGCCGCCAGCGCGACAACGCCGCCCTTTTCGTGGCCTCCAATTTCAGCATCGGGGTGAATATCCTCTTCCACCTCAACCGCCGTCTGGCCGAGGTGATGAACAGCCATCCCGAATACAACGTGCGTATCGACGAAACTCACCACATCCACAAGCTCGACGCCCCCAGCGGCACTGCCATCACCCTCGCCGAAGGCATCATCGACAACCTCGACGCCAAAGAGGGCTGGGAACTCGAAAGCGACAACCCCGATGAGGTGAACATCGTGGCTCACCGCGAAGGCGAAGTACCTGGCATACATCAGGTTACCTACGAGAGCGACATCGACCTGCTCTCCATACGCCACGAGGCCAAGTCGCGCAAAGGCTTCGCCCTCGGTGCCGTGGTGGCCGCCGAATTCCTCGAAGGCAAGAAAGGCTACTTCACCATGGAGGACTTGCTTAACTTATAGATTTTTAAACCGTTACCCGACGTGAAAACCAATAACCCGCTGCGCCGTCGTGGCATTGTGTTGCCGGTGTCGGCCATAGTGATGCTGGCACTGATGTTCGTGGTGTCGCTGGTGGGTATTGTGGGTTTTTCGCCCGCCGAGGCACTGGATTATCTCTGGCAGGGTGTCAGCGGTGGCGATACTAACGTGATATACTGGAACTTGCGTCTGCCACGCATAGTGCTGTGCGTGCTTATCGGCGCGGTGCTCTCGGTGTCGGGAGCCACCTATCAGGCGGTGTTCCGCAACCCCCTCACCGACCCGTATGTGCTGGGTATCTCGTCGGGAGCCTCGCTGGGAGCGGCGGTGGCTATTTTGCTCGGACTCGAGAGCTCCTTTTTCGGTGTCGGCCTGATGGCCCTCGGCACCGCCCTCATCACCGTCCTCCTGATTTACAAAATCGCCTCCATCGGCAACCGCATGCACACCGCAACGCTCTTGCTTACAGGCGTTTGCTTCACCTTTCTGGCCACAGCCGTGGTGTCGTTCCTTATGGTGATAAATCAGGACAAGATGGACAGGATAATTTTCTGGACCATGGGCAGTTTCTCCACCGTGGCGTGGAGCGACGTGCTGATATTGCTCCCCGTGGCAGTGCTGGGCATCGCCGTGGTGCTTTTCCACAGCCGCGACCTCAACTTGCTGCTGGTGGGCAGCGAAACGGCCAAAAGTCTGGGCGTGGAGGTGGAACGGGTGAAAAAGATACTCCTTTTCTGCACCACGCTGATGGTGGCTTTCGCGGTGTCGGCCTGCGGCGTTATCGGCTTTGTGGGACTCGTGGTGCCGCATTGCGTGCGTCTGGTGGTGGGCTCCGACAACCGTCTGATAATACCTTATTCCGTCGTCGCCGGCGGCATCTTCCTGCTTTTGTGCGACACTTTGGCACGGACGGTGCTGATGCCCTCGGAAATCCCCGTGGGCAGCGTAACGGCACTTGTCGGCGCTCCGATGTTCATCTACCTGCTTTACAAATCTAAAAAACGTCTCTGATATGCTGAAAGTGAAGAATTTATCCTACGCCTTCGGGCCGAAGCAGGTGCTCAGCGATATCAGTCTCGACATTGCTGAAGGCAGTTTCTATGCCGTGATGGGTGCCAACGGCTGCGGCAAGACAACCCTGCTGCGCTGTATGGACAACTTGTTGGAGATACCTGCCGACACTGTGTTCCTTGGCGGAAAGGACATCACAGCCTACACCAGCCGGCAACGGGCCATGCAGGTGGCTTACGTGGCGCAACGCCCCACCTCCGACGTCGATTTTTCGGCTTTCGAGATAGTGCTGATGGGACGTAACCCCTACCAGCGACACCTGCAGAACGAGTCGCAGCACGACTGGGACATTGTGGAGCAGTGCATGCGGATGACCAACACATGGCACCTGCGTTTCTCCACCCTTGCACAGATGAGTGGGGGAGAGGTGCAGCGCGTTATGATAGCCCGTGCGTTGGCACAACAGACGCCCGTGCTCCTTCTCGACGAGCCCCTCGCCAACCTCGACATCTCGCACCAGCTCGAAATCCTAGGAATACTAACCAAGATAAACCGCGAGCAGGGCAAGACCATAGTGCTTATCATCCACGACTTGAATATGGCCCTGCATTACTGTCCCAAGCTCATTTTGCTTCACGACCGCCATGTGGCCTTTTGCGGCGACACCGCCGACGGACTTTCCGAAGAGAATATCCGGCGTGTGTTCGGGGTTAATCCCAAAATAGAGACGATAGAGGGGAGGAAATACGTTTTAGTTGAAAATTGAAAATTGAAAGTTGAAAGTTAAGAGTTTACAGTTTATAATTTACAATTAATAGTTATTGCGAAGCTTTCGCCGAAGGCGAAATAAATTTACAAGATTTACAAGATCTCGCGAAGCGAAGCTGAGCAGGAGAAAAAAAGTTGAAATGATTTATTGACATATTAATCACAAATCACAAAACCATGAAAAAAATATTTGCCTTTTTCGCAGTGATGGCCGCCGTTTCGGCACATTCGGCCTTTTCGCAGGATATAACATTGACTTTCACCGGCGCCCGAACCGACGGCGCTTACGTCGTTCTCGACTCGGTGCAGGTGCAGAACATCACCCGCTCGTGGACCGAGACCGTTGTCTATCCCGACACCGTGCTGTCGTTTCCGCAATCGGGCTCGGGTATTGCCGATGTGCAGGGCGTTGCCGCCAGTCTCTCGGCCTATCCCAACCCCTTCAACGGCGCTACCAACGTGGCAGTAGCCATGTCGCAAAGCACTAACGCCACAGTGCAGGTATTCAACCTTGCTGGACAGAAAATTGTTGAGCAAAGCATGGCTCTCCAAGCTGGGGACAACCTGCTTGAGGTGCGTCTGCAACAGCCTCAGGTTCATATTCTTGCAGTAACCACACCGCAGGGACGCAGCACCATAAAGCTGATAAACAGCCGCCAAGGCTCGGAAAATGCCGTTCTGAGCCGCGGCACCGGCGTTTTTGCCAACAAAATGCAGTCGGCACAGCCGTTCCAAATCGGCGACACACTGAGAATAACGGGCTTTACATCGCAATTGAGCACCATTTCGCAAAGCAGGGTGTTGTTGCAATCTCCTGCCGCAAGTGACAATATCACATTGCTTTTCGACACTATCCCCGAAAGGGGCATATTGCCCGGTTCGTTTTCGGTATCGGCCGAGCAAGAGGTGCATTTCGCCAAAGGCAACTTGCAATACACCACCACAGGCACCCATGTTGTGGCAGGTGGCGGCACAGCCCCCGGCACATGGCGTTTCGCTTCCCACCAGTGGGACACTATCGGCGCAGCAAACAGAAACATATCAAGCAGCTATACCGGCTGGATTGACCTTTTCGGCTGGGGAACAAGCGGTTATCACAATACAAACGACATTTACAACACCTTCTACCAGCCTTATAGTACAGGTTATTACACACCTATTGTAAATGCAACCTTCAACCACTATGGTTACGGACCTTCCACCAATATGCAGGATACAAATCTTTTAGGTACAAGTGCCAACTACGACTGGGGTATTTACAATGCCATTTCCAACGGCGGCAACGAGCCCGGACTGTGGCGCACACTTACTCAAGCGGAGTGGGCGTATCTTTTGGAGAGCCGTACCACTGTTTCGGGAGTGCGTTATGCCAAGGCAACAGTAAACGGAGTGCAAGGGTTAATCATTACTCCCGACAACTGGACCACAGCCACCTACCCTTTGGATAGTGTCAATCTGACAACTATTTCATTCACTGCCAATGTGATAACGGCAGCGCAGTGGGTTTCGACATTGGAGAGTGCCGGTTGTGTATTCCTGCCTGCCGCAGGTTTGCGTTCAGGCCGCAACGTGTCTGGCGTTAACACATGGGGAACTTACTGGGCTTCTACATGTAGGAGTGCCTCGGTAGCTAATTCGGTAGCTAATAATATTAGTTTCCAAAGAGGTTACTGCTCCTTTTCTTCCTATAGCGGCAACGCCCGATATTATGGACACTCGGTGCGCCTTGTTACAAATAACAAAAAATAGGGGGTAAAGAGACTTTCAGATTTTCGGATTATCCGATTGTCAGATTATCTGAAAAACTGTGAACTGTAACCAGTGATCGGTGAACAGAAATGGTCGTTAGTCATTGGTCTTTAGACCTTTGACCTTAGACCTTTGACAAGTCAACTTCCGCTCTCCGACTTCCGAACTACCTTCTCTGTCGTAGTATCTCGTAGAGGAACACCCCTGTGGCCACGGAGACGTTGAGCGACTGCACCTCTCCAACGATAGGCAGTTTGGCGCGGTGGTCGCTGATTTTCAGGTATTCGTTGGAGACGCCCGTCTCTTCGGCACCCATTATCAGCAGTGTGGGTTTGCGGAAATCCACGTCGGTGTAGAGGTCGTTGCCTTTCTCGGTGGCGGCGCACACCTGCAGTCCCGACTGTTTGGCGTAGTTTATCACCGTTTTCAGGTTGTCCTCGCGGCACACTGGTATCCGCAGCAGAGCCCCCGACGAGGTTTTGATGGCGTCCTCGTTTATCTGTGCGCTGCCGTGGGCGGGGATGATAATGGCGTCCACGCCCGTGCATTCTGCTGTGCGTGCTATGGCGCCGAGGTTACGCACATCGGTAACGCGGTCGAGCATAAGCAGCATGGGGGTGCGTCCCTGCTCGAAAAGCAGCGGCACTATGTCGTAGATACTCTGGTATTCGATGGGCGAGATAAGTGCCACCACGCCTTGGTGGTTGGCGTCGCGCACGGTGCGGTTGAGTTTCTCCACTGGCACGAACTGGAAGGTGAGTCCGGCCTCGCGTATCTTCGAGCGCAGCTCGCTAATAAGCGCACCCGAGAGTCCGTTCTGCAAAAGTATTTTGTCTATCTGTTTGCCCGATTCTATGGCCTCCATCACGGGACGTATGCCGTACACGGTCTGTTGTTTATTGCTCTTTGCTTTGTCCATCTTTCATCAATATTTTGCGGTCGGCCATGCGGGCCAGCTCCTCGTTGTGGGTAACTATAATGAATGTCTGGTTGTACTGTTTGCGGAGGTCAAAAAACAGCTGGTGCAACTCTTTGGCGTTGGCGGAGTCGAGGTTGCCGGAGGGCTCGTCGGCCAATATCACCGAGGGACGGTTTATCAGTGCCCTTGCCACCGCCACACGTTGCTGTTCGCCGCCCGAAAGCTCGGAGGGTTTGTGCTGTGCGCGGTCGGTAAGTTTCAGGAACTCAAGCAGCTGCATGGCTTCGGGAGTGGCCTCTTTCAGGCTGCGGCCCTGTATCAGCGCGGGCATGCAGATGTTTTCGAGGGCGGTGAACTCGGGCAGCAGGTGGTGGAACTGGAACACAAAACCGATGTTGCGGTTGCGGAAACGCGCCAGCTCGTTGCCCGAGAGGCGGCTTACGTCGGTGCCGCCGATGGTTACGGTGCCTTTGTCGGCTTTTTCCAGTGTGCCGATGATTTGCAGCAGGGTAGTCTTTCCGGCTCCCGACGCACCAACTACCGACACCACCTCGCCTTCGGCCACACGCAGGTTGATGCCCTTCAGCACCTCCAAAGTGCCGTACGATTTATGTATATTCTCGACCTTGATCATCTTTTTTAAATTCGGAGTTCGGAACTCGGAGTTCGGAACTGATTATTACTAATTGATTATTGCAAATCACAAATTACTGACCAGTACGGGCGAAAAAATTTTCGCCCCTGCTGACCACTGACTACTGACCACTGACCACTAATTTTCCATTAAGGAATACTTTTTCCACTTTGTTGCTGCCGTAGGCGTAGGGCATAAACTCGTAGGTGGGTATCGGTTTGGTGATGAAGAAGTTAGCTTTTTTGCCCACGGCTATGCTGCCCAGTTGGTCCACCACGTCCATGGCGTAGGCGCTGTTGATGGTGGTGGCGTTGATAGCCTCTTCGGGGAGCATGCGGTAGTTTACGCATGCCATGCTCAGTATCAGCTGCATATTACCCGAGGGCGACGAGCCTGGGTTGCAGTCGCTGGCCATTGCCACAGGCAGTCCGGCATCCATCATCTTACGCACGGGGGCGTGTACCATGTTGAGGAAAAAGGCGGCACCCGGCAGCACGGTAGGCATTGTGGCGGAGCCGCGAAGAGCCTCTATCTCTGCGTCGCCGGTATATTCGAGGTGGTCGCAGCTGAGGGCGTTGTGGCGCACGGCGCACTGTATGCCGCCGCTGTATGCCAGCTCGTTGGCGTGAATCTTGGCGCGGAGGCCGTATTTGGCTCCGGCTTCGAGCATGCGGTCGGTGTCCTCCACGGTGAAAAAGCCTTGGTCGCAGAACACGTCGATAAAGTCGGCCAGACCTTCGGCGGCGGCCTGCGGTATCATCTCGTTAATCACAAGGTCGACAAAAGCCTCCTGCCGACCGCGGTATTCCATGGGTATGCCGTGTGCGCCCAGCAGTGTGGCTTTTATGGTGAGAGGCGAAGTCTCTTTGATACGACGTATAACGCGCAGCATTTTCATCTCCGCCTCGGTGGTCATGCCGTAGCCGCTTTTTATCTCTACGGCTCCCGTGCCGTAGGCCGTCATCTCGTCGAGACGTTGCATGGCGTCGTCGTAGAGCTGTTGCTCCGAGGCCTCCTGCACACGTTTGGCGGAGTTGAGGATGCCTCCGCCGCGTTTGGCAATCTCCTCGTAGGAGAGTCCGCGAATCTTGTCGCAATACTCTATTTCGCGGCTGCCGGCGTAAACGAGGTGGGTGTGCGAGTCGCAGAAAGTGGGAAACACCATGCGTCCGGTGGCGTCGTATTCCTTGTCGTAGGTGCCTTCGGGCAGGTCATTCATCTCGCCGAAGGATGATATTTTGCCGTCCTCAACTATGAGGTATGCGTTTTTTATGGTGTCGATTTTGGCCATGTCGGCACCTTTCACCATGGTGCGCGGCGTGCGTTCCACCTGCACCAGCTCTTTTATGTTACGTATCAGGGTTTTCATCGGATGAAATTGGGTTTTGCAAATGTGTAATTAATTATAACGCCGTTTATGGCGGAATATTGTGTGGGGGAGGGGATGCCGCCGATTTTTACCTACAATGTGTAATAAAAAAACGCAACCGATTGAAATTTAGTTGCGTTTGTTGTGGTGTTATAAAGGCGATGCCCTCGAGTATCTTATTCTTTCTTTTCCAGACCTTCGTCCTCGAACGGAAGTGCATCTAGGTACCTGTCGAAGTCGCTTTGGAACAGACGGTCCTGAACAATGCGGTATTTCTCGAATTCCGTTTCGGCATGAAGCACAGCCTCTTCGTGGCTCACACTCCCCGCATTGTCGAGCAGCGGACGCTCGTCGCTGGTAAGATAGGTATCGATACGTTTCGCCCAGTCTTCCATCGTCATGGGGATGTGTCTCTTGGCACGAGTCTCGGCAAACTCCAACACTGCAGTAACGATGCGCCCCATGTCCTCCAGTTCCATCTGTTTCAGGTAGTTTTTGGCAACCGTAACATCGGTTTTCACTATTTTCCCGTCGGGGGCGTTCTCCCAAGTGGTCAGTCCCATGTGTTCCTTTTCGGCATCGGCCCTGTCCATTATCAGTTCTGCCGCCGTGCGGCCGTGGACGGCGTAGTGCATCTTGTTCTGCACCATTTGAAAAAATAGTCTTGTGGTCGGGGCATCGCGGTTGTAGTCGATGGCAGTGGAGTAGATGTCGGTAAGTTTTTGGTAGAAACGACGTTCGCTCAGACGAATCTCCCTGATTTCGGCCAACAGGTGTTCGAAATAGTCTTCGCCCAGAAAAGAGCCGTTCTCCATACGTTTTTTGTCGAGCACGTAGCCCCGTATGGCAAACTGGCGCAGCACGCTGGTGGCCCATTGACGGAACTGCGTGGCACGGATGGAGTTTACACGATATCCAACGGCGATAATAGCATCAAGACTATAGAACTGGGTTTGGTAGGTCTTGCCATCCGAGGCAGTATGTGCAAATTTTGCACATACTGAAACTTCTTTCAATTCGCTCGACTCGAAAATGTTGCCAAGGTGTTTTGTGATGACACTTCTGTCACAATCGAATAATAATGCCATCGCCTTCTGCGTACACCACACGTTTTCGTCTTTGTAGTACACCTCAATGCCCTGTTCCTTGTTCTCTATCTGGAAAATCAGGAATTCCGCTGTGCTGTTTCTTATCAGATGTTTCTCTGCCATAGTGTTTCCGTTAGTTAATTGAAAGCCACATAAATACTTTTATTATAACGCCATTTGTGGCGGAATATTGTGTGGGGGAGGGGAGAAGTTGTTTTTGAAAAAGACACCGACAAGTGAGGAGAGAGGTCGCTCTTTACTTTTTCTTGATGAGTTTTCTTTTTGAGATTGGCTTCTTGTGCGGTAACGGCGTTATGATTACATCCTTCAGTTCGACGATATAGCCCCACAAATGTTCGCCATCTTCATGCTCCCAGTTTTTCGCGCTCGTTTGTTCTTCCATGTTTGTACAAACGTGGTCGTAATTCAATCCTTTGCAATCTTTCTCAACTTTTGAGTATTCGGCAATGATTTTTGTAACGGTTCCCGTAATGCTGTGGGTTTCATCGCCATGATGATCTTCCTCGAAATCATAGATAGTGCCGTGGGCGTTTTTCAGACGTGGAGGCACCGTGCATGTCCATTCGATTTTGTCGCCTACCGAAAAAGGGTCGCCGCAACATTGCATCTGCCACGACTGGTAATAAATGGAACATTCGCTCAGACGCGTTTTTTTTGTTATTTTCCGTTTGTCGAATTGCTTTTGCACAAAAGCGTACTCTTTGGCAAAGTCTATGCCGACGGAGGAAAGAGCAGCAATCTCTTTTTCTTCGTATGCTCCGCTGATATACAGCAGCTGCGACAGTGGAAACTCGTTGTTGCCGTCCCAATCCCAGGCCATACGATATCCGAACTGCCCAAAGGCGTTCAACACGCGGAATCCCTCCGAAATCATAGCCGAAAGGTAGTCGTCGAAGATGACATCCTCGTGCCATTTCTCATTTTTCTCTGAGTCAGAAATGTTGAGATGCAGCTTCTCGCCGCGCAGTTTCATGTCAATATTCAGTTCACCCGGTTCGTCTTGCCATACGATGTGGTATTCTTTCCATCCTTTTTTGAAATAAACGCAGCTATCTATAAGGTCTGCCATGGGCTCGCTGCCGATATACGAAGCTAGGTAAGGAATATGCTTGCCGTTTATTTCCATGTCTATTTCGCACCATCCGTAAGATAGACTTTTTACTCTGAAATTAAATGTTTTATTTTTCATGATAATAAGTTGTTTTCAATACGAATCAGTTTTTTGCAAAACGATTGTGTGTTAGTTATTACTCTTGATTTTTTTTGTTTTGCAAAGTTACAAAACCGGTACGCAACCTATTTGCGTAGTGGAAAAATAATTTTGAAAATTATTTTTATTATATTGAATGTCAATTGTATATGATTGTAAAATTTCTTAGAACTTTGTGATGCGATGTCACTTTTTTGACAAAAAGTGAACGGAAAAAATGTTTTTTGAGGGACAAAAAGTGTACGAAATGTGTACGAAAATTTTGCGAAAGTGTACGAAATGTGTACGAAAATGTTAGAATAAAATAATTATTCAACATTGTATTTTATTTGCATATTTTGAAAATAAAATAATTGTATATTGTTATAAATCAACGTTTTAAAAATAATAAATATA
>JAEEGK010004554.1_pt1 | contig 33908 bp, 30 predicted proteins | sample 8958771 | NCBI WGS metagenome assembly JAEEGK01 (sample SAMN16246547, study PRJNA631951) | gut metagenome | biome: gut microbiome; feature: rumen; material: SC-attached | host: Bos | place: Iran: Karaj | collected 2018-10 | reverse complement strand
AAGCGCTCAGCTGTGATATTTATATGATTTTCAGCAGGATCTCGTTCACGTCCTCCGTAGGCCTCCCGGTTGCCAGAAGCTTATTACGGAAATGGAGCATGGAGCAGATCAGTAGCCTCTTCTCCGCCGGGGACAATTCCAGAATACACAGATCCTTCTTTCTTCTGATCATAACAAAACCTCCCTATCGCGTTTTTCTTAATCATACGCAGTCGGGAGGCTGATGTTAAAATGTGCGGCAGAATAAATATATATTCCACTGATATTGAAAATCTCATACGATGATGATTGACAGTTGTAAAGATTCGTAAAGATTACAGTTCATATTTTTTCAGAAACAATTGATATTGCTGTTTATAATCCTCGTCTGACTGTCTGAAAATTCTTAGGTTCTCATGGATGTTCATTGTATGTCCTACAGTATCAAGCACACATCCCGAGATATTGGAACAGTGATCCGAAACACGTTCCAGATTCGTGAGTAAGTCTGACCAGATAAATCCTGCGTCAACCGAACAGTCGCCTTTTTGCAATCGAAGGATATGGCGGGTACGCAGTTCCTCCTTCAATGCGTCAATCACCTGTTCAAGAGGCTCCGTTTTCCTTGCGGCCGTGAAATCTGCATTTGAAAATGCCTGATAGGATAAATTGAGAATTTCCATAACAGCAGAGCTTATGGTCTGATACTCTCTTGATGCACTCTCGGAAAAGGCAATTTTCTTCTGCTGCATTTCCTCCGCAGATTCCAGCAGATTGACGGCATGATCTGCAATGCGCTCATAATCGCCGATCAGCTTCATGTACTCAGTTGCCTTTATGCTGTCTTCTTCACCAATTTGACGTGACGTAAGCTTTACAAGGTATGTTCCAAGAACATCCTCATAATGATCTGTTTCATCTTCGAATGCCCTTATTTGTTTTGCAATCCCATTATCGTATTTCAAAACACTCCCTATACCACCCTTTAGGGCTTCAATGGCAGAAACAGCCATCCGGTCAAGAACCTGCTTGCACTGATTCAGAGCAAGAGCAGGACTTCCAAGCAGTCTTTCGTCCAGTTCTTTTGCTTTCTCCGGCTCCTTCGCATCCGGGATTAACTTGCAAACCAGCTTTTCAAGTACCCCACTGAGCGGGAGCATCAGCATTGTACAGAGAATATTGAATACAGAGTGAGATACTGCAATCCCCATAAGACTTGCCGACTGTGTAAGGATGATCGGCGCAAAAACTGCTTTGATGATACAGAATACCGTTAGCCATACTGCAGCGCCTATTACATTGAAGCTAAGGTGCACGAGTGCCGCACGCTTAGCATTTTTATTTGTTCCTACCGATGAAATCAACGCCGTAACACAAGTTCCGATATTCTGCCCCATAATAATTGGAACGGCAGCGCCGTATGTAACCGCTCCTGTAGAAGCAAGCGCCTGCAAAATACCAACGGATGCTGAGCTTGACTGAATGATGGCGGTAAGGATCGCTCCTGCAAGAACGCCAAGAAGCGGGTTCGTAAATGCAAGAAACAGCTGCTGAAACTCGGGAACGTTCCGAAGACCGGCAACAGCGCCGGACATCGTTTCCATTCCGTACATCAGCGTCGCAAAACCAAGCAGGATCATGCCGGTGTCTTTTCGCTTGCTGTTTTTTGACATCATATAAAACACAATGCCAATCAGCGCAAGAATCGGCGTGAACGAAGATGGCTTCAGAAGATTGACAAAGATATTTTTGCTGTCAATTCCGGCAAGGCTCAAAATCCACGCAGTTACCGTTGTGCCAATGTTCGCACCCATGATAACATTGATCGACTGCCGCAGCGTCATCAGCCCCGAGTTGACAAAACCGACGACCATTACCGTTGTCGCCGACGAACTCTGAATAACCGCCGTTACGCCCAACCCCGTGGAAAGACCTGCAAATCTGTTTGTAGTCAACCGTCCGAGAAGCATTTTCAGCCCGTTCCCGGCGCGTCTTTCGAGCGCCTGCCCCATAAATGTCATTCCGAAAAGGAACAGGCACAATCCGCCTGTCAAATTAAGTATGTTGAATAAATCCATCACTCATCCTCCACACATTTTATATCACAAACAAAGAATAACAAATCAATATCAAATTCACTATCTGACTCTTGTAAAATCCTTGTAAAGCAAAAGGCGGGAGCCGAAGCCCCCGTCCGTAAGCCGTACTGTTATGCACGGTTGTTTGCTATATTTACGACATCGCCGACACCGTCAAGAATGATACTCGGACGGTATGCAAAATTAGAAAGAGTTTCGCGCGTCGTAATTCCGGACAAGACCAAAACCGTTGTCATACCGCTTTCCAATCCGGAAATGATGTCCGTATCCATCCGGTCGCCTATCATGACCGATTCCGCGCTGTGGCACCCCAGCATTTTCAGACCCGTCCGCATCATAAGCGGATTCGGCTTTCCGCAGAAATACGCCTGTTTTCCCGTTGCCATCTCGATGGGAGAGATCAAAGCGCGGCAAGCCGGAGCGATCCCGTTTTCGATAGGTCCGGAAATATCGGAATTCGCGCCGATCAGTTTTGCTCCCGCAAGAACGAGATTCGTCGCTTTCGTCAACGACTCCAGCGAATAAGTCTTTCCTTCGCCCACGATCACATAATCCGGATTGACGTCGTTCATTGTGACGCCGGCATCGTATAACGCGTTAATGAGTGCAGACGCGCCGATAACGTAGGCGGAGCAACCCGGCGCTTGATCCTTTATAAACGCAGCCGTGGCGAGTGCGCTTGTGTAAAAGTGCTCTTCCGACACGTCAAGCCCGATTCTTGCGAGTTTTTGTTTTAATTCTTTCGGTGTATGACCGCTGTTGTTCGTCAGAAACAAAAACTCTTTTTTGTTTGATTTCAGCCATTCGATAAATTCATTCACCCCGGGCAGAACACGGTTGCCGTGATAGATTACGCCGTCCATATCACAAATGAAGCCTTTTTTCTCATTAAAATCAAGCATAATACTCGGGTTCCTCCTCAGAGAGAATCTGTTTTGGCTTGTTGGGTATCGTAACGATAAACTCTGACCCTTCCCCAACTGCGCTTTTCACTTCAATTCTTCCGTTATGGATCATAACCGCATGTTTAACGATAGACAGACCAAGACCTGTTCCGCCGACCTCTTTGCTGCGGCTCTTATCCACACGATAAAAACGCTCAAAAATACGTTTCTGATCCGTTTCTGGAATGCCTATTCCTGTATCTTTTACCGATAGTACGGTACTATGCTCTTTTTGCGCAACCGTAACGATTACATTGCCTCCGGTATGATTATACTTGATTGCATTATCACAAAGGTTATACGCAATGCTGTACAGCAACTGTGGGATTGCTTTTACGGGTGCACTTTCTCCACCAATATCAATCGAAATATCCATCGCAGAAGCAGCAGCCTCCAGAGAATCGACAGCATTTTCTGCGATACGATATAGATCGCAGTCCTCCCATTTCATATCAACACCGCCACTGTCCAGCTTTGTCAGATCAATAATATCTTCGATCAGCTTCGTCATCCGCAGTGATTCTGTGTGGATCTTTTCGGCAAACGGCTTGATATCCTCCTCTTTTACCAGCCCGTTTTTAAGAAGCTCCGCATAGCCGGATATAGCATGGAGCGGTGTTTTCAGCTCATGTGACACATTTGCGCTGAACTCCTGCCGAATCAGGGCTGCTTTTTCGATCTCTTCCTGATCCTGTCTTAACTGTGCCTGTTGCGCTGAAATATGGTGAAGCAGCGGTTCTATTTCTTTATAATCTTCCTGACCATAGTACTGGTTCGGATGTTCCAAATCTATTTCATTGATGGGTTTGACGATCTTTTTGGCGATCCGGGACGCCAGAACAAATGAAAGGATCAATGCGACAAGGATGACAAAACATATCGGTTGAGCAAAGCCGAAGAGAAGGCTCCATACAGAAAGCTGAGCGATTGACATACGGAAAACCGACCCGTCGGGAAGTCTTTTAGCAGCATAGTACTGCTGATCTGCCAGGGTATAGGAATGTCTGGTAGATTCTCCGAATCCCTCCTTCAAAGCCTGCTGAATCTCCGGCCGTTCCAGATGATTCTGCATTGAAGCTGTATCTGCTTCGTTATCAAAGAGGACATTTCCATCCGGGCTGACCCAGGTGATGCGATAGTTTTCTATGCTCAATTCGTCAAGATAGTCCATTCCGGACATGGCAACACCCTGTGCCGCCAATTCAGTCTGATTGCGCAGCTGATTTCTCTGTAACGACGAAAAATAGTTGTATAGTGTCCCCATGATCAGCAGCAGCGAAGCAAGGAAAACCGTGATGGCAGCGATCCAGATCGCCTTAAATATCTTACTGCTCATTTTCTTCCTCCAACTTGTAGCCAACCCCTCGAACGGTCCGGATATAGTCTCCCGCTTTCTCAAGCTTTGTCCTTAAAGTCCCGATATGGACATCCACCGTTCTTGTTTCACCGGCAAAATCACCGCCCCATACACTGGAAAGTATATTGTCTCTTGTAAAGACTCTGCCGGGGCTTTCCATAAACAGCTTCAGAAGTTCATATTCCTTCAATGTGAGCAAAACCGCTTTCCCGTCAATGGTAACAGCATGCCTGTTTTCATCGAGGACAATCATCCCGTATGAAAGAATCACAGGTTGTCTGTTGCCTGCCCTGCGAAGAACTGCTTTGATACGGGAAACCATTTCCATCATTCCAAATGGTTTGGCAAGATAATCGTCCGCACCGGAATCAAGGCCGATCACTTTGTCATATTCACTGTCCTTTGCCGTAGCCATAATAACGGGGATATCTGTCGTTACAGGAGAGGAGCGCAGTTTACGGAGGATCGTCAGCCCGTCTTCTCCGGGCAGCATCACATCCAGAATAATAAGTTCAGGTCTTTGCTCTTTCATTGCAGCCCAAAAGTCCGCATCGTTCTCAAAGCCCTGCGCATCAAATCCGGACACTTGCAGCGTGTAGACCATCAGATCCCGAATGGCGCTTTCGTCTTCAACACAATAAATCATAGGAAAACCTCCTCTTCACTCTCAGCATAGTTTTGTATTGTAAGTCCTGTAACCTCTGTATTGTAAAATCGGCGTAAAGTCGTTCAGATCTTTTTCCCTTAGCCATACAATTTGGGCAGGACTATTATCCCTTTAGCTGCATTAACATCAGAATACCGGACCGTTGTCCACTGCAACGGTCCGGCAACATTTGAAAACTCTTGAATTTCATCATTTTCAATAAGATGTCAAAACTGCCATACTACAACGAATTTCAGATCATCTGAAAATGCCTGAAGGCATCAATAATAGCCTCTTCCTTTTCTTTCGGTGTGCCAGGCGATTTACTGTTCTCGCTCTTGGGGAGATTATAGTTGATACGCTCTGTGATACCACATTTCCGCTTCGTCTTTGCAATGTTCAGATGTGTCACATGGAATCCGTACTTTTCCTGCACCCACTCCTGGATCTGCTCATATGTAGCCCCTTGCTGAAACCTGGACATGTCCATGTCTTCAAGAGAAAATTCAACTCTGACATTCTGACTCGATATGTTTCCCTTGGAAAGTTGGACAACCGTCTCGACGTGAGCCGCCTTATTAAAACAGTCAATAATACCGTGGTTGTACAAACTGCCTCATTTACACAGTTCAGAATATATTTTCAGATCCAAATCCTTATATACATTGAAAATCACTTTCATGCCGCTTTCGGTTTCATCTAGCCAGTTCCGAACCGTCTCCACGGCAATCTCTGCTGCCCTCTGATTCGGGAACATGAAGACGCCGGTTGAGATACAGCAGAAAGCTAGACTCTCTAAGCCGTTCTCCGCTGCCAGATTCAGGCAGGACGTGTAGCAGGAGACCAGGAGCCGCTCGTGCTCCTTTGTGAGTCGTCCCTGGACGATGGGACCTACAGTATGCAGAATATATTTACAGGGAAGATTATAAGCCGGTGTGATCTTTGCCTGCCCGGTCGGTTCCTCGTGTCCCTGTGCACACATGATCCTATCGCATTTCAGGCGAAGCTGGATTCCTGCTTTGCTATGAACGATGTTATCCGCGCAATTATGCAGAGGAATGAAACAGCCCCTTAAGGCGCTGTTAGCTGGATTGACCACCCCAGACACGCGAAGTGTTGTCATGTCTCCCTGCCAGAGATATAGTCTGCTGTCGCATGCGCACGGCTGCAGCATGGTGATGTCCGTGATCACTTCCCGGTTATTTTCTTCCTGCAGATATTCATCCTGGATACTCAGAAATTCATCACTGATAGCCCTCGGTAGACGAACGTTCATCAGAGCACGCAGCAGATCCTTCTGGCCCTTCTCATCATCCGGGATTTTATATCCTGTGTATTGTTCATCCTCATTCAGCAAATAACGGATCATCCAGATTCGTTGTTCTTCATGATTCATTGATATCAACACCTCTCTTTAATGCAAGCTTCCAGATACGGTAAAAGGTCAATTCTCCGGGACATATATAACTGCCATGGGATTCAGCTTCTTTTTCCCAGTGATAGACCGTCTGGTCACCAACCCCTATTGTAGCAGCGAATTCCTTTCGCTTTAATCCCATTTGCTCTCTAATCCTTTTGACTTTCCTGCCGTATCCTGGAGATCGATATTCTTTCAGCAGCCTGAAAAAGCAGTCGTAGTCTTTTTCAATCTCATTGAGATTTCCTCCGGCCGCGGATAATAAATCACAGATCTTTCTGAATGATTCCCGCCCCGGCCTTCTGTTGATTTTTTCTGTGGAAGAAGATTCCCATGAGCTCACTGTTGCTGTACTGACACCAATCTCTGACGCGAATCTGACAATGGACATTTCGCAGCAGATTCTGACGAAATGTATTTTCCAAGCACAATTTCCGCTGCAAAACACATCATAGGAATCCTGACACAATGATGGATTATCATTCAGCTCGTCCAAAGAGATCCCTTTCTCCGCTGCCAATCGCTGCAGGGTATCAAAGTACTGCCTGCCCATAATATATTGGCCACGTTCCCAGACCGCAACTGCATTTCCGCTGCAGCCAAGCATCCCGCCGAAAGTGTCTGTGTAAACTCCGTAAGTCAGGCGAATATATCGGATCTTCTTTCCGCTGTCGCGTTCAATAAATCTTGAATAGGCATCCTGATAGAAATCCGGATCTTCATTCAGTCTGGTAAGGCTGATCCCTTTGGCCTCTGCCAGGAACTTAATTCGTCCAAAATACTTTCTGAGTGGTTTCCGATTCTCCGATTCCCACATACATGGAGATGTATCGCCTACACCAAGCATTTGGCAGAACTCAGTTTGTGTCATCCCGTAGGCGGCTCTGATGTACTTCATTTTCTTTCCGTATTCACCGGAAATAAATTCGTCATACCCATCACTATAACTGTCCGGATCCTCGATCAGGCGCTTTATTTGGATTCCTTTTTCGGATGCTATTGCTCCCAGCTTTTCAAAAGATTGAAAGCTTGGGTGAAACTCATCGATTTCAGCTTCCCATACCGATACCCTGTTTCTTGTGACTCCGAGCGTTTCTGCGAATTCTTCCTGTGTCTGACCACAGGCATATCGGATTTTACGGATCCGGTCACCATATCCCGGAGCACAGAACCGTGTGTAATCACTTAGAAAGATCTCGGGTTCTACACCGAGCAGATCTGCAAAATTCAATGCGTGACGATAATGAATTTGATTGATTTCAGCCTCGAAATTCTGAACACCGCCCGGCTCCAGCCCGACTAATTTCCCAAATTCTTCACGGGTGTACCCTCGAAGTTCGCGGTAATACAAGAGTTTTTCGCCCGGGCTGGCATCATCCGCCACCTTCGGAAGAGATGTATTCAGCTGAATTAGCAGCTTACCATGATGCAGTTCGATGGATGTGTGATCCTGATATGTGTCGCTTTGTCGATGCAGTTGTGGCAGGGACGGTAGCAGCCGGTCATGCCGCTGTTGGCGGCGTTGACGATGGCGTCGCATTCCAGCGTCGTGATATCGCCCTGCCAGAGATAGAGGTCGCCGTCCGCCGGCGTCAGATCGGCCAGGCGGGTGATCCCCTTTTCCGCGATGGCTTCCCTCAGATAGTCGTCCTGCACGCTCAGAAATTCTTTGCTCGCGGGGCTCGGCCGCCGCACGTTCATGAGAGAACGCAGCAGCCGTTTCTGTTCTCCCTCATCGGAGGGAACGGTCACGCGCCGGCGCGCGTCCTCTGCCAGCAGGCTGCGGATCAGATAGGCTCTCCGTTCGGCTTGTTCCATGGTGCTTCTCCTATACTGCCGCCAGGATGTGGAGATTCCGGATCTCTCCATCCGAAATGCGGTCATTGACGGCGTAGGCGTGCGCTTCCAGCTCCGCGCCGGGGACGTCGCTCAGCCCCAGTCGGCGCAGCTGCGCCGATGCAGCTTCGGCGATCTCCTCGATGATCCGCGTCTTTTCTTTCGCTTCGGCGGGGGAGTTGGGGCTGGTGAGCAGATATTCCAGGCTTCCCGCCAGATCGCCCGGCAGCGGCAGCTCCCGCAGGGCGCGGAAGCTCCATTTGTAATAAGGCTGGTAGCGGCGGTGCAGCAGGAAGGCTGCCGACAGAGCGCTTTTCACGAATTCCCCAACGGCCAGCTGGGCCGCGGCGGTCTCCCCGCGCCCTAGGCAGCGGGCGTAGTTGTATTGCCCCGCCTGACCCATGAGCAGCAGCTGCCCCGCCAGCCGTTTGCGGCGTATATCCTCCGGAAAGTACGCCAGGGAAGCGCGGATGCGGCTGACCTCCCCCGGGCCGTCGAAGTAGATTTCCCCGTTGGTGGCCTCCGCCAGAGCTTCTTCCGGGACCGTGAGCCACTCCGGCGCGGTCAAATGTCCGTCGGGGCTGCCCGTCAGCGCCCGGAAGAAGTCCCCGGTCCGCAGGACCCCGCGGCGGGCCCCGCCCACGGGCAGCAGCGTCGGGCGGCGAAAGCCCCGGTATTCCTTCGGCAGCTTCGCATAGGCCCGTTCCAGCAGAAAGGCGCTGCGCCGGTCCACTTCGTCCTCTCCCGGCAGGAAGATACAGAAGCCCGGCTCGAAATCGTGGTCGCGGGAGACATCATCATCATAGCCGAAGCACTCCGAACCGCTGCCGAAAAGGCCCGCCGCCAGCCGGGGCAGCAGCTCGGGGAACTGCGTCTCCAGCATGGGCCTGCCGAATTCCTCAAAGAAACCGCGGGAAAGCTCAAGCCCGTTCATAGATCTCCCTCGCGGCCTGCCGCAGCGCTTCCGCTTCCTCCGGGAAGCCGTAGTCGTCGAAGCCGGGAGCGCATTTCTCGCAGACGAAAGCGTAGTACCCATCCCTGGGCACCTCCGGGTTCTGCAGCAGGTCAGCGGCCCGCTGCACCAGCGTCCGGATGCGCTCCCGGCCTTTCTCCGGCCCCTGCTGCGCGGATACCGTGTCCGCCATGTTCAGGCAGGTGATGGCCTGCTCCAGTTGGCCGCCGGGAATCCGGCCCATCATCCCGATCGCCTTTTCAAAGAGGGAGAAAGCCTCGTCGAAGCGGCCCAGCGCCTTGCAGGCCAGGGCCATATTGTTATAGAGACCGCCCAGCAGGTCCGGGTCCGTTCCGGGCCCGGCATAATCCGCCCCGGCCTTTTCAAAAAGGGCCAGGGCTTTTTCATTCTCACCGAAAGCGCTGTAGGCCGTGGCCGCGTTTACCCGCGTGGTGCCGCCGGTGACGCTGCCCTCATAGCCCAGCGCCGTCATCAGCGCCAGCGCTTCCTCCGCATAGCGAAAGGCATCCTCCCGTCTGCCGGTTTTCCGGCAGTGGCCCACGAGCTCGTTCAGGATCAGCAGCCTTCCCCGGTCGTCCCGGCCCTGCCGGGCTTCCTCCAGCCAGTATTTCAGATGCTTTTCCGCACCCTCGTAATCCCGGCGGCTCAGGTATTCGTCCAGCTTCCCGATGATCCGCTGCTGGGGAACGGGGATCACCGCCGCAGCGCCGAAGCGCTCGTCTCCCAGGAGACAGCGCGGCTCCGCGTAATCCTCCGGGTTCAGTGGTTTATTCAATGCGCTCTCCTCAGAATTCCATGGTTTTCAGCTCCGCCGCGATCTTCGGGCGGAAGGGCATCTGGTCCAGGATGTCCCGCTGCAGGTCCACCCCTTCGGCGATCTCCGTCAGCTCCAGCCCGTCCTCCGTCAGCCGGAAGACGCAGCGTTCCGTGACGTACATGACCTCCTGGCCGATGGCGTAGGCGTTTTCCACGGCGAAGCTGCGGGTGGGGATGGCGTCCTGGAATTTCCGGATACGCCCCTCCTTGGTGATGGTCACCCGGTGGCCGTCGAAGGAGCCCTCCAGACCGCCGGAGGTGAAGGTCATGCAGAACACCACTTTTTTGGTGGTCTGGCTGATGTTGGCAAAGCCGCCGATACCGCTGAGCTTGCCGGGGGCCTGGTGGCCGTTGACATTGCCCTTGGCGTCCACCTGCAGGGTGCCGATGAAGCAGATGTCCAGGCCGCCGCCCTCATAGAAGTCGAACTGGCGGGCCATGTCCATCATGGTGTCCGGCCCGATGGAGACGCCGAAGCCCTTGCCCCCCAGGGGCAGGCCGCCGGTGTGGCCGGATTCCACGGAGAGGTGCACCTTGTCCAGCATGTCCCTGTCCAGCACCTCCTGGGCGATCAGCTCCGGGATGCCGATGCCGATGTTGGCGATCTGCCCCTCCTTGAGCTCGTGGAAGGCCCGCTTGGCGATGGCCCGGTGCAGGTCCGTGCGGTGGCTGGTTTCGCCGATCTTGCTGATGATCTCGTCCCGGCAGGCCCGGAGGATGTTGCCCGTGGGAACGTATTTGCCGCAGATATAGTCATAGAAGCCGTCCATGGCGGTGAGCTGCTTCTGCTCCGGCACCACCACCACCGCATCCACCAGGGCGGAGGGCACGTTGACGCTCCGGGGCAGCATGTGGTTGTTGACGATGCGGCAGACCTGGACGATGACCTTGCCGCCGTTGCGGTGGGTGGCCTGGGCCACGCTGAGGCAGTCCACGCTGGCCGCCTCGTTTTCGAAGGTGATGTTGCCCCGCTCGTCGGCATAGGTGGCTTTCAGCAGGGCGACGTCCACATTGGGGCAGTCGTACATCAGGCCCAGGTCGTCCCCCTCGCCGACGAGGTGCACCAGCGTCCGCTTGGAGCGCTCGTTGAGGCGGTACTGCCCCACGCGGGGGTCCACAAAGAGGTTCAGGCCGATCTTGGTGAACAGACCCTTCTGGCCGCAGGCCGCGGCCCGGATCATGTGGCTCATGACGCCGCCGGGCAGGTTGTAGCCCTCCAGCCGGTTTTCCTGAATGGCCTTGGCGGTGCCGTAGAGGCTGCCGAAGAAGCCGATGACGACGCAGTCCGCCCCGCCCTCGCAGATATAGCCCTCCACGTCGCTGTCCTCCCGCCATTCGGCAAAGCTGAAGGAGGAATAGACCGTCAGGTGCTTCGGGTGACCGGTGGCCCGGTAGCGGCGGGTGATGGCCTTGTTCAAATCGATGGGGGAGGCGCAGCCGCCGAAGGAGTTGACCCAGATGGTGTCTCCGTCCTTGATAAGGTCCATGGCCTCGTCCATGGTGATGATCTTCTTCCGCATAGTGCGACCTCCGCTTTCCTGGCTTTCCGGCAGCCTATGACCTGCCGGGAATGCCATGATTATTTTGTAATCATATCATGCCCCGGCAGATTGTCAAGTTTATGTTGCAAGGGATATTTTTATATTGCAAAGGATGTTTTTCGGTGGTAAACTAAGAGAAAAGAAAACGGATATAAACGGAGTTGGTGATTCTTGAAACAGTACAAGTGGGCCTTCAACTGGCTGGGGAAGCAGAAATACCTGCTGATCCTTGCCATCGTCTTCGATATCGCGGGCGTGGGTCTCATGACCTGGGAGCCCTATATCTTCAAGGATATCGTGGATGACGTCCTCATGCCGCAGCAATTCGACCGGCTGCTGCCCATGCTGGGCCTCACCCTGCTGGTCGGCCTGGCCTTTTCCGTCTGCCGCTATCTGACCAGCGTCCTGGCGGAAATGGCGGCGGAGACGGCGGTGGTGCGCCTCAAGGGCGCGCTGTTCCGCAAGCTGATGGCCCTGGGCACGGATTACTATCGGGAGAACAAGGCGGGCGACATCATCAACAAGTGCTCCGGCGACGTGGAGGTCATCAGCCGCAGTCTCAGCTTCGTGATCCCGCGGGTGGTGGAATTCGTGCTGATGCTGATCGTGGCCATCGTGGTCTTCATGCGCATCAACTGGAAATACACCCTGATCCTGCTGCTGGTATCCCCCTTCACCGCCATCGCCGCCAACAAAATGGGCAAAAAGATCCACCCCGCCTTCAAAAAGGCCAGGAAGCAGCTGAGTAACCTCAACGCCGTGGTGGCGGAGAATATCGCGGGCAACCGGGTGGTCAAGGCCTTCGTCCGCGAGGACTTCGAGATGGAGAAATTCCAGCAGGAGAACCAGGGCTACAAGGCACGGAACATCGAGGCCGTGATGATCTGGCTGCGCTACGGCCCCATCATCGATTCCCTGGCCAGCATCATCACCGTCATCAATCTGGCGGTGGGCTCCATCCTGGTCATCATCGGCGTGGATCACGGCGGCATCACCATCGGCCAGCTGACCCTGTTCCTCACCTTTGCCTGGACTCTCAACGAGCCCCTCATGATGATGGGTATGCTGGTCAACGACGTGCAGCGCTTCCGGGCTTCCACGGAAAAGGTGCAGGAGCTCTATTACATGGACGAGAGCATCCGGGAGCCGGAGAAGGACGAAAGCCCCGACACGGTCCGCGGTCAGCTGGACCTGGAGCATGTGACGCTGGCCTACGGCTCTGTCAAGGTGCTGGACGATGTGAACATGCACATCCGGCCCGGCCAGGTCATCGGCATCATGGGCCCCACGGGCTGCGGCAAGTCCACCCTGGTGAACGTCATCGACCGCTTCGCGGATGTGACGGAGGGCAGCGTGCTTCTGGACGGGGTGGATGTGCGCAAGTGGCCGCTGAAAAAGCTCCGGCGCAGCATCGGCCTTACCATGCAGGATGTGTTCCTCTTCTCCGACACGGTGGAATCCAACATCGCCTACGGCGTGCCCGACACGGAAATGGAGAACATCCTGTCCTCCGCCGTCATCGCCGATGCGGACGAGTTCGTCTCCGGCATGCCGGAGAAATATGACACCATCGTGGGCGAGCGGGGCACCGGCCTCTCCGGCGGCCAGAAGCAGCGCATCTCCCTGGCCCGCGCCCTGGCGAAGCACGCCCCGGTGCTGATCCTGGACGACACCACCTCCGCCGTGGACATGGAGACGGAGGAATATATCCAGCAGCAGCTGAAGGCCATGCCGGACAAATGCACCACCATCATCATCGCCCAGCGGGTGAGCTCGGTGAAGCATGCGGACTATATCTACATTCTGGATAAGGGGAAGATCATCGAGGAGGGGAGCCACCGGGAGCTGATGAAGCTGGGCGGCTACTACTACAAGACCTGCGTCATGCAGCACGGCCTGGATGAAGCGGAAGCGGACGGGACCCTTCGCATGGCCCTGGAAGGGGGTGCCGTGTAATGGCGAGAAACAAGTATAACATCGACGAAGAGCTGGACGCGCCGTTCAACTGGCGCCAATTCAAGCGCAGCCTCGTCTATGTAAAGAAATACCGCAAGCAGATCATTCTGATGTTCGCCCTCGCCATCCTGTCCAGCCTCCTCGCCCTCCTGACCCCCCGCATCCAGGCGCATATCATCGATAAGCTGATCCCCCAGGGGCACAAGGCCATCGGCACCATCATCGTCCTGGGCGTGGGCTATTTCCTCATCAACGTGGGCACCATCTTCATCAACCGGCGCAAGAGCATCATCAGCGCCAACACCAGCCAGAGCATGACCACGGATATGCGCACGGACGTGTATGTCCACCTGCAGAAGCTGGGCTTCGACTACTATGACAGCCGTCCCCACGGAAAGATCCTGACGCGGGTCATCAACTATGTGAACAACGTGTCGGACTTCCTCACAAACGGTCTGGTCAACGCCATCCTGGCCCTCATCAACCTGGTCATCATCCTCGTCTTCATGCTGACCCTCAGTCCCAAGATGACCCTGGTGGTGCTGGCGGGCCTGCCCGTCTTCGCCGTCTACGTGGCCCTGACGAAGCCGCTGCAGCGCCGCTTCCGCCAGAAGGCGGCCAACAAGCAGTCTAACGTCACCGCCTATCTCTCCGAGAACATCAACGGCGTGAAGGTCACCCAGGCCTTTGCCAGGGAGGAAATGAACAGCGGCATCTTCGACGGGCTGCTGAAGGAGAACAAGCTCTATAAGCTGCGCGCCGCCTATGTGGCCCACGGCATGTATCCCATTGCCGCCACCCTGATGCGCATCGTGAAGTGCGCCATCTATGTCGCCGCCATCTATTGGTTCCGCAAGGACTTCATCCTGGAGGGGGTGGTGCAGATCGGCGCCATCACCGCCATGGTCAGCTATTCCAACCGCTTCTGGGCCCCCATCATGACCATCGGCAACATCTATAACCAGCTGATGGACGCCATGAGCTATCTGGAGCGCATCTTCCAGGTGCTGGACGAGCCGGTCAGCGTGGAGGACGAGGCGGAAGCCAGAGAGCTGCCCCCCATCGACGGGCATGTGCAGTTTGACAATGTGGTCTTTGAATATGAAAAGGGCATCCCCGTCATCAAGCATGTCTCCTTCGATGTGAAGGCCGGGGAATCCATCGCCCTGGTGGGTCCCACCGGCGCGGGCAAGAGCACCATCGTGAACCTGATCTCCCGCTTCTACAATGTGACGGAGGGGGCCGTGAAGATCGACGGCCATGATCTGCGGAGCGTGACCCTCAATTCCCTGCGGCGGCAGATGGGCGTCATGCAGCAGGATACCTTCGTCTTCTCCGGCACCATCATGGACAACATCCGCTACGGGCGGCTCAGCGCCACGGACGAGGAGTGCATCGCGGCGGCTAAGGCCGTGCACGCCGACGACTTTATCCGCACCATGGAGGACGGGTATCAGACGGAAACCAAGGAGCGGGGCGAAGGCCTCTCCGCCGGTCAGAAGCAGCTGATTTCCTTTGCCCGCACCCTCCTGAGCGATCCCCGCATCCTCATTCTGGACGAGGCTACCTCCTGCGTGGACACCAACACGGAGCGCCTGGTGCAGGAGGGCATTTCCACCTTGCTCAAGGGAAGGACCTCTTTCATCGTGGCCCACCGCCTCAGCACCATCCGCAACTGCGACCGCATCTTCTATATCCAGGGCGGCGTCATCGCCGAGGAGGGGAGCCACGACCAGCTCATGGCGAAGAAGGGCCTCTACTATGAGCTCTACACCAGCCAGATCCGGGAGCTGCTGGCCCTGGACTGACGTTCTTATTCGCCGGAATGGCGGGTATCCGCGCAGGCACGAATACCCGCAGATTCCGTCGAAACGTCCTCCTCGAAACAGAAGCGGCGCTTCCGTTTCGAAACAGGGAGTCTTGGAAATAGAATCGCCCGTGCCGACGATGCGGCACGGGCGATTCTTTATAGATCTCTCTTGATCCTTGCTATGGCGTTCTTTTCCAGGCGGGACACCTGGGCCTGGCTGATGCCGATCTCGGCGGATACCTCCATCTGGGTCCGGCCCTCGCAGAAGCGCAGGGCCAGGATATGCCGTTCCCGGGGCGTCAGCCGGGCGATGGCCTCGTTCAGGGCGATCTGCTCCAGCCAGCTCTCGTCGGTGTTCTGCTCGTCGGAAATCTGGTCCATCACATAGATGGCGTCCCCGGCGGCGTTATACACCGGCTCAAAGAGACTCACGGGTTCGGCAATGGCGTCCAGGGCCATCACCACGTCCTCCCGGCGGATGTCCAGCTTTGCCGCGATCTCCTCCACCGTGGGCTCCGTCTGCTTCTCGGCGGTGAGGGCCTCCCGCGCCTGCAGGACCCGGTAGGCCGTGTCCCGCATGCTGCGGCTGACCCGAACGGCGCTGTTGTCCCGCAGGTAGCGCCGTATCTCTCCGATGATCATCGGCACGCCGTAGGTGGAAAAGCGCACGTTCTGTTCCACGTCGAAGTTGTCGATGGCCTTGATGAGGCCGATGCAGCCCACCTGGAACAGGTCGTCGCAGCTTTCGCCCTTCTGGCTGCGCCGGGCTGCGAAGCGCTGGATGACGGAGAGCACCAGACGCAGATTCCCCTCGATCAGACGGCTGCGAGCCTCCCGGTCGCCCGCCCGGACCTTTCGAAGCAGCGCGTCGGTCTCCTCCTGGGTCAGGGTAGGCAGGCTGGCCGTGTTGACGCCGCAGATCTCGACCTTTCCCAGCATGGCGGTTTCCTCCCGCGGAATATCTCCGCAGAAAGGAGTATGCCCGCCGCAGCGGTGATTTATGATGGAATATGCTGTCTGTATTTGACGTTCCGCGAATGATTAATGGCTAATGGCAGCTTTTCAGTATAGGGTTCACATAGCGCTTTTTTCCCCTGGTGGCTTCGTCATAATGCACCGCGCCGCAGCGGACGCAGGCCATGCAGAGGGCGCACTTGTCCTTCACCCACTTCGGCCTTCCGTTCTCCATGACCATGGCGTCCACGGGGCAGCGCTCCACGCACTTCCCGCAGCCCACGCACTGATCGTCCACATGGAAATGCCGGGTTTCCCGATCCTGTTCGTAATAGGGGTAAGCCGCCTGGGTGACCATCCTGCCTCTGGGCGGGATGTGGAGGCCCAGCTTCCGGCGTTCATCAACGCAGCGCCCGATCACCCTGAGGGCCTCGGCGGCGTCGGCCAGGATGGCGTCCCGTTCTTCCTCCGGGGAAATCGTGTAGTGTACGGCGTCGTTCTCCGGCATGATGACCGTATAGGCGGCATGCAGCAGAATGCCCTTTGCCGCCAGGGCATCCGCCAGAAGCCCCGCGGCCCCGGAGACGGAGGAGGCGCAGGTCAGGATCGTATAGCAGTATTCCGGCAGGGGAGAGACCTGCAGGGCCCCGGCAAACTCCAGCACCGTGCTGGGAACGCCCCCATAGTACACCGGGCAGACGATGCCCAAAGCTTCTCCGTTTTTGAGGTCAAAGGCCGTTCGTCCTTCCCGCAGACATTTCGCCAGATCCAGGGGCTCCTCTCCCTCTGCGCATAGGGCTCTGGCTGCCTGATAGGAATTCCCGGTGCCGGTGAAATAAAAGATCATGGTTTCCTCCTCCGTATGTGCGTCGTTTTTCGGGGAAACGCCCGGCGGAAGCATGGGGCGTTTCCGCGGGTATTCGGCTTCATCGCTTAGTGATAATCGTATGCTGCGGCACTGTATTTTGCATTGGTTGCTGCAAATGGATTTTATCAAAATACAGCGCTCTGTCAAGACCGGCCCGGCATGCCCTGGGATCGCCGGTCACAGAAGTGGGCGCTGCATTTTGCAGCGCCCCTTCTGCCGCTCGACCAAAAACAGGGAGGTAAGAAAAGGAGAAACGTACGCTCCCGACCGATGGGTTAGATAACACTAACCCTAGATCCGATTATAGTTGTCTTCTGCTAACCTGTCAAGCGCTTTTTCCCTTTCCGCGAAAAAGCGAGACAGGGATCGGCTTTCGTTTGTGACGGAATCTGCTGTCTATGCTTGACATTCCGCGGAGGATGCTTTATAATTCCCACAAGAGTTAGCAATTGCTAATTGCACGATTCCCCTTTTCCGCCAAAAGGGGAATAAAAAACGCCCGACGGTTAGCAAATGCTAACTTATATGGAAAGGAGAATAAGTATGAGAAGTACGAGAATCCTGGCGCTGCTGCTGATGCTGGCCGTCCTGACGGCCGTGCTCCCGATGGCTTCTTCTGCGGCGGACGAGCTTCCGCTGCGCCGCAGCGAGCTCATCGTTTCCCTGTGGAACGAGGCGGGCAGCCCGGAACCGACCCTGACGGAGAATCCCTTTTCCGACGTGGAAGAAGGGGCTGCGTATTACCCCGCCGTCCTTTGGGCAGCGGAGACCGGACTGACGGATGGCACCGGCGGCGGGAAGTTCTCTCCGGACGGGGAAGCGGATCGGGCGCAGCTGGTCGCGTTTTTGTGGAAGCGGGCAGGGAAGCCGGACGCGGCAGGGGAGGAGCTCCCCTATTCGGACGTGGCGCAGAATGCCTGGTATGCCCCCGCGGTGCGCTGGGCCCTGAGTGCCGGCCTGCTGGACGCCGCTGAAACGGCGTTTTCCCCGAAAGCGGCGGTCTATGCTTCCGAGCTTCAGGCCATGCTGACCTGTCTTGCCGGAACGGACGCCTTTTTGGCGCAGCTCTCCGGCAGCTATATCGAGCTTTTCCCGGAAATGCGCCTGGACAAGTATATGCCCCTCTGGAGCGAAGTGCTGCTGCCCTATTGCAGCAGCGCCGAGGAGCTGAGCGCCTACTATCAGATGTTTACCGTCAGATTCATGGGCGAGCTTTCCGGGGAAGCCGCCGTGGAAGCCTATGCCGGCGATCCGGAGAACGCTCTGTTCAACTGCTTCTTCCCGGGGGATGTGGCCGTCTTCACCATGGAAGGAAACACGATCAGCGGCGCAGACGCCCAGGGCCGCGAGCTGTTCCGCCACAGTTATCACTTTGTGGAGGACATGCCGGTCACCTACTTCGGGATGGAACTGCCCGCCGCCATGCATGTCTATGAAAGCGACGACGCGGCGGAGGATGCTTTCCGCTACTTCGCCTTCAGCGACGACACCCCCGCAGAGACCTATCATCTGGAATTCCGCTGCGGCGGCTCCAGGGAAAACCTCACCAACTACACGGAAGGGGAATACGCTTACTGGCTGGCCTCTGCGATCCCGGCGGATTACGACGACCGGTTGATGAGCGACTGCATCACCCTTTTCGTCACGGAAAACCTGGGGGAGACGGAGGAGACCGACGCCTTCCGCGCCATCGCGGGCGAAGCGGGAACGACATATGCCAATCTCTTCTCCGTCATCCTGGACGAAAGGTATGACGCCCTCTGGCATGACGCCTGCGCCGCTGTCGTCGGCACGCAGCAGGCGGAGGGGATCGTGCAGATGCTCAAAAGCTCCATCAGCGCCGATGTGTACGGCGAAGCCGCCGTGGAGGCCTATACCGCTTCCGGCGGGTATGCTTTCGATTGCTGGTTCATCAACGGCGCGGAAAAGTTCACCTTCCGGCCGGACGGCAGCGCCGCCGTCACTCTGACGGACGGTTCTGTGCAGACCTACCATTATGAATCCCTGGGGACCGCCGTGATGGGGGCGGAGGAGACGATCCTCTATCAGGGAATGGAGATCCCCATGGCCACGGAAGGGGAGCTGTACCGCAGCACGGAGGACGCCGGGGAATTTACCTATCTGTTCTTCCTGCCGGACACCATGGCGACGACCTATCATCTGGAATTCCGCTACGGCAGCGACCTGAATGCTGTTTTGAGCTATAGGAAGGGTCCTTATGCCTACTGGCTGGCCGCGGGGATCGACGCGGATGCAGATGAGCAGACCATCAAGCAGGTGATCCGCCTTTTCTGCCTGGAAAACATGGATTATTCTCAGCGTATGGAAGGCACGCTGGAGCAGATCGCCGATTTCATCGGCACCTGGGATGCGGACATGAGCGACTTCGGCGAAGCCTACGCGGATGTTTCCCTCTATTTCACCATCGATGAAACGGGGCGCGGCATGACCTATATGAACGGCGTGAACACCTCCGAATTCGATGTGTATGCCTATGAGAGCGAAGCGGGCAAGGGTATTTACGTCGCCTTTGCGTTTTCCTCCGGTGAAGCGGAGGGCGCTGACTACACCCTGGAGCAAGATGCGCAGGGCCGGACGGTCCTGACGCTCTATGCCGCCGACGGCACGATCCGCTACGTTAAGCGCGGGGATTGACCGCATGCCATGACAGAAGACGGAGGCCGCAGGAACCGCGGCCTCCGTCGCAAAAGCAATACGGGCGGAAAGCACGGCGGCGTCGGGGCCGCCTGTGATATGGAATGAGCGTCAGCGATCGCTGACGAACACGGGAGGGAACGGATAAAATGAGCGTTGTGATCGTCGGAGGCCATGACCGCATGGTACGGCAATACAAGGATATTTGCAGGGAATACGGCTGCAAGGCCAAGGTTTTCACCCAAATGGCTGGCGGCCTGCGGGGCGCGATGGGCAACCCGGATCTGCTGGTGCTGTTCACCAGCACCATGTCCCATAAAATGCTCCGTTATGCCCTCAGCGAGCTGCGGGACGGCGTGACCACGAAGGTCGTCCGCTCCCATACCAGCTCCGGGGAAGCCCTTCGGGGCATCATGGAGGCCCACGCCAGGGCCTGATACGGAAAAAAGCGGTTTGACTCCTTCTCCGCGCTGATGCGCCTGACCGCCGGCGGGACAGGGAATCCCGCGCGGAGAAGGATACCGGGAATCCGTTCTATTCTCCGTTGATAACCCCGCGCATTTCGTTTTTGACTCCACGGCCCGTTTCGTTTATGCTGGGCATGAAAAGGAGTTGAACACCGATGGAGAAGAGAAGCTTTTCGGAGCGCCTGGCGGAGGAACGGAAAAAGCGGGGCTATACCCAGAAGCAGATCGCCGAAGCCCTTGGCGTCTCCACGCAGGCAGTCTCCAAATGGGAGACGGGGGATAACGAGGTAGATGTGTCCACTCTCTGCCGCCTCGCGGCGTTCTACGAGGAAAGCCCCGCGGTTTTCTTTGAAGAGGAGAAGCCGGACAAGGACAGCGTGCAGACGATGCTGGGCGAGCTGCCCCCGGCGGAGGCGGCGCAGCGTTGGCTCCTGCTCCAATACGACGCCATCCTGGGTATGTATCGATCCCTGAAACGCACCGGTCAGGGGCGATACGGCCAGGCCATCCGGGATTTGCGCCCGTCCCGGGTCCTGTATCCCCCGGACGGCATCAGCGCGGATCAGGCCCGGACCTCCGCCGCCGTGATGGAGATGGATTGCCCGGATCTGTTCGGCCTGCTGGCCACCGGGCCGGACGCCAATCTGGGCCTGCTGATCCTGCCCCATGAGGAGAAATATGCCTGGATGGACACGGAGGAGGAGCGGCTGCAGGCGCTTTTCCGCGTCCTTGCCATGCCGGGGGCGATGAAATGCCTGCGCTTTCTGCTCTCCCAGCCCAACGACCGCTTTTTCTCCGCCGCCTGCCTGGCCGAGGTCGCCGGAATTGGCGAGGAGGAAATGGCGGAATTCCTGCATGCCGCCGCGGGGCAACTGCTTTGCGTGCCCCAGCGGGTCCGCCGGGAGGGCAGGGAAGAAATCCTCTACCGCTCCCGCTTCCGCACCGAGCTGGCGGGCATCCTCACCCTGGCCCGGCTCATGCTGCCCTTCCGGCTGGGAAGGGACCCGATACGCTATGGTTATACCATCGGCTGGGGAGGCCGCCTGCCGGAAAAGGAGGCGCAGCCATGAGCTTCGGATCGCGTCTCAGGGAAGCGCGCACCGCCCTCGGTCTCACCCAGGAGGCCCTGGGAAATGCCCTGGGGATGGTGCCCCAGACCATTTCCAAATGGGAGCGGGACGAATGCATGCCCGACGCCGCTCTGCTGCCCGCCCTGGCGGATATCCTTCAGATTTCCCTGGACCGGCTTTTTGAGCGGGAGAAGGGAAACTGTGAGGACGCGGAGGCGGCCATGGAGCGTTGGCTGCGCCCCCTCGGGGCGGGGGAGCGGCGACGGGCGATGGAATCGCTGCTGGGATTCCTCTTTCATTTCCTCAATGGCCGCGGGGACGAGGACGGCGGGAGTTATCCTTTCGACGGACCCGATTTCCCGCGGGAGAATAGCCTGTTCTCCCTGCTCCTGGACCGGGGGATGCTCCTCTATTCCACCGGGCGGCAGCTCCCGCTGTTCTGCTATCTGGGTGAGACGGGGGAGGGCTGGGGCGCGCTGCCGGAGGAGACAGAAACCCAGGCTGCACTGTGGGAGGCCCTGGGCGACAGGGAGACCCGCCGGGCGATCCGCCGCTCCTTCACGGAAAACGAAATCCCTTACGAGTGGGATGCACTGATCGCGGATTATGGCCTTCGCAGCCCGGAAGAGACCCTGGAACGTCTCGCGCGGATCCGGGTGCTGCACCGCCTGAGCACTGCCGTTGACGGGAAGGAAACGGAGCTGTTCCGGCTTTCTCCCAGCCCGCAACTGCTGGCACTGCTCCTGATCGGCCGTGCCCTGTTCCCGGCACAGCCATGGCAGGGCCTCTCTGCAGCGACGACCGCAGGAAGGATGGGAAAGCCCCTGCTGGGCCGGGGGGAAGGGACGGACCTTCCCCCGGAGGCCGCGGACAAGCTGAGCCGCAGCGGGTTTGTGAATACCGCGCCGCCGGAGGGCTGCGGCGGATATTAGAGCGTGTTCACACTACCGCTCAACGGCCGGATTTTGGCCTGTTTTCCGCCATGCTGCGTTGCATTCCCTTGAAATACACAGAGTATTTCTGCGGAAATGCGCCTTGCCTGACGAAAAACAGACGCAAAACCAGCTCGTCTCCGGTAGTGTGAACACGCTCCAGAGAATCGGAATCGGTCGTGCGCAGAAAGAGACGCCGCGCGATTCGGCATGCGCAGAATGCGCAGCGGAATCGCGCGGTATTTTCATGGTGTAGTATCGCGGGAAATCTGGCTATGGCTTCTCCGCTTTTTGTCCCCTGCGCCGGTAGCAGTCGTTTTCCAGGCTGCATCCGCCGCATTCCGTGCAGCCCGGCTGCTTCCGGTAATCCAATTGGTACTTATGGAGCAGGCCGCCCAGATGCTCCGCCATTTCCAGCAGCTCCTCCGGCTTGCAGCGCTCCAGCCCGTAATACACGCAGTCGTCCATGGGCCGGAAGGGCATGACGGTGGGGAAGACCCCCTCGGAAGCCATGAGGGCGCATTCCTTCATGATGTCCTCCTTGGGCTGGATGCCGCCGATGAGGACGCTGGAGACCATGCCCCAGCCGAACACCTTCACCGCCTCCCGGAAGGCCTCGTGATAGTGCGCATAGGAGATGTGGCTCTTTCCGGGGCAGATCTCCTTTCGCAGGACCGGGTCCGCGATCTCCAGATTCATGATGGCCACGTTGACGCCCGCTTCCTTCATTTCCCGCAAAAGCCCCAGGTCCGAGGGCGGCGCGAATTCCACGGTGATGCTCACGTCGCTGAACGCCCGTATCTTCCGGGCAAGGTCGATCCAGTAGCGCACCATCCAGTCCGGGTCGCGATAGGTCCCGCCGCTGAAATTCAGGATATACTCCTTCGGCACCTTCGCCAGCAGGATGCGCAGGGCGTCGCTCAGCTCCGTCGTGTCCATGGGCTTTTCCGCGTCCGCTTTCAGGGAGCAGAAGCGGCATTTCAGCTCCGGCGTGTCGTAGCAGCAGGTGGTGCTGGGCCAGATGTTGATGCAGGTGGGGCTGTGCAGCCTCGCCAGATCGTCCAGCACGGTCCCGGTATGGGGCAGATTCTCGTAGAAGGTGATGGGCTCGTCCCAGCCCTTTCCGGTGATGCGGTATTCCTCACCGCGCTTCACGATGAGGTAGGGGGAGCCGCTGGAAAACTCCTCCGCCACGCTGATGTTGATGTTGGCCTCCGTTGTATGGACGTTCACCGCATGGATGAAGCCCTTGTCGAAGAAGCGGGGATATTCCGCTTCCAGCAGCTTTGCCGTTTCCTTTTCCACCCTTGCGCCGAGGCAGAGCAGATCGGCTTTCAGTTTGATGATGTCCCTTTCCACAGCCGCTCCTTTCCCAAAGCTTGCGTTTCAGGCGTCCCAGTGTTTGTCTGTATTATAATCAAATAAACCTACTATGTCAATATGAATATATGCGTGGAGAATCCCGCAAAGCCGGAGGAAAGCGCAAAATGCTCTTGCATCCGGCGGAGAATGGGGCTATAATACGGTTCTTCCGCAAAGCAAACGAAAACCGTTGGATGGCTGCGGTGTTGCCTGAAAGGCTGATGCTGCATCCGCATATCCGAGCTTCCGCTTGTGTAAACCGCTTGCCGGCAATGCGAAACCAGGGCCGGCGGGCGGGTATGTTTTTGAGAAAACGAGGCGAATACCATGATGGAATCCATGTTGTCCGTGGGCGTGGCCCTGATCGCGGGGCTGGCGCTGACGCGGCTGTTTACAAGAATGAAGCTGCCGGATGTGACCGCCTACCTGGTGGCGGGCGTGCTGATCGGCCCCTGGGTGCTGGGGCGGCTGGGCGTTCCCGGCCTGGGCCTGGCGACGGCGGAGGATGTGGATAAGCTGGAATTCCTCAGCGATATCGCCCTGGGCTTCATCGCCTTCGCCATCGGCAGCGAGTTCCGGCTCACCAAGCTCAAGGAGATCGGGAAGCAGGCCGCGGTGGTGGGCGTCGTCCAGAGCGTAATGGCCGCCCTGGTGGTGGACGCGGCCCTGCTGCTCCTGCACCTGATTTTGAAGGAGAAGCTGCCCGTGCCCATGGCGCTGACCCTGGGGGCCATCGCCACCGCCACCGCTCCCGCGGCCACCCTCATGGTGGTGCGGCAGTATAAGGCCAGGGGCGCCGTGACGGATATCCTGCTGCCCGTGGTGGCCCTGGACGACGCGGTGGGCCTGGTGGTCTTCGCCGTCAGCTTCGGCGCGGCCCGCGCCATGGTGGAGGGCGGCGTCAACACCCTGGAAATCTTCCTCGCCCCGCTGCTGGAGATCGTCTTTTCCCTGGCGCTGGGGGCGCTCCTGGGCCTCGCCCTCAGCTGGATCGAAAAGTTCTTCAATTCCAACAAGAACCGCCTGACCCTCATGACGGGCTTCGTGCTGCTCACCGTGGGCCTGGCAAAGCTGGAATTCCCCCTGGGGGGCATGGAGGTGGGCTTCTCCCCGCTGCTGACCTGCATGATGCTGGGCACCGTCTTCTGCAACGTCTGCCCCCTCTCCGAGGACCTGATGGAGAAGGAGGAGCGCTGGACCGCCCCGATCTACACCGTCTTCTTCGTCCTTTCCGGCGCAGCCCTGCGCTTCGATGTGTTTGCCGATGCGGCCATCGTGGGCATCGGCGTCGTCTATATCCTCACCCGCTGCGCCGGCAAGTTCTTCGGTGCCTGGATCAGCACCACCGCCACCCACTGTCAGCCTGCGGTGCGCAAGTGGCTGGGCATCACCCTTTTCCCCCAGGCGGGGGTCGCCCTGGGCATGTGCCTCCAGGCCACGGAGCTGGGGGAGCAGGGTATCCTGGTAAGGAATATCATCCTGTTCAGCGTGCTCGTCTATGAGCTGGTGGGCCCGGCCCTGACAAAGATGGCCCTGACGAAAGCGGGGGACATCCGGCCCAAGAGCTACGAGGTGGAAAACCGCCGCAAGCTCAAGCTGGAAAACGCAAAAGCCAAATAAAGCGCGACTGCCGGACCTCCTGGAGGTCCGGCAGTTTTTTGCCCCTGCGGGTCATGACGCCACCAGCGTCCCGCCCAGCATGCGGTACTGGATGTCGCAGGCGGCGGCCACCTCCGGGTCGTGGGTGACGATGATGACGCAGTAGCCCCTGTCCGTCACCTGCTTTCGCAACAGCGCCATGATGGCCGCCGTGTTCTCGTCGTCCAGGTTTCCCGTGGGTTCGTCCGCCAGGATCACCTTCGCGCCGCTGGCGAGGCTCCGGGCGATGCCCACCCGCTGCTGCTCCCCGCCGGAGAGGTTCCCCGGAAAGCGCTTGTGCAGGGTGTCCGGCAGGCCCACGCTCAGCAGGAGCGCGTCCGCCCGCTCCGCAGCTTCCGCCGTGGGCGCGCCCTGCATCTCCATGGGCAGGCACACGTTTTCCCGCGCCGTCAGCAGGGGCAGCAGCTGGTAGGCCTGGAAGACGAAGGCGATCTTCTCCCGCCGATAGGCGTCCAGGTCCATGTCGGCCAAAGACTCCCCCTCGCAGACGATCCCCCCTTCCGTGGGGGTCTCCATCCCCGCCAGGAGGCTCAGGAGGGTAGACTTGCCGCTGCCGCTGGGGCCGGTGATGGCATACATCTTCCCGGCTTCGAATTCGGCGCTGACGGAGCGCAGCACGGCCTTCTGCCCGCCGGGATAGGTGTAGCTCAGGTTGTCGATGGAAAGGATGGACATTGGGATTACCTCCTGATTTGTGTTGCCTCCCCTTTCAAGGAAGATTGTTCAGCTTTCTCACCATGAGATAGCCTTCTCCGCTGAGTGACAGACAAAGCCCCTCAAACCTGGGCGTTTCCTCAAAACGTGCCGTGGTGAGATACTTTTGGGAAAACCACCACGCCGCATAATCCCCGTCGATTTCACGCACGTCTTTCGTGCTTTCCGCAAGCGCCTCGGTGGCCGCCTGCTTTCCCGCTTCATTCAGGGCTTCCCAGACGGATTCTTTGGAATGCCAAAAGCGGTTTTCTTCGGCAAGGTCGTATTTGTTCCCGCTCAACTGCACTCCCGTGGTTTCGATTTCTCCAAGCACGGCGCTCACCTTGCCGGCCAGCGATGTTTTATCCGATTCTTCGGGGAACACAGTGGTGATGCCGATGAGCTGTTCCGGTGAACCCGCTGTCTCTGCCTTTGTGAATAGGAATATTGCGGCGGGCCGTTCCCCAAGAAACGGAATTTCCTCGATCATGATGGAATCCGCTTCCTCAAAGGCAGAATAGTCGGTAAGCGCGTATCGGGAGCCCAGCAGCTTTCTGACCTCGTCTTTTGACATTCCCCAGGCCGCCGCACCTATACATGCATCCTGCTTCAAGGCAAAGTCGTCCGTGAGTTCCGGCGTCTTCCGACTACATCCGGTTGTTGTAACGATCAATGCCAGAAAAATGACAGCCAGAATAATGGACACAGCTTTTTTCACTTTATCCTCCTTTATTCCTTTACCTGCAGGAGCCGCATGGGGCTCTTTTGCAGGATGGACGCGGAGATGGCGGCGCTGGCCCCCACGCAGAGGGCGAAGTGGGCGGCCAAATACACCAGCGGCACGACGATCACCCCCAGGAAACCGCTGCCGTTCACCGCAAAGAGAGCGATCACCGCCAGCACAAGCCCGGCAAGGCACAATACCGCCTGCTCCAGCGTCAGCCGCCGGATCGTCAGCTTTTTCGACCAGCCCAGGGCGCGGAGGATGGCCGCCTCCTTCTGCTCCTGAAGGATCATCAGCACCGGCAGCAGGGTCCCCAAAATGAGGGCCGCTGCTACGGTAAGCGGGTAAAGGGTCTCAATAAGGCGGTACACCCGATAGATGCGGTCGGCGTCGGAGGTGTCCATTTCAAAGGAAACTGTTTTCACCGAGGTCGCGCAGAGGTCCTCCGCATAACGGCGGAATACATCAGCCTCCCGGTAGTCATTCAAGGTAAACTCTGCCATGTCGTAATACAGGACATACCCAAAGCTGGGATAGAAGAAGAACGATTCCGCCGGGGCATAGACGATGCGCTGGTCCAAATCCGTCTCCACGCGGCCGATCACCCGATAGAAAGAACGGTATTCATCCCGCAGCGCAACTTTTTCCTCCTCGCTGAGCCAGAATTGCTTGTAGGCCTGCTGCAAAATGTCGATACATCCCAGCTCATTGATACGGACTTCATCCCCCAAAGAAATACCCATTTCTTCCATCACCGGCGCAGGCAGGACGCAGACACGAGCAAAGGCGGCAGAAGCGCTTTCTTCATCCCAACCGTCCAGCCAGGTGATGGGGTCGGAGATGAAAGAATCAAAACGATTCAGGAACCAGATGCTTGTCGGCTTAAATTCCAGCTCCGCCTCGTCAATGACATGCTGGAGCTTCGGGTCACGGACATAGCCATCCTCCAAAGCCCGCTTTGCCTTGGTGTCGGAAAGACCGCCGAAGAAACGCGCAGTCACTTCCACATGATCCAGCATCTCGGCATAGCGGCTGCGCAGCAACGTGAGCTGTCCCACGGCCCCCACCAGAAGGGCCGCCAGGAGCAGGGTCAGTACGGTTTTCAGCCCAGCGCGGCGGATATGGCGGAGGACGTAGCGGCGCAGGAACCCTTTGACGGGCTTGCCCGTGACGGACATTGGATAGGACTGCATATTCGCTGCGGCTGCCAGGGCCTCCGGTCCAATATCCGAGGGGGAAAGCCCGTCATTCTTCACTTTCCGTCGCTTCCCATCCTGCAAAAGCCGCAGGGGGCTGCGCTTTCCGAGTACCCGTAGATAGAGGGACGACAGCAAAGCGATCACCAGCAGGAGCCCTGCGACGCCCAGCAGATAGACCCCGATATGGACGGCGGGCATGACCTCCAGACCCGCTTCCACAAATTCCTCTGCGCTTCTGATCGCCGCTGCGCCGCTTCGTTGCCAAGCACCAGCCAGACCGAGGACAGCGGCAAAAGCCGCCAGCGCCATAAGAGGCAGCCACAGGGCCTTGGCTGCCGCCCTGGGAGGACTGCCGAGAGCCCGAAGGATCGCATATTCCTTCCGCCGACGGAGCAGGAATAGATAGAAGGTAAGACCCGCAGCCAACAGAGCGGCGGCGGTGAACACCAGCAGCTTCATCAGGGCCAGGCGGCGGCTCTGATACAGCTTTTCCGCCACGGAGGACCAGCCCGCGTCGTTCCACGCATAGCTCAGACCCATTTGCTCTACCAGAGGCAGGCTTTCTTCCACAAAACCGGGGATGTTTTCCGCGTCCCGCACAAGAAAACTGATTTCCCCCGGATGGAAGACATGGTTTGCCGTGTCGCAGCTCGCGGGGAGGAACGTCGCAGGCACAAAAATCGTGTTGGCGTTATAGGCCCAGTACAGGTCCTTATCCAGCCAGTTTTTGTCGCTGACGTCCTCGAAGGAGCCCACGATAGTGAAACTCCGCTTCTCCCACTGCGTGGCATAGCGGCCCCGGGTGCTTGCCACCGCGCCGAGGGGAGCGTACTGCTCCATGAGGTAGTCGCCCAGCTTCAGGGTGATGCTGTCGCCCAGGTTGAGGCCGTTTTGCTTCAAAAATGCTTCGCTTACCACGCAGACGGGGCTTTCCCTGTCCTCCGGTGTGAGGAAGCGGCCCTGCACCGGTTTCATCTGCTGCTGCGTGACGCGGCGGATGGAGGCCATATCGTCGGTATATACCACGTCAAAGGTGTGGGCGTCGTCGTCCGTCACCTGCATCAGCTCCCGCAGCGGCGCAAATTCTTCCGATTCCAGGTAGTTCTCTGGCAGATCGGTGATATCCGTAAAATAGGGCCACCAGTCCTTCCGGGTATCGTCCCCGAGATAAAAGACCGTATCGCTCCAGGACAGGGGAACCATCCTGGCGACGATCAGATAACGCCGGTCCTTTTTCACAGCCTGTACGTCCTCCGGACCCAACTCATAATCCAGGCAGAACACAGGCTCCTTGCCCATCTGGAACCAGATGTTGCCGTCCGTGCCGATGTATTGTTCCATCAGGGCCAGCACGCTCAGGTCGGCCCGGCCTCCTTTCGTTTTCATCAGCTTCTCCACGATCTCCCGGTTCCCCGCCAGGATGTTCACGTCTTTCAAGGTCAGCACCTGATCCAGTGCGTAAACATTTCCGGGCATATTGAGGAACATGCTGTTTTCCTTCGGGAGATTGCTGTTGACGGTCGCCTCGAAGATGACGCGGTCCTCGTAGCCGAAATAGTTGGACCCTAAACCGATTCTCAGATAGTCCTCCGATACCCCCGCAGTCATATAGCGTCTATCCACAGCATCGATATAGGGAAGGGCTTCCAGGGCCTCCACTTCTGCCTCGCTCAGAGCTTCGTGGTGATAATTCTCGTACTTGTGTTTTTCCTTGTAAGTCTTGCTGGGATTCGTGGGGTCCGTCAGCAGGAAGTAGGAACGATCTGCCACATCCAGGATCGTTACCGGGCTGCGCTCCACGGTGAGGACGCCCTCCACCGATTCCTCCGCCTGCTTGATCGCCTGCGTCTGCATGGCATAGGAGGAGAGGTTATCCAGCAGCAGGAAGGACGCGACGGCCAGCAGAAGCACCGTCAGCGCCGTCTTCACCGGGCTGCGCAAAAGCGTGCGGAACCAAAGCCCCATGGGCGGCGCGGCCTTGGGCCGCTTGCCGGGGATATACTTCATGCGCAGCAAGGTCACCATCCCTTCCTTCTTCTGATAGATCAGCACCCAGCCGGGCTCCACCCGGCAGGCGCGGGCCGCCGTCCCTTTTACGGAGGCGTCCCGGCAGTCCAGGGGCAGGGGTGCGCCCCGGCGCAGCAGCGCCAGCAGGCCCTTGAGCTTTTCCACATCGCAGCCCCTGCGTATGCTCCGCCGGTAATCCAGCCGGAAGCGCGCCGTAAAGCGAAGCTGATGCATCCCTTTCCTCCTCTCCGGTAACGGCTGTCGAATTTGGGCGGCTTATTCGTCCAGGGCTTCGATCAGCTCGTCCACGCTGTCGTAGCCGCCGCTGACATGCTGATCCCGCTCCGCGTCGGAAATGGCCTTCCGGGTCTTGCGATCGGGACGGGTCAGCTCAAAGGGGATGCGCTGCTCCTGCACGGCCTTCTTCAGGAAGATGCGGCAGGCGGCGTTCAGGCTCAGCCCGATGTCCTCGAACAGGGCTTCGGCGCTTTCCTTGAGGTCCTCGTCGATCCGCAGGGTCACGTTTACCGTTTTCATTTCACCGATCCCGGCCTTTCTTTCATTTTTGTTCTTCCTGATGCACACTATACACGAAGCGACGGGCAAAAGCAAGAGGAAAGACATAAAAATATGTGCTAATGCTGCGCAATAGAAGCGCCTTTACCGGGCATAGGTATCCTCGGACGCAAAAAAGGCGCGGACAGACCGAAAGGCTGTCCGCGCCTGTGTCGAAACCTACGCGTTATTCAGTTCGGAAAGATCGCCTTTTCCAGAACCCGGACGAAGACCTCCAGCCCCGCCCGGTCCGCCTGGGTGAAGCGCCCCAGCGTGGGACTGTCCAGGTCCAGCACCGCGAAGACCACGCCGTTGTGGGTCATGGGGACCACGATCTCCGAGCGGGAGGCGCTGTCGCAGGCGATGTGGCCGGGGAAGGCATGCACGTCCTCCACCACCACGGCCTCCTTTTTCTCCGCCGCCGTGCCGCAGACGCCCTTGCCGTAGGGAATCTCGATGCAGGCGGGCTTCCCCTGGAAGGGGCCCAGCACCAGCTTGTCCCCCTCGGAAAGGTAGAACCCGGCCCAGTTCAGATCCTCCAGCTCCTGCCAGAGCAGGGCGGAGGCGTTAGCCAGGTTGGCGATGGGGTAGGGCACCCCGTCCACCAGGGACACCAGGTCCCGGCAGAGGGCAGAATAATCCGACATCTTTTCATTCCTCCGTTACGATATCCGCCAGGGTATAGGGGACCAGCTTCCCCAGGTCCGCCGGACGCAGCTCCACCTGCAGGCCGATCCGCCCGCCGCTGACGCAGAGGGTCTCCAGGCCTTCGGCGCTGCGGTGCAGCACCGTGGGAAAGAGCTTTTTCATGCCGATGGGGCTGCATCCGCCGTGGATATAGCCCGTCAGGGGCAGCAGCTCCTTCTGGGGGATCATGGCGACGTTCTTTTCCTTCACCGCCGCGGCGGCCTTTTTCAGGTCCAGCTCCCGGCATACCGGCACGACGAACACATAATGCTGCCCGCTCTTGCCCGCGGTCACCAGGGTCTTGAACACCCGTTCCGGGTCTTCCCCCAGGGCCGCGGCCACGTCCGCGCCGCTGACGGCCCCGGAAGAGGTGTAGTCGTGGGCTTCGAAGGGGATTTTGTGCTGCCCGAGCATCCTGAGGGCGTTGGTTTTTTCCGCTTTTTTCATCGCATCAATTCTTCAGGCTCTGCATGGGGGCGGGAATGTAGCCCCCCCGGTCCACGAATACGGCGGGGGAGAGCCTGCTCACGGGCATCACCGGGCCGCCGCCCAGCAGACCGCCGAAGTTCAGCTCGTCGCCGACTTCGTAGCCCACGGCGGGGATGACCCGGACGGCGGTCGTCTTCTGGTTCACCATGCCGATGGCCGCCTCGTCCGCGATGACGCCGGAAATGACCGAGGCCTCCGTGTCCCCCGGCAGGATGATCATATCCAGGCCCACGCTGCACACGCTGGTCATGGCCTCCAGCTTTTCCAGGCAGAGGGCGCCGCTGCGGGCGGCGGCCATCATGCCTTCGTCCTCCGAAACGGGGATGAAGGCGCCGCTCAGTCCGCCCACCCGGCCGGAGGCCATGACGCCGCCCTTCTTCACCGCGTCGTTCAGCAGCGCCAGGCAGGCCGTGGTGCCGGGACCGCCGCAGGTCTCCAGGCCCATTTCCTCCAGGATCCTTGCCACGCTGTCGCCCACGGCGGGGGTAGGGGCAAGGCTCAGGTCGATGATGCCGAAGGGGACCCCCAGGGCCTCGCTGGCCTTTTCCGCCACCAGCTGGCCCATGCGGGTGATCTTGAAGGCGGTGCGCTTCACCGTGTCCGCCACGGTCTGGATGGGGGCGTCCTTCCCCAGGCGGGCGAGCACCGCCCGCACCACGCCGGGGCCGGAGACGCCCACGTTGATGACGCAGTCCGGCTCCCCGAAGCCGTGGAAGGCCCCGGCCATGAAGGGGTTGTCCTCCGGGGCGTTGCAGAGGACCACCAGCTTGGCGCAGCCGATGGACTGCCGGTCGGCGGTGCGTGCGGCGGTCTCCTTCACGATCCGGCCCATCAGGGCCACGGCATCCATGTGGATGCCCGCCTTGGTGCTGCCCACGTTCACACTGGAGCAGAGGAATTCCGTCTCGCTCATGGCCTCGGGAATGGAGCGGATCAGCGCCTCGTCCCCGGCGGAGAAGCCCTTCTGCACCAGGGCGCTGTAGCCGCCGATGAAGTTCACCCCCACGGTCCGGGCCGCCCGGTCCAGGGTGCGGGCATAGTCGGCGGGGTTCCCCCCGGAGACGCCGGCCAGAAAGGCTGCCGGCGTTACGGAGATGCGCTTGTTGATGATGGGGATGCCGTAGGTCTGGGTGATCTGCTCCCCCACCCGCACCAGCTTTTCCGCCTTCCGGGTGAGCTTGTCGTAAACCTTGCCGCAGGAGCGCTGCAGGTCCGAGTCCGCGCAGTCCACCAGGCTGATGCCCATGGTGATGGTCCTGACGTCCAGGCACTCATCCTGGATCATCTGTACTGTTTCCAGGATCTCTTCTATGTTCAGCATGTCTGTCCCCCTCAGATCCGGTGCATGGCGTTGAAGATGTCCTCGTGCATCACGTGGGACACCAGACCCTGACCCTCCAGGACCTTCTCGATATCCTCGGAGAGGGAGGCGATGCTGCCCTCCAGCTTGTCGATATCCGCCAGCATGACCATGGAGAAGATGTCCCCCATGACCGTCTGGGTCACGTCCACGATGTTGGCGTTGTGCCCGGCACATACGCTGGCGGTTTTGGCCAGAATGCCCACGGCGTCCTTGCCCACAATGGTGATGACTGCTCTCATGCCGTTTCCTCCTGTGTACGGAAAATGTAAATCTTATAATATCAAGTTTCGCGGGGATTGTAAACCACCGGGGGAGAATTTGCAGCCCCCGAAAAGCTCTTTTCTCCGAAAGGAAGAAAAAGCATTGCCGAAGGGGGGAAGATATGCTACCATGTTACTTGGTGAAAATTGGGGTAAATTGTCTATCACCATGACAAGGAGCAGCCCATGACCATTTTCAACTTCATTTCCCTCTTCGGGGGCCTGGCCCTCTTCCTTTACGGGATGCGGCTCATGTCCCGGGGCCTGGAGCAGGGCTCCTCCGGGGCGCTGAAATCCGCCATGGAGAAGCTTACGGTGAACCCGGTGGGGGCCTTTTTCCTGGGCCTGGCCTCCACGGCCATCATTCAGAGCTCCACGGCCACCATCGTTCTCACCTCCGGCCTGGTGGCGGCGGGGGTCATCTCCCTGCACCAGTCCCTGGGCATCATCCTGGGGGCCAACGTGGGCACCACCGTTACCGGGCAGATCATCCGGCTTCTGGACCTGAACGCCGCCTCCGCCGCCTGGCTGAATTTCTTCAAGCCGGATACCCTGGCCCCCCTGGCGGCCATCGTGGTTATCCTCTTCAT
>JAEEGK010004553.1_pt1 | contig 33910 bp, 25 predicted proteins | sample 8958771 | NCBI WGS metagenome assembly JAEEGK01 (sample SAMN16246547, study PRJNA631951) | gut metagenome | biome: gut microbiome; feature: rumen; material: SC-attached | host: Bos | place: Iran: Karaj | collected 2018-10 | reverse complement strand
ATTACGGCTGTAATGCTAATGTCATTTGCCGCCACATTCACTGCTTGTGAAGAAGATGCTCCCGACAACATTCACGCTGTTGACGAACTCAGCGGCACATGGTCGTGGGAAACCAATAAGGGTGATATCGGCGACTGCTTTGTCTACATCTCCACTAAGAACAATTCCATAGTGATTCAAAACTTTCAAAACCAAGGTGCTAACGAAACCATCACTGCCGAAGTAAAAGGCGATGCATTCAACTTTGAAGGCACACTCGCCAATAATACGTTGATAATTACCGACGGACACGGCACAATCCTCAACAACTGGACTATGATGCAACTGTCGTACACCATCTCTAACGGCAACACAACTGAAACAATCACCGCTACGTTAACCCTGGACTCTTCCCTTTCTGCTAAGAAAAAATGACCCCACGCTGCCCTTACTGTCAGTCTGATAGTTCCGACCTGCACCTCAAACTCAAAGACTACTTTCTTACACAAGAAGACTTTGAAATATACCGTTGCCCTCATTGCGAATTGCTTTTTACTTGGCCGCGTCCCGAGGAAAGCGAGTTGGGAAAATACTATAAATCAGACGAGTACCTCAGCCACAACGAATCTAAAAAGGGCATTATGCCCTTTATCTACAACAGCGTAAAGCGTGTAAACATATCCAACAAATACAAGATTGCCACACAAGGCACTTCTGGCAAACGTATGCTCGATTTTGGCTGCGGTGTAGGCGACTTCATTTTATACGCCAAACAAAACGGGTTCGACGTTTGCGCCACCGATGTTACACCTACTGCGAGGGAGGCTGCTTCCAAAAAACTTGGTATGAACCTTCCCTCGCCCGAAGAGGTGTTGTCAATGCCCGATGGCAGTTTCGACATTATCACTATGTGGCACGTGCTGGAACATATCAGTCATCTTAAATCGCAAATTTTTCATCTCAATCGTTTGCTTGTAAACGGTGGACGACTTGTTTTAGCTCTTCCCGACTACTTATCGTACGATGCTCAGCACTATCAAGACAAATGGGCAGCATACGATGTGCCTCGCCATCTTAACCATTTCGACAGCAAATCATTACAAAACATTTTCGCCGGCACACCGCTACATCTTGTTTGCACTGCGCCGCTCAAATGGGATGCTTACTATATATCAATGCTCAGCGAAAAATACCGTGGTAGTTCGCTCGCCTTTGCAAAAGGACTCATTCAAGGTTGGAAATCAAACCGAGCCGCATTAAAAAGCGGCGAATATTCAAGTATGGTGTATATCTTTGAAAAACAACAAGTTTGAAACACAACAAAATACCCACATTTATACTGTTTCCGCTGATAATGGCTGTAGCTATGATGCTGATACACTTGGCATCAACAGCTACCGACACCAGCGCCGCCGACTTGGGTATTTATCCGCGCACCATCGAAGGGTTAAAAGGAATACTATTTTCGCCATTTATACACGGCAACACCGAACACCTTATGTCAAACATGGCTGCATTGCCTATTTTGCTGTGCATGCTCACTCTGCTTAATCCTACACGTTACATTAAGATTTTCAGCGCATTGTATATAGCCACAGGTCTTTTGGTATGGATTGCAGCACGACCAAGTTATCATATTGGAGCCAGCGGAATAATATATGCCACAGCATCATACATCTTTTTTGAAGGCATCGTTTCAGGACAAAAAGGTTCGGCGGCGGCATCTGCTATCATTGTGATGCTTTATGGCGGTATGATGTGGGGTATTGTACCCACCGACCCGCACGTGTCTTGGGAATCGCACCTTGCCGGAGGAGTTGCCGGTTTTTTTTGCGCATTCATTTTTTGTCATCGGCCCGAAGAAACCCTTGCCCCGAGTGGCAACTCTTGCGCACCACAGTTTACTTCAGGATACTACATCACCGACTCCAAATATCACTCAGTATCATACAATTACAAAAGCGATTAAAATAATTAACATTTTTTAACACTCGTTTTTGCAAAAAAAACAATCAAACGCTTGGTTTTATAAAAATAAGCATCTATATTTACACACGAATATCGTAAAAGGCCTGTGAAGGCAAAATTCTCAAATTTCCCCCGAGTTGATATTTGATTTTAATAAAATTGTTTTCATATCTTGTTTGATTTTAAGTGTTATTTTTTTTTGAAAAAAGTCCGGAATTTCACCGGACTTTTTTAATTTTATGGCGAATTTCAAAACCTAATATATTATGCATATTAAAAGCGACATCGAGTATTTTAAAGAGATGGGAATCAACACCACCGAAATCGACAGACAGATAGAGTGTTACAAAAAAGGATTTCCATTTATGCAGTTGGTACGTCCTGCCACAATCAACGACGGCATCCGAAAACTTACCGAAGCCGAAGTTACCAAATTCGTACAAAAATACGTCGGAGAATGCTCTAACCTTGACGTTTTAAAATTTGTTCCCGCTTCGGGGGCAGCAAGCCGAATGTTCAAAGACCTCTTTGTTTTCGTTTCGGAATACAACAACACACCCGAACAAAAACAGAAGTTTAGCGATTCGCCAGCACGACGCTTTGTAGACAACATCGACCGTTTCGCCTTTTACGACAACCTGCAAAAAATTGTCTACAACAAGTACGGACTATCGGTTAAGGAGATGCTCCAAAACCACAAAGCCAAAGAACTTGTGGAGATGGTGATTGAACCCGAAGGACTCAACTACGGCAATCTGCCAAAAGGTCTCGTGGAATTTCACCGTTACAAAAACACATCACGCACTCCCATTGAGGAGCACATTGCCGAAGGCATTATGTACGCAGCGTCAAACGATACAGTAAAAATCCATTTCACAGTATCGCCCGAGCACGTTGCGCTATTCACCGACTTTGTGGAGAAACTCCGCCCAGCATTTGAGGAGAAAAACAACATCAAGTTAGACATCACATTCTCCACACAGAAGAAATTTACCGACACGGTGGCTGTGGACGAAAACAACGAATTATTCCGCAACGACGACGGCACACCGCTGCTCCGTCCCGCAGGACACGGCTCGCTTATCGAAAACCTCAACGACATCAAGTCGCGCATTGTGTTTATCAAAACCATCGACAATGTGGTGCCCGATTCGCGCAAAGAGCCCACTGTTAAATACAAACAGGCACTTGCAGGATACCTGCTCAAAACAAAAGAGAACATTGCCAATTACATAAAACTTTTGGAAAACAACCCCACAAGCAAGATTCTCGACGAGGCTTACGTGTTTATTTCCAAAAAACTATGCACCGAGTTTGGCTCCGACTTTCTCAATCTGCCCGACAAAGAAAAGGCTAAACTATTGTTGGCAAAACTCAACCGTCCGTTGCGCGTATGCGGAATGGTGAAAAACGAAGGCGAACCCGGCGGCGGACCGTTCTGGACCAAAAATTCCGACGGAACTGTGTCATTGCAGATTGTAGAATCGTCGCAAATCGACAAAAACGACCCAAAGAGTATGGAGATTATGAACAAAGCTACGCACTTCAATCCCGTAGACCTTGTTTGCGACCTCACCGACTGCAATGGCAAGAAATTCGACCTCAGAAAATACACCGACCCCAATACTGGCTTCATCTCCACAAAATCAAAAAACGGCAAGACTCTCAAATCAATAGAGCGCCCCGGATTGTGGAACGGTGCAATGGCAGATTGGAACACAGTTTTTGTGGAAGTGCCAATCGAAACATTCTGTCCTGTAAAAACCGTTGTTGACCTTTTGAGAGATCAGCACCAAAACTAAAAGACACACCTTATATATATAGATAAAAAATGTCGCTTCTATTAAAAAACGGAACATACATCAACATCGACACCCTGACGTTTACCCCTACCGACATACTCGTAGGCGAAACGCCGGGGCAGTTGAGGTTGTCGGCCGAAGTGCCTTTTTCCGACGACGAAATCAGCGGAGCAGAAACCGAAGATTGCACAGGCAAATACATAATGCACTCATTTGCCGACGGTTATCAGCGTCCGTGTTTATCTATGGCTTTTGCACATAAGGAATTTGATCAGCACCAACTCACATATTTCCGTTATCTTACGCAAATACTTTGGAAAGTAGACGACTTGATGGACGAAGACCTTCTGTACGCCTCGGCTTTATATGCCGCCATCACCTCTGCCAAAAACGGAACCACATTCGCCGTATGCCGCAATGAATCAACAAAATACATCGACGGCGCACTCAACACCATCAAAAAGGCGTTCGACGAAGTAGGCGTTACCACGCTTTTGAGTTTCGCAGCAAGTCAGTCGAATGGGTTTGGCGCTGCTTCAAAAATTATTGAGGCAAATATGAATTATATGGTCGACAATCAAGCCCTTATGGGTATTGCCGCATCGTATCTTGCCACCAACGAAATATTAGAAGAGGTTGTGCGTTTGTGCCGAAAAAATAATAGAGGAGTGCTAATCAATGTTGCCGAAGATAATCTCGACCAAGCCAACACCATGCGCGACTACAAACGCCGAGTAGTATCAAGGCTTTACGAATCGGGGTTGATGGATTTTTCATCGTCGATACTTACCAACGCCAACTATCTCGACGAACACGAACTCGACCTTATCAACGACAAACCAGCGTGGGTGGCGCAAAACCCATACGGAAATTTTCAACGCGGCATTATGCCGTTCAACTCAAAATGGACGGAATACAACTTTATGCTCGGCACCGATTTTTCGGGAGCAAGCATTCCGCAATGTATGCGCACAGCATATTACCAATCGCTCGGCACCGAAAACTACAAGTCGTCGCAACAGGCATTCAACAGCATGAACGCCGTACACAACTACATCAAAATCAATAATTTTGCAGGTGATGGCGACAACAACCTCATAGTTTTCAGCAATCCAACACCTATGACTCTCGACAAGTCGAACTTTATAAAACACCTTGCATACAATTTCAGCAACAGAGATATCAATATGGTGATTTCCGACGGCAAAATCATTGTTAAAGACGGCACTATAACGCTTATCGACGAAAAAGATGCCCTGAAATTATGCACAGAACAACTCAAAAGAATCACTTAATTGTTAATTGTTAAACAAAATGAAACACGCTAAATGTTGAAATTCCTGCTAATACCGCTTTCGTGGATCTATCACGCAATTACGTCGATACGCAACTTGCTCTACGACCACCAAATCTTTAAGTCAAAAGAGTTTGATAAGCCAGTAATTTCGGTCGGCAACATCACCGTAGGCGGCACAGGGAAAACTCCGCACACAGAGTATATTGTAAACCTTCTTTGCCAAAAATACAACGTAGCCATACTTAGCCGAGGATACCGCCGCAAAACCAAAGGATACATTAAAGCCACACCACAAAGCACCGTTAAAGAAATTGGCGATGAACCCAAACAGATGTCGCTCAAATTCAGCGGCAAAGCACAAGTTTATGTTTGCGAAGACCGTTGCAAAGGTATCGACAATATTATAGCCGAAGGCAATGAAAATCAGGTAATTGTATTAGACGATGCCTATCAGCACCGCAGCGTAACACCGCGAGTAAATATATTGCTAACCGACTACAACCGACCCATTTTCGAAGACCACCTATTACCCTACGGACGGCTCAGAGAATCAGCATCAAAATCTAACCGTGCCAACATAATTATTGTTACCAAATGTCCCGAAGACCTCAAACCCATCGACCGCAGGGTGATAGCAAAACATCTCAACCTGCTGCCATTCCAGTCGATATTTTTCACCAACTACAAATATCTCGGGCTTAAATCGGTGTTTGGATTCGAGAACATTCCCACCGTAAGTCAAAACACTGAAATATTGCTTGTTACAGGCATTGCCAATCCACAGAGCCTCATCAACCACATCTCCCAAAACATTTCACAAAAGATAACCCACATAAGTTATCCCGACCATCACAATTTTAAGAAAAAAGATATATCCAAGATAACAGAAAAATTCTTATCTTTACCGTCAGACAGGATAATAATCACAACCGAAAAAGACGCTGTAAGGCTGCGCGAACTCACACTTGCCGACGAGTTGAAAAAAGCCATATGCTACATTCCGGTTGAAATCAATTTTATCTACGACGACGCAGAAGAACTTAACTTTCAAATATTAAAACATGTTGACGAAAATCAAACAGACTATCGACTACATACGACAGTCCATCAATTTTGACCCCGAGATAGGCATAGTTCTCGGTACAGGTCTCGGCGCATTGGCCGACGAAATAAAAGTAGAAAAGGCTATCCCCTACGCCGAAATTCCCAACTTCCCCGTATCCACAGTGCAGGGACACAAAGGACAATTGGTATTCGGCTACCTTGGTGGCAAAAAAGTGGTGGCCATGCAGGGACGTTTCCACTACTACGAAGGCTACACTATGCAGCAAGTAACATTCCCCATCAGGGTGATGAAAATGCTCGGCATCAAACTCTTGATACTCAGCAACGCATCTGGCGGCATGAACACATCGTTCCGTGTAGGCGACATTATGGTAATTGTTGACCACATCAACCTCTTTGGCACAAACCCGCTCATTGGACAAAACATCGACGAACTTGGTCCTCGTTTCCCCGAAATGAGTTGTGCATACGACAAAAAATATATCAAACTCGCTTTTGATATAGCCGACGAGTGCAATATTCACTTACAGCAAGGTGTGTATATCGGAGTTACGGGTCCCACATTTGAAACGCCATCTGAATACAAGTTCTTTGGCAAGATAGGCGCCGACGCAGTAGGTATGAGCACAGTGCCCGAAGTGATTGTGGCACGTCACATGGGCTTGCCGTGCTTTGCGCTCTCCATCATCACCGATATGGGCATCACCATCTCGGGCGAGGTAGAAAAACCCACCCACGAAGAAGTTCAGAAAGCCGCCAACGCCGCCGAACCACGTATGACCACAATTATCAAGAAACTTATCGAACGAATCTAACGGCATAATCACACCTTATATATTATAGTGATTATTACCATGGACATCAAAACAATAGAACAACAAATCTTTACCGCCGCAAACAACGCTGAGTTCAACAATGTGGCGGTAGAGATTTTTCATTTTCAATACAAAAACAATCAAGTTTACAACCAGTATGTCAACTATTTAGGAATTAACCCTAACAGAGTTGACAGCGTACAAAAAATACCGTTTCTGCCGATACAGTTTTTCAAAACACACACAGTATTGAGCGGATGCAGCATCGAAAATTGCCAAGAATGTTTTACCAGCAGCGGCACCACGGGGCAAAACACCAGCCGACATTATGTAAAAGACATCAACATTTACTACAAAAGTATTGAAAAAGGCTTTGTAGAATTTTACGGCAGTCCAAAGAATTACACCATTCTGGCACTGCTCCCCTCCTACTTGGAGCGCAAAGGATCGTCGCTAATAGTGATGGCTCAGAGGCTTATGAAACTTTCGGGACAACAAGAAGAAGGATTTTTCCTATATGATTTTTCAGCATTGCAACAGCGTATCAATCAAGAAATTGCATCAGGCAAAAAAGTATTATTGATAGGTGTTACATTTGCTCTTTTAGATTTTGCCGAACAGTATCCGCAGCATTTTGGCAACAACGTGATAATAATGGAGACCGGCGGAATGAAAGGCCGCAAAAAAGAAATCATCCGAGAAGAAGTACATCAGATACTTACCAAGCAATTAGGTGTTAGCGCCATACATTCTGAATACGGCATGACCGAACTACTCTCTCAGGCATACTCCAACGGCAGAGGGCTCTACCGCGAAACCTCCACCATAAAGATAATAATCCGCGACAGCACCGACCCGTTAGCCACCACGCCCGACACCACAGCAGGATGCATCAATGTGATAGACCTTGCCAACATTCATTCGTGCAGTTTTATCGAAACACAGGACATAGGCATCCGTCACAACGACGGCACATTCGAAGTGCTTGGACGCAACGATCACACCGACATCCGCGGCTGCAACCTTATGTACGCCGGATAAAAACAACTTTTTCAAAAAAAAATTGATATTTTTTGAAAAAACACTTGAAAATCCGATTTTTTTATTATATTTGTGGTAATAAAAATAAATTTAAACTCAAACCTTTTAAAGCACCAAAGACAATGGGATTTTTCAAAAGACTATTTAGAATAGGTCAGGCCGAAGTCAACAGCACCCTCGACGGCTTAGAAGACCCTATCAAAATGACAGAGCAGGGTATCCGCGATATGGAGCAAGACCTTGACAAGAGTATAAAAGCGCTCGCCGAAGTAAAAGCAACATGCGTTCGCTCCAAAAACGAACTCGATGCAGCCAAACAGTCGGCCACCGACTACGAGAACAAAGCCATGATGTTGCTCAAAAGAGCAGAATCGGGCGCTATGTCGTCTGACGAAGCCGACCGTCTCGCAACAATGGCATTGCAGAAAAAAAGCGAAACACTGCAAAGCGTTCCCACTCTCCAAGCCAACTACGACAAATATTGCCAAGCCGTTGCCAAACTTGAAGACTCGGTAAAGAAACTCCGCACCAACATTGCAAAATGGAAAAACGAGGCCAAGATGCTCAAAGCCCGTGCAAAAGTTAGCGAAGCCACTGTCAACGTAAACAAACAGTTGGCAGGCATCGACTCTACCGACACCATTGCTATGCTCGAACGCATGAAAGAAAAAGTAGACCAGCAAGAAGCACTCGCTGAATCTTACTTAGATATCGCCGACAGCGAAACCGGAGCAGACCACGAAATTGACTCCGCTCTCGAAAGCACAGGCGGAAGCCTCGAAGCAGCATCAGACCTTGCAGCCCTCAAAGCACGCATGAGTTCTGCCAAAGCCATTGAATCATCGGTTGATTCATCTAAGGCAATTGCCGACACTCCAGCATCTGACCTTGACCAACTCAAACAGAAAATGGCAGAGCCCGAACCTGCACAGCAAGCTGCCGATGTATCAGCAGCACAGCAGCAGGCCGACCAATCGGCTCTTTAATATACTGCCCTGACACTTGATTAGTTGGCTCTTAATAGTGATAAGTTTCACTTTTCGCTATTTAGAGCCAACTTTTTTTGTTAAAAAATATTAATTATCGCCCATTATTTATATTTTTGCCGAACAATTAACTGGAAAAACTAAAAACTATACCATGAGAAAAGTTGTTCTACTAACCGCAGCTGTTGCCATTAGCTCAGCAGCCATGGCACAGGCTCCAACTACACCGATAGGGATAACGATACCCGAAGGCTACCAAACCACATCGTTCTACATATCTGGCAATGGTGAAAAAGCAATCGCTGGATTCAAAAAAGACGAATCTGTTAAATTTCTACTCTACGAGAAACAGGGCGATAAATTCTCAGAAGGCGAAGCTGTAGCGTTTCTCGACCAACTCATCGCCGACAAGAAAAACCCCACTACTCCATCTCTCAATCACGACGGCACACGCATCTACTTCTCTGCCAAAAACGAAAAAGGAAACAACGACATTTTCTATTCAACCAAAGACAAAGACAAATGGACCGAGCCTGAAAATATGGGCGAAGCCATCAACTCATCTGCCGACGAAATATACCCCTCTGTTAGCAGCGATGGACTAAGCATCTATTTCACTCGCCCGCAAAACGACGCAAAAGACAGCCGCTGTGGCACAATTTACACATCCTCTCGCACACCATACGGCGAATGGGAAGAAGCTGTAGCCCTCGTTGAACCGCTCAACCTCGGCTGCGAAACCGCCCCATACATCGCCCCCGACAACAAAACACTATACATATCCTCAATGCGCGAAGGCGGGAAAGGCGGATTCGACATTTACTACGCCAACAAAGTTTCGCCACTTTACTGGATTCTGCCTATAGCATTAGACACCATCAACTCATCCAACGACGAACTCTTCCCTGTATACAACGCAAACAGCAACAAATTGTCGTTACTTTACCGCGACCCTAAGAACAAAAAAAATATCTCATTTGTCGACGTACCGCTATCAGCTAAACTTCTTCCCGCCGACAACTGCCGCTATTATGGCAAAATTTTAGATCAGGAGACACAGCAACCCATGACAGCCAATATAGAAGTTAGCGACGCATTTTCGTCTGGTATAATTGCTACATTTACAAACGACAACGAAACTGGCATATACGACTTTGTACTTCCCCGCGACAAACGCAACGTATTTATCGATTATAGTGCACCCAACTACTCCCACACAATTCTCGACAAAGACGTCACCCAAGATGAAGAAAAAATCGACGCTAGCCTATTCAAAAACGTTCAGCTATCACTCAACGTTTTTGACCAATCGATGTTCGACCCTATAGAAACCAACATCACTATAAAAGTTGACGGTGTTACAGAAAACATCACACCCGAAACTATCGACTTAGGACGCTACAAAATGACACTTCCTATTTGGAAATACTACAAAATATACCTCACTCAAAACCTCTACGAAGACTATGTAATGGATTTTGACCTTACCCACAAAGTTCAATTCCAAGAGTTTGAACGCGATGCCGAACTTGTTTCGAAAAAAGAAGAAATCACTATCAATGTAGAAGGTGTTACCGAACCGATAGAAATAGAAATCACCAACCTATCTACCAAAGACCATTACGTTACCACCGTTACTACCGACAGACATGGAAAGGCTGTGATTCCTGTCCGCAAAGGCGACAAATACGAAATTCATATCATGCCTAAAGGATATTCGTTTTATAATGGCACCCTCGACCTCAGTGCCGACAACAACCGCGTGCTAAATGCTAAAATAGAAAAACTTCAAGCCGACACCAAAATGGAGCTCGACAATATCACATTTGCCTCAAACAGCGCAGATATTGCAGCATCATCGTATGAAGAACTCAACCGATTAGTAGACCTTCTGAAACTAAATCCGCAATTCAAAGTGGAACTTTCGGCTCACACCGACGACAAAGGCGCCGACGCTTACAACATGAAACTCTCTGACCGTCGCGCAAACTCGGTGGTCAACTACCTAAAACTTAAAGGTATACCTTCTAACCGACTGGTTGCAAAAGGTTACGGCAAAACTATGCCCCTTGTTCCCAACAACAGCGACGAAAACCGTGCTATCAACCGCCGTGTAGAATTCAAAATAATTGGTACTGACTTATAATCCGAATAATCATGAAAATAAAAAACATAATATTTTTGCTGCTGATATGCATTGCAGCTCAATCTGTTTCGGCACAACGCCGTCTCAAATATAAAGACGTATTCGACGATATGCCAAACGTAAAACCAGAAATATCCTACATGCGATTTGAAGAACTGCGCCAACAGGATCCAGAGTTTCCAAACACATATTTCCAGATGGGTCTGTTAAACTGGGCTTGGCTACAAGACGAAGACCCCTTTGTAAACACACAGAGAGTAAACCAGCTCATCTACGACACAAAACTCTACCTCGGTGTCTGCGTAGGCTACCTCAAACGCGACGACAAAGAGGTTAAGAAAAATAAAATCTACTACTCCAACTACCCCATTATATCTAACATGGAGCAGTTAGACTATATGGACGTGATAAACTACGTTAACAAAACCATCGACAAGGTTAAAGAATACGAAAGCAATGTTTCAAGAATAATAGGATTCTACACCAAGACAGTGGAAAAGAACAACAATTGCGTTGAAATTTTCAAAACAATCGTTGCCACACAGAGCAACTACAAGAACCTTGTAATAACCGCTGATAAAAACATCAAAAAGCAGCTGAAAGAACTGTCTGATAATTATGATTCTGTCAACTATTATTTCAACGAGTACAAAACCGCTCTTGCAAGCTATCCCATCAAGCAATACAACCAGCAGTTAGAGGTAATTCCCATTGCCACATACCGTTTAGACGGACTCACATCCTCCGACTTCTTGCAACCAAAAGTGCCTATCTGGGACTACCGTTCATGGGTACGTGAAGTCACTAGCACAATGGACGGCAACATTGCCGATGTAAAACAACAATCAATTGCATATATTTCAAATATCCGCTCTGTGATAAACGGTTACGAGCAATCGAAACAGGCTACTGATGCCATAACTGAGTTTAAGCTCAACAACAAATTAGTTAACCTTACCGAAAAATACGACTACAAGTCTCTTATGTCGGCATGTGTCAACTACGAAACCGCACTTGCAAACCTCAAACTCGTAACCCAAAAGACAAACAACCAACCAGAGCTAATTGCAGCTATTGCCGAACCATACAGCAGCAAAGTGCTCTTCTATTACGACCTCTACCAGCACAAAGAACGATGCGACAACTACCTCAACCTCATAAAAACGAGAACCAACAAACACACTTGTAATAAGCACAAAGTATTTATCGACTCGCTCTACACATCTACAAATGAGTTTAACTCAAACTTTGACAATAACCAACGAGCAGCCCTCAAAGAAATTGAAAGCAACTACCTCTCCAATATGGCAACATTTGCCGCCAACGAATTCAACCCAGATATTCAGGTTCAATGGCAAAAAGGCAACATTCCTCTATCGGTATACACTGGCACATTCGACGAGGCAAAAGTAGGCAACTACTACACTCTCTACAACACCCGCGACCCTTATGGAAACCGTTATTCATGCGGATTCCGCAAAACCACATCTACTGCAGCCACAGGTTTTGTTGCCAAAACAGACATTGAAGGCAAAGTACTTTGGCTTAGAAACATAACAAACTCACCAGCTGGACAGAATATGGTTGTAACAGTAATTCCAGGCGAAGGTGGAATATACGTTACCACTACCGTAACGTCCGACAACTCAGGCAACAAAACACAAACCGCCAAATACGACGAAACAGGCAAACTAACCGCAAAAGTTGATTTCAATATTCCACTCATTCCTATTGCATCGGCATACGACGACGTAAACGAGCAGGTTACAACAATTTTTAAAGGCACTAAACTCAACTCAGCTGCTGGTGTAGAAGATGCCGAAGTTGCAACTGCCGACTTTGCCGCCAAGTCGGCTACAAAGAAAGGGTCGTTTAAAATCGAAGGCAACATATCTGGCATTACACTCGCCTCAGGCAAAGTTATAGCGGTATGCAACTACAAATCGCTATCATCAGACGCCAACAAGATAGACCTCAAATCAGAAGGCGACGTTGCCATACTATCTATCGACAACTCTATTTCAGCATCACCGATGAACAGCAAAACCCCAATTTTCTCAATATATCCTGCCAAAGTTAACGCTCAAACTATATGCGTGCCCACATTAAAAGGCAGTGCAAAAACCACTCTCACTCCCTCCGACAAAATCGACTACAGCATAGCCGACATCAACGGTAGTTACATTTATAGCAGCGACAAATAGCCGTTTGAAAACACCAAAGATTAAAAAAAAGATTTTTTGCTATGCAAAAAATCTTTTTTTTGTTAAAATATATACAAAAACAACCAAAAGTTGCAAAATATTTGTATCTTTGAACTATCTAAGCGTTCTTGTTTTTTTAACGCTTTTAAAAAATGCTACAATAATGAAACACACTGCAACACTTATACTTGCGCTCATAATGAGCATCAGCACCCTTTCGGCGCAAACCATAAAGCATATAGGTACGCAATACATCAAAAACTATCTGCCCGAAGATTACAATTCGAGCAAACAGAATTGGTGCGCGGTTCAAGACTTCCGTGGCCTACTTTACATAGCCAACACACAAGGTATTTTGGAATACGACGGAGTAAGCTGGCGAACAATAAGCACTTCTAAAAACTCATCGGCTCTTGCCCTTGCGCTCAGCAACGACGGCCGCAGAGTATACGTAGGCGGCAACTCCGACATCGGATACCTTAGCCCCGACAGCAGCGGCACTATGGAATATGTATCTTTGTTAAATCTTCTTCCCGAAAAGTACCGCAGCATAAAAGTATACGGCATAACAGTTACCGAAAACAACGAAGTATTGTTTTGCGCCACACGACAACTGATGCTCTACGACGGTGACACAACTATCAAAGTAATATCGTTGCCCGCCGAAGGCACAAACGTTTTTTCGTACATCACCAAATTTAACGGACACATCTACTTAAATCAGTCAGACAAAGGATATTGCGAATTTTTCAACCGTCCCGAAGAACCAATTGTACCATTAGACGGCACCGACACAATACCCGACAACCAAGTGGTAGAAATTCTCGGAGAACAAAACGGCGGAATGATACTCGCCACAAAAAAACTCGGCATTTCGATTTACAAAGACAACAAGCTAACGCCATTGGATTTTCCGCTCAACAAAGAACTTATACGATCAGACCTTTATTGTGCCAAAAAAATCCTCGGAGGCTACTATGCATTTGGCACACTTAAACAAGGCGTAATAATCACCGACCACAATTTCAACGAAATCAACCGTTATAATCAAACATACGGACTGTGCCACAATCAAATTATCAACCTATACCAATCGCCCGAAGGTGGCTTGTGGCTACTCACCAACAACGGCATTGCCTACGTTGACATATACTCGCCCATATCCACAATCCACGTTGGTATCAAAAAAGTATCTGCAATAGGCTGTGTCAACGATGATATATACATAGGAGCAAACAGTCTTTTGCGAATTCGCAACAGCGACCTTGCCCGTGGCGGCGACGCTTTTCAGCCAATAGCCTTCCCTACCGACAAGACACAAAACAACACTATCAACACCATCAACACTATCGACGACCAGATTATCTGCGGCACTGGCAAAGGCGTAATAGGCATCAATGCCAACGGTGAAAGCTATTCTGCCGAATCGTCAAGCCAGGTGGTGCGTCCAGTGATACGCTCTATCAAGCACCCCGACCTGCTCATCGGCGGATGCATTGGCGGACTTGCCATCTACGAGAAAAAACCAAACGGCAATTGGGAAAAACGCACAAGTGTAAACGGATTCGATGTGGAAACACGCCACATAGAAGAAGACCCTGACGGTTTCTTCTGGGTATCAAAAAAAGAGACAGGACTCTACAAACTTATTCTCGACTCGGCGTACACCAAAGTGATTACAGTGAAACAATACGACGAACACGACGGATTACCATCATCTATGGGCAATTACGTTTTCAAAATAGACAACGACATTATTGTTGCCACACAGCAAGGCTTTTATACTTACGACAAGAAAAACGATGTCTTTGTAGAGTATACCAAGTATAATGCACTGTTCGACAGCAAAATAGAATCATATTACATAAACAAAGACAAATACGGCAAAATTTGGGTTACCTATATGCAGCCCCGCAAAAACGCCAAAAGCGAAACAAGATTTGGCTATTTCGACGGTTTAGACAGCTCAAAACAAAACACAAGGCTGTTTGTGCCTTATGCCACAAGGTTTAAAACCATCAAAGACATAACCGACAGCTGCTACCTGATTGGTTGCGACGACGAGCTGCTCCACTACGATTCAAAACTGCAAAAACGATTCGATATACCCTTTAAATCGTTTATCCGCAGAATGGAAACAATCACCAACGATTCGCTATTGTTTGGCGGCGTGTTTACTACCGACGAAGGCTATGCCGACTCTGCTCAAACAGCAACATTAAAAATTACCCTCCCATACGATTTCAACGGTGTAAAATTTGAGTTTGGCGCAAACTCTTACGAATATCCCGAAGAAACCAAATTTAAATGCTATCTTGAACACAACGACGCTGGCTGGAGCGATTGGAAAAGCGAAAATTTCAAAGAGTTCAACAACCTTTCGCCTGGCACATACACCTTTATGGTAAAAGCCCGCAACTTTTTCGGACACGAAAGCGAAGTGGCTCACATACAGTTTACAGTGTTGCCACCGTGGTATATGACCATCTGGGCTTATATCCTTTATGTGCTTGCGTTTGCCGCTTTGATTTGGGTAATCATCAAAATTTATTTCCGCAAACTTTTGAAAGACAAACAACGCCTCGAACAAATTGTAAGTCAGCGCACTGCCGAAATTGTCGAAAAAAACAAAGAAATCACCGAAAAGAACAAGAGCATCACCGACAGTATCAACTATGCCAGCCGAATACAGAAAGCCATGCTTCCGCTCGAAAGCCGCATCAAAGAGGCTCTTCCCGAGCACTTTATACTATTCCGTCCGCGTGATATTGTCAGCGGCGACTTCTACTGGTTTGCCGAAACACCCGACCGCATTATCATTACAGCAGCCGACTGTACGGGTCACGGAGTGCCAGGAGCATTCATGAGTATGGTGGGAGCCGAAATTCTTACAACACTCGTTAGCAAAGGCATTGTTGAGAGCGACAACATTCTTACACACCAGAACCGTTACATCCGCAAGGCGCTCAACCAAGACCAAACCGAAAATCACGACGGTATGGATATGGCACTGTGCTCTATCGACAAAAAACGCAATGTAGTAGAATTTACAGGTGCTAAAAACCCGCTGATATACATCAACAAAGAAGGTCAGCTCACAACCATCAAACCCGACAAACAAGGCATCGGCGGCGACCAGATCGAAGAAGATTTTCATTACACCAAAAACGAGATTCCTATCGAACCCGGCACTTGGTACTATATGTTTTCGGATGGATACCAAGACCAGTTCGGAGGTCCTACACGCCGCAAGTTTATGATTAAGCACATGCGCGAACTACTGCTCGAAATACACACACTATCTGCCCAAGAGCAAAAAGAACGCCTCAACTCCACCATTGAAAAATGGATGTCGGACGGAAAAACAGATCAAACCGACGACATTCTCGTAATTGGATTCAAAATGTAATAACCGCAAACACACATTTATACTATAATGAAAAAAGGATTAGACGAACAGCAAGAATTTGCCAACGACCTGATAGACTTTATATCATACAGTCCCAGCACATTCCACGCCACACGCAATATCAAGGCTGCCCTTCTACGAAAAGGATTCAAAGAACTGAGCCTCACCGAAGAATGGAACATCGAAAAAGAAGGCCGCTACTTTGTTTCTCAAAACGACACATCGCTGATAACATTTGTAGTGGGAATGGGCGCACCCGAAACCGACGGATTCAGAATAATAGCCGCTCATACCGATTCTCCTTGTATCAAAATTAAGCCAGCACCAGAAATCACCACAGGGGGTTACCTCAAACTCAACACCGAAGTTTACGGTGGAGCGATACTCTCCTCATGGTTCGACCGTCCGCTCTCTATCGCAGGACGAGTTGCACTCAAAAGCAAAAACCCATTCAAACCCGAAATCCGACAGTACAACGCCAAACGTCCCCTGCTCGTAATACCAAACCTTGCAATACATTTCAATCGCAAGGTAAACGACGGCGTAGCTATAAATCCACAGCAGCACGTGCAACCGTTGCTTACATGCGTAAAATCTCCGTTGGAAAACAGCAACTACCTCGTTGACCTTATAGCCTCAGAGCTCAACACATCGCCCGACAATATCTTAGATTTTGACCTTACACTCTACGACACCGAAAAAGGCACACTCGTAGGAGCCAACAACGAATTTATACTCTCGCCCAAACTCGACAACCTGTCAATGATTCACGCCGCTATGGAGAGTCTATTCACCAGCCCAGTAATCAACGCTACACAGATGGTGGCATGTTTCGACAACGAGGAAGTAGGCAGCAGAACACGCCAAGGAGCAGGTTCGCCATTCTTAAAAAATGTAATGGAGCGCATCATCTACAAACTCAACGGCGACAAGGAAGAGTACATGAGGGCGGTATACAACTCGTTTTTAATATCTGCCGACCCAGCACACGCCTTGCATCCTAACTATGCGGAATATTCGTGTCCCACCAACCATCCTATCATCAACCACGGACCAGTTATCAAGTACAACGCAGATCAAAAATACACCACCGACGCCGAATCAGCAGCGGTATTTGCGGCATTGGCACAGTCGGCAGGATCACCAATACAGCGTTTCACCAACCGAGCCGACCTCGCCGGAGGATCCACTCTCGGCAGCATTTCGTCAACACAGGTTGACATCAAGAGCGTAGACGTGGGAACACCTATATTAGCGATGCACTCTGCCCGCGAACTATGCGGCGTTTACGACCATTTCAACATAAAAAATGTATTTAAAGAATTTTTTATAAAATAATACTAAAAAAAACATACACGTAAAGTTTTTTTTTGTAAATTGGCGGTGTAATTAAAAATGCTAAAAATAATATTATGGAAGTAAAAAACCACAGATTAGTAGGCGACAACGTTTCATTTGTACAAGCCACCAAATGGAACAGAACCGCCGAAATGAAACCGGATGCAATCATCATCCACTATACAGCAGGTGCAAGTGGCGCAGCCACAGTTAAACTATTTTCTGCAAAAACTGCCACCACATCGGCACATATGGTAGTAAGCGAAGACGGCTCTGTTACCCAAATGGTAGACTTCAACCGCAAAGCTGTACACGCAGGAACAAGTTCGTATGGCGGACGTTCGTCGTACAACAACTTCTCTATCGGTATTGAAATCTCCAACCCCGGGTATTTGCAAAAAATCGACGGCAAATACTACACATGGTGGGAAGCCAAAAAAGAGAAAAAGACTGCCACCCCCGAAAGCAAAGTATTTGTAGGCAAACACCGCAACAGCGTTACCAAAATGAACTATTGGTATAAATATACCGATGCTCAAATTCAAGCTGTTAAGGAAATTTGCATAGCTCTCTGCAACGCTTACCCGATCAAAGAAATTCTTGGACACGAAGAAATAGCTCCCGGACGTAAATGCGACCCAGGTCCAGCATTTCCTCTCGATGAGTTGCGTACCGAAGTGCTCGCTAAAAAGAATATCAGCATCAACGACCTCTTTGCTCACGCTATGGAAGAGTCGGCTGCTTCAGCTCTCGTTTTGGGCAAGGTAACCGTAAAACTCAACTTCAGAACAGAACCCAGCAGCAACGCAGCGCTCAAATCAAGCCCGATTCCCGCTGGCACATTCGTCTACATAGTGGGCGAAGATGGCGAATGGTACAATATTCTCCGCGAAATATCTGGTTGGGTTGACAAAGAGTTTGTAGAGCAAGACAACTCTGACAGTGATTACGATGGCGAACTCATCTCCGACAACGCTATGCTTTACAGCGACGAAAAGAAAACCAAACGTCTTGTAAGCAGCCTCAACAAGGGCGTTAAATTCAACATCCTTGAACAGCAGGAGAATATGTTTAAAATTAAGGCTGTTGTTCCCGGATGGGCAAGCAAAAAGTATATCACCAAACAAAAATAATATTCCGATACTTCAAAAACTAAGAATCATATTTTTTTGTTTTTTTATTTTTCTCCAACAAAGACAACCCTACAAAGGGTTGTCTTTTTTTGTCGGATAATGTCTTATGATTCAAAGTCTAACGAAATCTGAGCTTCCTCACCGGGACGTATTATCTCAAAATCTGGATCGTCACCGTTGCCTTCGATAAGTTCCACTGTTGAACCCTCAGGATTGCTATCGGGGTCAGTATCTGGTTCTTCGGGAGGTTCGGCGTTGGGATTATGCTCAAATTTCATATCGGCAACCTCGTAGATGCTTACACGTTTGCCACGGGCACGGAAACTCTTTACGCCGATAAACTCAACGGCATCAATAGTTTCGGCTGGACGTCCCTCATTTTTGCCACCGAACGACACCACAAGGTTTGGAGCATAGTCGTCGGTGATGTCGTACATCTTGCTTGCGGTATTGTCGCCAAGTAGGAACTGCTCTTTTTCAGATAGTTCAAAAGTAAAACGCTTAAGGTATCCGAAACCGAGGTCAGCATCATAATATGCGAGCGAAATGGTAGACTCTGGATTAAATTTACGAATAAGCACTGTGTCGTCGTCGAAATGAGTGGAGAGGTCGAACCCAGTGATGCGGTAGTAGCCGTTTTGGGTAACAGCCACAATGCGGTCGTCGCCTGCAAATTCGCCAAGATAATCGCCGCGTTCATCGGTATTGAGCCTCATCACAGAGGTGTCGAACCATATTTTCAAACCTCCGAGGGTGCTTACGCCCGAACCTACCTTAGTAATCTTGTGAATAGGATATTTAGTAACGATATTACCCATAGAGGCACGGTTTTTAACACCGAGAGTGCCGAAATCGTATTCCCATGAACGTTTTTTGAGTTTAGCACGAGCCTTGAGCAGAATCTTCACAGTTTCAGCCTCGCCATTGGCGTTAGCCGAAAAATAGAGCACCTCGCTCATAGGCGAACCTTGTGTTACATCGTACTCCTTGTCGCGGGTTATACCCTTAACATTGAATCGTTTAGCATATGCGATACCAGTAGCACCATCGCGATAAATAACGTTGTAGATAGTACGCTCGTCGTTGTTTCTAAACACATTTACATAAATAGCGTCGGTGCCTATAAAGAACTTGTCGGAAATCTTTGAGATAGTGTATTTTCCGTTTCGGTGGAAAACAATAACATCGTCCAAATTAGAGCAGTTGCAGATAAACTCGTCTTTTTTAAGACCCATACCTGCAAAACCGTCATCCCAGTTTACATAGAGTTTTTCGTTGGCCACAACCACCTCTTTAGCCACAATATTGTCGAAATTTTTGATTTCGGTACGGCGAGTACGGTTTTTGCCATATTTGTTTTTGATATTGGTGTAATACTCTATGGCATAATCAATTATGTGTTCAAGTTTGTATTGAGCCTCCTCCATTTGCTTTTCGAGACTCTTGATATAATTATCAGCCTTAAAAGCGTCGTATTTAGAAATACGCTTGATTTTCAATTCGGTAAGGCGGGTAATATCATCGATAGTAACAGGCTTTTTGAGCAAATGCTTAAACGGTTCGAGAGCGGTGTCGATGGTTTGAACAATAGCCTCCCAAGTTTCGCAATCTTCGATAAGGTTGTAAATATGGTTTTCGATGAATATTTTTTCGAGCGAAGCATCGTGCCAGCTGTCGGCAAGTTCGCCAAGCAAAATTCTAAGTTCGAGCGAAAGCAGTTCAACGGTCTTATCCACCGAATGACGGAGGATTTCTGACGTGTTCATAAACTTAGGCTTGCGGTCTACAATCACACACGAATTTGGCGAAAGCGAAATTTCACAATCGGTAAAGGCGTAAAGAGCGTCGATAGTAACGTCGGGCGAAACGTCGGGATTGAGGTTGAGCACAATCTCCACATCGGCGGCAGTTTTGTCCTCAATTTTCTTAATTTTAATTTTTCCTTTCTCGTTAGCCGACACAATAGATTCCATAAGACTCTCAGTAGTAGTGCTGTATGGAATTTCGGTGATAGCCAAAGTGCGCTTGTCAATTTTTTCAATTTTAGCACGGACGCGGAGTTTACCGCCGCGTGCACCGTCGTTATATTTTGACACATCGATAGATCCACCCGTTGGGAAATCGGGAAAAAGTTCAAAAGGCTCATCTTTGAGATAAGCTATCGACGCATCCATCAATTCGTTGAAATTGTGAGGAAGAATCTTGGACGAAAGACCTACTGCGATACCCTCAACGCCCTGAGCCAACAAAAGCGGAAACTTAACAGGCAGAGTTATAGGCTCTTTGTTGCGGCCGTCGTAAGATAGTTTCCACTGCGTGGTTTTGGGGTTGAACACCACATCTAATGCAAGTTTTGAAAGACGAGCCTCAATGTAACGGGGAGCGGCTGCGCTATCGCCTGTAAGGATGTTGCCCCAGTTTCCCTGAGTTTCAATCATCAAATCCTTCTGTCCGAGCTGTACAAGCGCATCGCCAATAGAAGCGTCGCCGTGAGGGTGATACTGCATGGTAAAACCTACGATATTAGCCACCTTGTTGAAACGACCATCGTCCAAGCGTTTCATAGCGTGTAGAATACGACGTTGCACAGGTTTTAATCCATCGTCGATTTCTGGCACAGCGCGTTCCAAAATTACATACGAGGCGTAATCGATAAACCAATTTTTAAACATACCTGAAACTGATTTCAGTTGCAAGTGATTTTGTACGCCTCCGCTTATACGTTCGTCCTTATCGGCATTAGCCGGCAGATTATTGTTGTTTTCGTCCTTGATATCGTCTGACATTTTTGAATTATTTTGTTGCAAAAAAGGCGGCGTCAAAAGCCGCAAAAATGTTTGTGGCAAATGTAAAAAAAAATTGGCACAGATAAAAAAATATTTTTTTAAAATAAAAAATAATCAAAACTTAAAATTAGAGTAGAATTTTAGCAACTATTCATTACAATAAATTAAGTATAAAATACACTGAAACACTAAGATTTCCAAAATGTTAAGTATTATTATTTTTTGCAAAAAAATCATTATGATTGGTAACAAAAGAAATGCTCTTTCGTTAAATAGAAAGATGTATAGTAAAAAAGAGTATGAGACAGTTAAAGATTACCAAATCAATTACCAACCGCGAAAGCGCGTCATTAGACAAATATCTGCAAGAAATTGGCAAATACGAGTTAATCTCAGTGGAAGAGGAAGTGGAACTTGCACAACGCATTAAGCGTGGCGACCAGTCGGCCATAGAGAAACTCACCAAAGCAAACTTGAGGTTTGTGGTATCGGTGGCAAAACAGTACCAGAATCAAGGACTAAACTTGCCCGACCTTATTAATGAAGGAAACCTCGGATTGATCAAAGCCGCAGAAAAGTTTGACGAAACGCGTGGTTTTAAGTTCATCTCTTATGCTGTTTGGTGGATCCGTCAGTCGATAATGCAAGCCATCAACGAACAGTCACGTATCGTGCGCCTGCCATTGAACCAGGTAAGTTCGTTAAGTAAGTACAACAAGGCCGTATCAGAATTTGAACAGAAATACCAGCGCAGACCATCTGTAGAAGAACTTAGCCAGATGCTCGACCTCCCCACCGAGAAGGTGGCAGACGCTATGAGGCTTTCGGGCAAACATTCAAGTATCGACGCTCCGTTTGTGCAAGGCGAAGAAGGTAGCCTTATCGACGTGCTCGCTGATGCCGACGCGGTTAAGGCCGACAGCGGTCTTATGAGCGAATCGCTCAACAAGGAAATCGAACGAGCATTATCTACTCTTACAGAAAGAGAGAGAACTATATTGAAACTTTCGTTCGGTATCCGTGTTCCAGAAATGAGTCTCGAAGAAATTGGCGACAAATTTGGATTGACAAGAGAGCGTGTCCGTCAGATACGCGAAAAAGCAATCCGCAAACTTAGAAGCACTTCTCGCAGCAATATCTTAAAGACTTATTTGTAAAAAAGGTTAGAATTCATAATTAATTTTTTTTTGTTTTTCGTGGTCGGAATCCCCCCTCTGGCCACGTTTTTTTTGCACCTACAACTCCTCGGCAACAAATCCTGAGGTTTGAGTAGTGGCAAAACTGCCGTCTTGAGTTGCATAAATGAAATAACCCTCGGTATCGGGCAAAGAATCCAACAGTCGGAAACCTTTTTCCAATCCAAGCACCATCACTGTGGTGGCAAGTCCGTCGGCATTAACAGCATCGGGGGCAATCACTGCCACGCTCAAAAGACTGTCGCGCTTTGGATAGCCCGTAACGGGGTCGAGCTCGTGAGTGTATTTTACTCCGTTTTCTACAAAAAAATTACGGTAATTGCCTGATGTACAAAGCGATTTACCAGAGAGCGAAACTACCGCCTGAATAACGCGGTCTTCTTCGGTAGAGCCGTCGATAGGTCTGTCGATTCCCACGCGCCACGGCTGCACAGATGCGTTTACGCCCTTGGCAAAAACCTCCCCTCCTATCTCCACAAGATAATCGGTATAGCCAAGAGAATCAAACCAACGCGCCACCTCGTCAACGCTGTATCCCTGCGCATTTGCGTTAAAAATCAACGTGATACGGGGATCAGACTTGATTACACGACCGTTTTGAATAGTAACCTTGTCGAGTCCAACAAAGTCGAGAACGCTGTCAATCTCATTTTGCGAAGGACGGCGCATATCTTTATGTTTACCAAACCCCCAAAGCGAAACCAAGGGCGAAACCGTAGGGTCAAACGCCTTACCGCTTATATTGTAAAGGTGTAGCGAATTATCAAAAATCTCTTTGAAAAAACGGTCTACTATGATAGAAGTATCGTTGTTGTTGATTTTGGTTAGCTGCGACTCTTTGTTGTAAGCCGACATTGACAGGTCGAAAGCGGCAAGAATAGAATCAATCTGCGGTGTGAGGTCTTCGCCGTTAAAACTTTTGTAAGTAATATGCCAAGTGGTTCCTTGCGCAAAACCTTGAACCATAATGTATTTGCCAGAATTAGAATTATTAGTACAACCTGTGACGCACAAAACGGCAAACACGCATAACAGCTTAATTTTCTGAAACATTGTTGGTAATATTGGAATAATCTTCGTTTGAAATAAACTTTGCAGGTGAAACCACAATTATGTATTCGTTGTCGTGCTCAATAATACCTTTAATATATGAAGGTGAGCCAATATCCGAAGGCATAACATCCACCTCGCGGATCTCAGCACGCGAATATTCACCCACCGAAAGCACTTTGCTTACAAGAGCTCCAAAAGTACGGTTTATGCCATCCACTTCTACCTCAAACACCACTATATAAGAATAGGAATTATCACCATTGAAAGGCAATGCAAGACGTTTAACTGTGTCAATAATAGGAATTACTTTACCTCTAAAATGGGCTATACCAGCAATATACGTTGAAGCATCAGGCAAAGAAATAAGAGATTCGGTAAGTACAACTTCGAGCACACAATTCACAGGCGCAGCGTAAAGATGTCCGCCAACACGGTAAACCATATAGGCATCTTTATTCTGGACTGTGGGTGCTGACTGTGGCATAGGATTAGGATTTAATAGATATAAAAAAAGGAGCAAGCTCCTTAAAACGCACCGCTACAACCGCTTACCCTTGCTACCTTCCGATCCTGGGGGAGTTTGCAGGAGCTGGTCGAATAAGACTTACTCCGAGTGCAAAAGTATAAATGTTTTTGCATTCTAAAAACTTTTTTGGAGTTTTTTTTAATAAAAAAAAAGACGGCAATATAAACTTATGACAATAAGTATATTACCGTCAAAAAAATTATTTTGTAAGGCTTGCAATGGCTTGCGCTACTTTTTCAAATTCAAATTGCTTAAACACGCTGTTGAACTGTGCCTGAATTTTATCGTTGCAAAGATTGCCAATACTACCTATATGTGTATGGTTCAAAGGTTTATCCCAATGGAATTTACCTTCAAACACCTGATGACCTACCTCTTTGTAGGCATCGCGGAATGGCACGCCTTGCACCACCATTTCGTTTAATGCCTCAACGGTGAAAATGGGCTGATACATTTCGTTTTTGAGAATATCTTCGCGAGGCTGGATTTTTGGAAGAATAAATTCCATAAAATCCAAACACATCTGCATACGCTCAAACACAGGCAGATAACTCTCTTTTAAGAGTTGAAGGTCGCGAAAATATCCGCAAGTAAGATTGCCGGTAATGCGGTTGAGTTCAAAAGGCAACACGCTGATTTTGTTGCAGTAACCGCGCATAAGTTCAAACACGTCGGGGTTGGCTTTGTGAGGCATAATCGATGAGCCAGTTGTGTATTCCTTGGGTAAGGAAATAAACTTAAAGTTCTGACTCATAAACAAGCAGCAGTCGGCGGCAAATTTAGCCAAAGTCTGCGACACCTGAGCCAAAGCGGTTGCCACCACGGTCTCCACCTTGCCGCGGGTCATCTGTGCGTAAACCGAATTGTAGTCGGGTGAATCAAAACCGAGCAAATCAGAAGTGCGCTGACGATCAATCGGGAACGACGAACCATATCCAGCCGCGCTACCGAGAGGATTACGATTGTTGATTTTCCAAGCCGAAAGAAGTGTCCAAATATCGTCGGCAAGACTTTCGGCATAGCATCCGAACCAAAGTCCAAAACTGCTCGGCATAGCAATTTGCAAATGCGTATATCCGGGCAGAAGCACATTTTTGTATTTTTCGCTTAATAATATAAAGGTGTCGAAAACGCCTTTTACGGTTTCGATAATTTTTTGCAGTTTGGCGCGGGTAAAAAGTCTTACCGCAGTTACCACTTGGTCGTTGCGGCTGCGGGCGGTGTGAATACGCTTGCCAGGGTCGCCGAGTTTTTCGGTAAGGATAAACTCGATTTGCGAGTGCACATCTTCCACATCGTCGGCAATGGTGAATTTGCCGTCGCAGGCGGTCTTGTAAATATTTTTAAGTTCGGCTTGCAGTTTGGCATTGTCGTCCTTGCTCAGGAGACCGCATTCAGAGAGCATCTGAGCGTGAGCCATACAGCCGAGAGTATCATATTCAGCGAGATAAAGATCCATCTCGCGGTCTTTGCCGACAGTAAAAGTGTTTACAAATTCGGCGGTATCAAAACCTTTGTCCCAAAGTTTCATTGTATATTATTTATTCATTCAAAAACTTATTCTTGATATATTGAAATTCTCTAACGAGATAATCCTTTACCTGACGTTTTGAAAAGCCGTCGCGGATGATGATAAGGATGGTGTCGTCGCCGGAGATGGTGCCGGCAATGGGAGGAAGCATTTTGGCATCTATCTGTGCCGAAACAGCGTTGGCATAGCCCGAAATGGTTTTCAACACTGCCATATTGTTGCCCGAAAACTCTACCGAAACCACTTCGTTGCTGAGCACGGCGGTAGATTTGGCGGCTTCGGGCGGAATTTTATAAATATATCCGTTGTTGCCGTCGGGTATGCGCGAAGCCTGAATCTCTTTGAGATAGCGGCTGAGACTTGCTTGGGTAAGTGTGATGCCGCGTTCGCGAAGGCGGTCGATTATGTCGTTTTGCGAGCGCACTGTTTCGCTCTCAATTATCTGACTAATAATAGATATGCGGTTTTGCTTGCTGTTCATAAGGTGTATATTTATGCACTTTCGACTGCAAAAATATCGTATTTTTTTGTATAAAAAAACATTTTGCTTAGGATTTTACACTCCGATTTTTTCGACCGAAAGATTTTTGAAGTCCAAAATAGTACGTTAAAAAATTTCGACTTTTGTTTGCAGAAAATTAATATTCTAAAAATCTTTATAATTTTACACCAAGATAAATAACTAATAATAAAATATTTAACATTAATTAAAGAAAAATTTTTGAAATAAATATTTTTCAAATTCGAAAAATTATAATACCTTTGCAGCGTAATAAAAAAAATCGACCGAGTGTTTTTAAGAAACAAAAAATAATAAAGTATTAAGCTATGACAGACGTAAAAAGAATATTCGACCTTTTGGACTATTGCTGCGAAAAATACAATCGCAACGACGCTCTTGCCTGCAAAGTTTCGGGCAACGGATGGCGCACATATAGTTACAACGATTATCGCAATAAGGTTAACCTATTGAGTTACGGTCTGTTGGCTCTCGGCATCAAAAAAGGCGACACTGTGGTAACTGTATCCAACAACCGTCCCGAATGGAACTTTGTGGATATGGCGATTGCGCAAACAGGTGCTATCCACGTGCCTGTATATCCCACCATTGGTGCCGACGATTACGAATATATTTTCAACCATTGCGAGTGCAAAATGGTGTTTGTGGCAGACGCTGCGGCTTACCGTCGTATGTCGTCGGTGGTGCCAAAAATCAAAACAATAGAAAAGGTGTTTTCATTTGCCGAAGTCGAAGGCGTTGAAAATATGGAGACAGTTTTGACTCTCGGCGAAAAAAGCAAGGTTTATTACGAGAAAGAACTTGAAAACATCAAAGCATCGGTCAACGAAGACGACGTGGTGTCAATCATCTACACATCAGGCACAACAGGACTTTCAAAGGGCGTGATGCTCACCCACAAGAATTTTGTAAGCAACTTTACAGCAGCAAGCAACGTAATTGGCGCGTTGGAGCAGGGCAAAGACAAAATCATCTCGATACTGCCCCTCTGCCACGTTTACGAACGCTGTTTCTGCTATATGTACCAATACAACGGCATAGGAATCTACTATGCGCAAAACCTCGGAACTATTGTCCGCGACATCTGCGACATTCACGCCAACGGCTGCAACACCGTTCCCCGCATTGCTGAAAAGATTATCGAAAACATTATGAAAGAGGGCGCAAAGCTTACAGGCTGGCGCAAAAAAATGTTCGACCGCGCAGTAGAAGCAGGCTACCGTTTTGAGCATTACAACGCTAACGGTTTAATTTACAACATAATGAACCGCGTTTACGATGCGTTTGTCTATCGTCGTTGGCGCAAATACTATTTTGGTGGCGCAATGAAATTCTTTGGCTGTGGCGGTGCTGCGTTGCCCATTTCGCTCAGCCGTCTGCTTTGGGCAGCTGGTATCAAAGTGCAAGAGGGATATGGACTTACCGAAACCTCGCCCATTATTGCGCACTCAGTTCCTGGCAAAGGCGGACACAAGTTCACCTCGGTTGGTCCCATTGTAAGCAACGAAGATGTTAAGACCGACGAAGATGGCGAAATACTTGTAAAGGGTCCCAACGTGATGAAAGGCTACTACAAAAATCCCGAACTCACAGCTCAGGTCTTCACCGAAGACGGATATTTCCGCACCGGCGACATAGGTTATATTTCGGCAGGCAATTGTCTGCACATCACCGACCGCAAAAAAGACGTTTTCAAAACCTCAGGAGGCAAATATATTGCTCCTCAAATGCTTGAAGGCAAGTTTAAAGAGTCGAAATACATTTCGCAAATAATGATTGTGGGCGAAAACCAAAAATTTGCAAGCGCAGTGATTTCGCCTAACTTTGAGGAACTTGCAGCTTATTTGGCACAGGCAGGAGTAAAATACTCATCAAACGAAGAGATAATTTCCAACCCAACAATTGTTGCCCTTATCGACAGCGAAGTAAAACGTATCAACAAGCTCAACGGCAAGCACGAAGAGGTTAAGCGTTACCGCCTTGTTCCTGACGTTTGGAGTGCAGAAACCGGCGAACTTTCACAGACACAGAAACTTAAACGCAAAGCCGTTACCGAAAAATACGCCGCCCTCATCGAAGAGATTTACAGCGTAGGCGCGGTGTCATAATTCAATGTCGAGTTGTTGAAGGTATAGAATATTCTTATTTTGAGTAACAATTTTAATAATGGTGTTATATCCAAAATCAGCAATATCGTTTACGCTGCCTTTGATATAGAGGGTTGTGGATTTTCCCAATTTAAAAGCCGGATTAACTACCAATATTTCAGTACTATCAGTAATAGCCATAGTGGCAGTAGTGGGTTCAAGATTGATGACGATGTTTTTTCTACCCTCAAAGCCGTGCCTTGTGGCGGCATATTCAATTGCAGCACTATCCGAAAGAATTTCTATACGGTCGAAAGTGATATTGTGTTTTTTATCTGCCCATGTGTGACGGCGGAAATATGCCGTACAAGTATCTATTTTAAGTAGTTGCGCCTTTTGAATACTATCATTGCGAAGCGAATCAATCTTTTGTTGATTTTCCGCATCATTATATTTGCAACCCGTGCAAAAAGCCGCCGCAATTATCAAAGCTATTAACACCAAATGCGGCAGATGTTTAAAAACTTTTGCCATAATTTTTCTATGTTGATTATTTCGGTTGTAAAGTTAGTGATTTTTTTGGTTTAATTTATACCTTTGCACACCGAAACTAAAAAAACAATATGCAACAACCCACAAAAATAGATTTTTTACGGCACTCACTCACCTACGGAGCTATCACCGGCGCAGCAATGGCACTTGCCTCATTTCTTACAGAATTGGTTACTGGCAAAGTGGCGTTTGGAGGAATATTAATATATGTAGTGATGTCGATCGGTATTTTGATAGGACAAAAAGCCTGGACAATGTTGCTCCTGCCCAACAAGACATCATTTATGCAATCGGCATTCCACGGTTTTATATGTGGCATGGGAGCATCGCTTATCAACTCGCTTTATTTGGTAATCGACTTAAAATTCCTGCATACCACAGCGTTAGACACCATCACCGAACAAAGCATTCAAATGATACAGCAAATGCAAATGCTTTCGGAACAAGATATTCAAAACGCCACCTCAATGATTGAAACCTTGAAAATTCCTATGACAATTATATCGTACTTATTTTACAATATGTTTATATCCGCACTATTCTCCGCAATTAGTGCAGGATTATCGCTAATGCAAAAAAAATAAACCAATGGACATTTCAGTAATAGTTCCCGTATACAACGAAGACGAATCATTGCCCGAACTCCGCGAATGGATAACTCGCGTAATGAACGAAAATAATTTTAGCTACGAAGTAATAATGGTAGACGACGGCAGCACCGACACCTCGTGGGAAATCATAGAAAAAATGTCTGCCACAGATAATCATATAAAAGGTGTAAAATTTCGCCGCAACTATGGCAAATCTGCCGCACTCAACACAGGATTCAAAAAGGCTCAGGGCGATGTTGTAATCACTATGGATGCCGATATGCAAGATAGTCCCGACGAAATTCCAGAGCTCTACCGAATGGTAAAAGAAGAAAAATACGACGTGGTGTCGGGATGGAAGAAAAAACGCTACGACCCTATAAGCAAGACCGTTCCAAGCAAATTATTCAACTTTACAGCTCGCTTGGTAACAGGCATAAAGCTTCACGACTTCAACTGCGGACTCAAAGCCTACCGCAACACTGTGGTAAAGAGCATCGAAGTTTACGGCGAAATGCACCGCTACATACCTGTTCTGGCAAAACAAGCTGGATTCCGTCGCATTGGCGAAAAAGTGGTTCAGCACCGCAAACGCAAATACGGAGTTACAAAATTCGGTCTTGAACGCTTTGTAAACGGTTATCTCGACCTCCTTACAGTTAGCATCGTAAGCAAATTTGGCAAAAGTCCTATGCATTTCTTTGGATTGTTGGGTTCGCTAAGTTTTCTCATCGGCTTTGGCATTCTCACCTATTTGAGTATAGCCAAATTTGCATGGAATCAATACCAAATGACCGACCGTCCGCTTTTCTATTTTGGATTGCTAACCATAATATTTGGTGCGCAATTATTTTTAACGGGATTTACTGCCGAACTTGTAACACGATCAGCAGCCGACCGCAACACATATCTAATAGAAGATACTGCGGGCAAATAAAAAATAACATACAACCTGCGTCTTTGGTACTTTTTTTGACGTAAAAAAATACGGAAAAAATATATCCATGATTGTATTTTTTTCGTATATTTGTAAAAATGAAACTAAAACTCGCTCAAATGGAAAACATAAACGACGAACAATCGCAAAAATCAATAAAAGAGATAATACTGGTATTCTCCGACATAGATGTAAAAATCACCGCTTTGAACGAATGTTCGGCAGAGGATTTTCTCTCGTTGAACAATTATCTCAAAAAATTCTACAAAGACGCAAAAGTAATTTCGGGTCAAACCGAACAGATATACGACATCATAGCTGGCGATGCTCACGAAAAATTTTTCGACGAGCTTCTTGGATTGCAAGATTCGCTCAACAACAAAATCAATATGCTCAAAAACAAGATTTTAAAGAGCATACGCGGATTGGAAAAAATGCACACCGCTCTCAACCTTGTGTTTGTTCCGCTCAAAAACTTCAACCTCAACATACTTACACTCAATTTCTTGCTCGTTAACTTAAAACTTAACGTGGCATATTCCGACAGCGACAATATTAAAAAGGTGAGCGACCTCATCGACAGCATCACCGACGAAATCAACAAGCTGAAAATTATTCTCCCAAAAATTTCAGAATCGATGTTGATGGTAAAAAACGTAACTCGCCTCTCGTCGGGAAAACTCATCGAAATCCGCAAGAAAAACATTCTCGACATCGACCGTGTTACAGGACAGATCAACGACAGCATAATAATGCTCAAAAACAAGCAAGCTGTTGCAGCTCAAAAACTTCCCGAACTTACCAAACGCACCCAGAACTATTTCGACAGCGTCAACAAGATAATCACCAACCTGCAATACCACGACATTATCCGTCAAAAAATGGAACACGTGCAGGCTACTCACAAAAATATTATCAAGGAACTTGCCGCTATGGACATCAAAACCGGTAGCGACGGCAAGATGGACCTTTCAGAATCTGCTCAGCAGTTTCTTCAAATACGCGACATAGCAGGCATTCAGGTGGCACAACTTATCAACACCAACAAAGAGTACCAAAAAGCATTTGCCGTAATTATGCGTAAATTCTGGGACATCAGCGAAGATATGAGCGTGATTTCGCAGCTCAGCAACGAGTTTGTGGGCAACAACGACCTAACCGACTGTTACTTCAAAGACGTTGAAGATCATCTCAAAGGCACTACAACTGTGCTTAAACGCCTTATCGCAGCCAACGAAGATTTTGGCAACGAAATCAACACCATTAGCCAAACCATCGAGGAGAAAAACGATAAGATAAACGAAATTCAAGAAGTTCACAGCAAACTTGAAGACAAAATATCAGAGGTACTTAGCAATTTTGACGGCAAAAACGACGAACGTGGCATCAACCGCATTACCGAAGAGATTAGAACCCTCACCGATACAATTTCCGAAAACCTCAACGATGTAATGCTGTTTTTCCGTCAGGCACAAAATATCAGCAAAAAACTCTTAGAAATCAACCACGAAGAAGACGGCAACCAAATCAACGACAATCTTAAAGAGCTGTCGGCTAAAATTGCCGGGATACTCGATTCTATTGCTATTCACAACGAAAAAATAGAAACTGTTCTTATCGAAAACTCAAAACTCAGTCTCAATCTTTCGAGTGAAATCAAGTCGTCGGTAGAGCAGGTTAAATACTACGATTTCTTTGAAAAGATAATGCTCGAAATTGTAACACAGCTCAACAATATTTACGCAAAACTCGACAACAACACCCTCAACGTGCTGCGTATCAACAAGGCCGAAAATCTCAAAAGCCTTGAAGACCGCTACACAATGGAAACCGAGCGCATTGTTCACCGTCAGGCTCTCAATGATGAAAACACCGACCTCAACGATGAAATTACGCCCGAAATCAACGAAGACGACAACGACGTTGAGTTTTTCTAAAATACAAACGAAATCCTTACAAGAGGATTATAGTAAACATTGTAGCGCAGAGCGTTAGAATCATTGAAATTCCACATAAGCATATAATTTATGCCTATTAGGTCGGTAATGCTTTGATGATATCCGATACCAAGAATCATGGGCACATCCCATACACGTTTGGCATCAAGGTTAATCGTATAGCCGTCGGAATAGTTTTCAAAACTCAACGCTTGCGCTTCGGCGTGGATTACCAAAAATTTAAACGGATAAACATCAGCAAAAACTCCTCCGCCAAAAATGTGACTATCAAAATCTTCGATACGATAATAAGGATCGCTGTAATACGAATACATATAAGTGGCTGTAACACCTGCCGTTAAATGCTCATTAAAACGGTATCCAAAAAAAGGAATGGTTTCAATATAGCCAAAATCAGAAGTAAAGCCCAAGCCGAAGCTTCCTCCAAATGCAAACTTTTCAAAAAAATCGCTATCGCTTTTAGCGCCATTAGGAGTTACCTTTACTGTAGATTTACCCTCATCTTCAAAATCCTCAAATTGAGCAGAGGCAGTGCCAGCACACAAAAAGAGTGTGAGCACAAGAATAATTTTAATATTTTTCATAGTTTGTAAAAATTTTGCCGCAAATATACACATTTGCGGCAATAATCAATTGTTTTTAACATAATTAGTCCGCATTTCGCGCAATTGTTCTATCAGCGAACGTTCTTTGTCGGTGATATTTTTAGGTAGAGAGTATTTGATTTTTACAAAAAGGTCGCCAAATTGACCCGGAGTATTATACACAGGCATACCTTTACCCTTGATACGCAATTGCTTACCATATTCTACACCCTGAGGAATAGCAATTTTGATATTGCCACTAAATGTAGAAATCATAATATAACCGCCAAGCATAACAGTGTAAATATCAACAAAAACCTCCGAAAACAACTCATCGCCGCGGCGGATAAAGAGCGGACTCTTATTGTCAACGCCCACACGCACATAAAGGTCGCCATTGCGTCCTC
>JAEEGK010004548.1_pt1 | contig 33921 bp, 26 predicted proteins | sample 8958771 | NCBI WGS metagenome assembly JAEEGK01 (sample SAMN16246547, study PRJNA631951) | gut metagenome | biome: gut microbiome; feature: rumen; material: SC-attached | host: Bos | place: Iran: Karaj | collected 2018-10 | reverse complement strand
TGCGTCACATTGTCGGCCACGCTTACCGTCGCCGTTGTGCCGTCATAAACGACTTCTACGGTGTTGTCGTTCTGTGCCAGCGCAATGCCATAAGTTGCGAAAGCAAACAGAATGAATAAGATGGATGTTCTTTTCATGATAATGTGTATTTATTTTCAATTTGCAAAATTACGGTGAAATAGTCACTTGCACCATAACATATCGACGGCAATATTTGGCAAAAAGGCGGATTCTTATCATCTATGTCAAAAATAATCCGTATTTTTGCACTATGAAAACAGCGCAGCCTTACACCCACCCGATGAACCTATTCCCCCAGAAAATCAAGGAGGAAGGCATCGTGGTCTTCGACAACGTGAGGGATTTGCCCACAGGCGACAAGCCCTTAGTCTCGTCCGATTATGTCATCTGCATTGGTCACCGTGGACACATCGATCTCATGTACGACAATATTTCCGACTATTCCGAGCAACACACTGTGGGAGTGATATTCCCAAACCACAGCCTGCGCAAGGTAAGTGTGACTGACGACTATCTGGCCACCTTAATCATTGTCGAAGCTTCGGTGCTCAAAGACCCCATGCTGCAAATCATCAACCAGATGCGCTACCGCTACGAACCGCATCCCAATGTGAGACTCGACAAACATGAATACAAGATGATAACGAGCGTTGTGGAAGGGATGCGCGAAATCAAGCGACTCGACCTTCCCGACCGACGGATGCTGATGACACGCCTGCTGGACTTCTTCCTGCGGCTGCTAAGCCGATACCGCGAGGGTAAACTGAACGAATCCCACAGCGACAACAAGGTCAGTGCCCGGTTTCACAACTGCCTTGCACAGCACTTTCGCGAGCATCGCGACGTGGGTTTCTATGCTGCCCAGGCCTGCCTGTCGACCAAGCATTTCAGCGCCATCATCAAGCAGGAAACAGGCCACACCGCCGCCTACTGGATACATCGGCAAGTAGTAGTTGAAGCCAAGATGTTGCTCCACATGCGACACGACCTCACGGTGCAGGCCATCTCGGACATGCTGGGTTTCGACGAGCAGGCCACCTTCAGCCGTTATTTCCGTCGCGAGACTGGTTTCTCCCCATCAGCGTTCCGTAATAACAACCGCACTTGAATAAAGTGAGAATTGAGAGTTGAGAATTGAGAAATAATTCTCTATTCCGTGTAGTTCTCTATTCAAAGGTTCGGCAAGGAACCTAAGTACTGTAGCGTGGTTAACCTGGATACCCGACTAGGTGCGGGCGGCGGCGAGGATGCTGTCGAGGTCGATGCCGCAGTCTTTGTGCAGCTGAGGCACAGGGCCATGGGTGACGAACAGGTCGGGGAGTCCGAGAATGGTGACTGGAGGGATTTCGATGCGGGGGTCGGCAGATTTGACTGCAGCAAAATGCTCCGTCACTGCACTGCCAAGCCCGCCTTTCTTCACTCCGTCTTCCACGGTTATCACACGGCGGAAACGTTGGGCGAGGATACTGTCGAGGAGTGCGGTGTCGAGGGGCTTGAGATAGCGCATGTCGTACATGGCGGCGGAGACGCCTTCGTCGGTAAGCCGGACGGCGGCCTCGAGGGCTGTGTTGCCGATATGTCCAATGGAGATGATGGCCACGTCGGTGCCTTGGTGCAGACAGCGCCCACGACCGACAGGTATGGCTTCGAATGAATTGCGCCAGTCGGGGTGGACACTGAGCCCACGGGGGTAGCGGATGACCACGGCCCCTTGGTCGGGGAGCTGTGCGGTGTACATCATGTTGCGCAGTTCATGCTCGTCCATAGGTGCACAGATGGTGAGGTTGGGGATAGGCCGCAGACAGGCGAGGTCGAATGCGCCGTGGTGCGTGGGGCCGTCGTCGCCCACCAGTCCGGCACGGTCAAGACAGAGGATGACGGGCAGGCGCTGCAGGGCTACATCGTGGATAATCTGGTCGTAGGCCCGCTGCATGAACGAGGAGTAGATATTGCAGTAAGGCTGCATACCCTGGGCGGCAAGGCCAGCAGCAAAAGTAACGGCATGCTGCTCGGCGATGCCGACATCGAATGCCCGGGAGGGCATTTGCTCCATCATGATGTTGAGGGAGCATCCTGTGGGCATGGCGGGCGTAATGCCTACGATATTGGGGTTGCGCTTGGCCAGCTCGACAATAGTGTGGCCGAAGACATCCTGGTATTTAAGGGGTTTGCCTTCCGAGCTGCTTTTAATCTGCATGCCTGTCTCGGCATTGAAGCGCCCCGGAGCATGATAGGCCACAGGATGCCGCTCGGCGGAGCGGAGCCCCTTGCCTTTCTTGGTGATGACATGGAGCAACTTGGGACCGCGGATGTTTTTAAGCTGAGACAACACCTCGACAAGCTCGGCGACATTGTGTCCGTCAATGGGGCCGAAATAACGGAAGCCCAGCGACTCGAACAGGTTGGGGGCACCGAGGGCAGCGGTCTTGGCCATCGAGGTGGCCCGCTGGAAGAAGTTGAGGGATTTAATATTGCGGGCATTCCGCTCGGAGCTGTCGCCGCCAAGGCGTTTCCACAGCTTTTCTTTCAGCTTGTTGTATTGCGGTGAGGCGGTGATATGGGTAAGGTAGCGGCTGAGACCGCCCACGGCTTTGTCGATACTGATGCCGTTGTCGTTGAGCACCACAAGGATGTTGGCCTTGGAGACACCCGCGTTGTTGAGGGCTTCGAAGGCCTGTCCGCCAGTCATCGAGCCGTCGCCGATGACGGCGATATGCTGGCGGTGGGTCTTGCCCTGTAGCGTGGATGCTGTGGCCATACCGAGGGCTGCACTTATGGAGGTGGAGCTGTGACCGGTGCCGAAGGCATCGAAGGGCGATTCGTCCATGCGGGGAAAACCGCTGAGGCCGCCATAGGTGCGGATGGTGGGGAAGCTGTCGCGGCGACCAGTGATGATCTTGTGGGCATAGGCTTGGTGACCGACGTCCCAGATAAGTTTGTCGTCGGGGGTGTTGAAGACGTAGTGAAGGGCGAGGGTGAGTTCGACGGTGCCAAGACTGGAGGCGAGGTGGCCGGGATGACTGGCGAGGGTGTGTATGATGTAGTGGCGCAGCTCGACACTCAACTGGGCAAGGTCGTCGACGGTGAGCCGACGAAGGTCGTCGATGGAGTTGATGCTGTCAAGTATCACCCCTGTCGAGGGGTAGAGTGGGGTGCTGTTGCCTTGGGGATTGTGCATATCTGGTGGGTATTAGTAGTATTGGTTGAGGCGACCCAGGCTATTGCACCTGGTAGGCAGGGGCCTCTTTCTCTATAGGCTTGTCAAAATCTTTGTTTAGTTTCTTGTCTGTAGCGCGGCCTTGGGCGGTGTCGTACAGTTCCCATTTGCCGCCGGTGAAGACGTACGCCATCTCGACTCCGGAGGGGACATAGTACTGGTACAGACCTTCCATACCCGGCACTTGCGGAGCCACCTGGTCGAAGATAATCATGCGTTCTTTCTTGTCGGTGACCTTGTAGGTCGGGCCTCGGTTGCCGCCACGCTGCACTGCTGCCGATGTGCGTGCCGCCGTGGAGACCGGACGGCTGGGACCTCTCCTACCGCGCTTTCGGCCGCGCGAGCGTGAGGGGTTGGAGAAAAGCGACGAGAAGAATGACGCCAACGAGGACCTGCCGGAACGGCGGGACTGGACACGTTCGGTGAGATGCAGGTATTGCTCCTCGTAGCGGAGGGACACCATGGCATCGTGACGATATTCCAGCACCACACGGCGCAGGTTGGACTCGCGGCGGAAGACGTTCTGCCCGAACTGGGGGGTGCTGCCACCCGACTTGAAGCAGATGGGCTCGATAATTCTACGTTGGGTGAGGCAGTCGACACCGTTCCATCCAAGAAGGGTGTAGAACGTACGGCCTTCGTAGGAGGTGACGATGAGTTCCTGATAGACAGCCCCCAGCCAGCGGTCGGGACCGAGGACTTCTTCCTGACGGTTGACAATGTCGTCGGAACGGTCGTTGAGCTGCGTAATGTCATACTCCTTGGTCTTCTCGTTCAATGCCTGGACGAATCCGAAGCATTCGTACTCGCCGGCATCGTTGACGACAGGCCATGTGAAGATACGGAACTTATTGTCGGAAGCGGTAAGCACCGACACACGGTTGCCGAAGTCCCACTGCCATTTGAAGGAGTTTTCCTCGGCAAGGGCTTCGGAGAGCAACTGCAGGACCGACTCGTTGGCATGGTAGCGCTCATTGTCGGTAGGTGCTGTAAACACCTGCCCATAGAGCTGGTTGAGCTCCGATTGATAATGCGTCATCAACTCCTTGTTCTGCCCCCGTGCGACAGGAAGCAATACAAGCAGTGCCATGCTGAAGAGTATGATTTTATTCATCATTTTCATCGATTCTTTTTAACGCAAATTTGGAGTATTTATTTTGTCAAGTAAAAAAAAAGGTGATGATTCAATTTTTTTTTGTAATTTTGCAGTCATGAACAACGCTCTTAAAGACCTCATCGAGCAGGCATGGAACAACCGCGAACTGCTCAAGGACAATGCCGTGCAGAAGGCCATCCGCAACGTGGTGGACGAATTGGACTGCGGTCGGCTACGCATCGCCGAAAAAGGTGCCGACGGCTGGCACGTGAACGAATGGCTCAAGAAAGCCGTGATACTTTATTTCCCCATCAACCAGATGGAGACCATTGAATGCAGCCCCTTCGAATACCACGACAAGGTGCCCCTGAAACACGACTATGCCTCTTCGCAGGTGCGTGTGGTGCCTCACGCCGTGGCCCGCCACGGAGCCTTTCTGGCACCCGGAGTGGTGTTGATGCCTTCGTATGTCAATATCGGTGCATACGTCGACAGCGGCACAATGGTGGACACCTGGGCCACCGTGGGCAGCTGCGCCCAGATAGGCAAACATGTGCACCTGAGCGGCGGCGTGGGCATCGGCGGCGTGCTGGAACCCGTGCAGGCAGCTCCCGTCATCATCGAAGACCACTGCTTCATCGGCAGCCGCTGCATCGTGGTGGAGGGCGTGATTGTGGAGGAGGAATCGGTGCTGGGCGCCAACACCGTCATCACTGCCAGCACACATATCATCGACGTCACCGGTCCCGAGCCCGTCACCATGAAAGGACGCGTCCCTGCCCGCAGCATTGTCATCCCCGGCAGCTATACACGCCATTTCCCGGCAGGCGACTACCAAGTGAACTGCGCCCTCATCATCGGCCGCCGCACCGAGTCAACCGACAAAAAGACATCCCTTAACAACGCCCTGCGCGACTTTGGGGTAAGCGTTTAATCACCAACATCCATCCATCATGAAGAAATACCTCCTGCTCCTCCTCATCCCGCTCCTCTTCTGCTCCTGCAAGAAGAAGACCGACACCTTTGAATTCAAAGGCAAAGTGGTATATTTCCTGGAATGCACCGGCATGGTCACCAGCATCTCGGAATACGACATGGGCTATATCATCAGCCTCCAGACCCCCGACTCCATCGGTGCCGACTTCACCGTCAACAACACCATCCACCATAACTGCGTCATCCTTTACCATACCCGCTCGCGGTTCCAGAACGGCGACGTGATCAGCGGACAGATGTACCTTGACAACAAGTACTCGGCAGCCTACTGCAACTTCCACCACGACACCGGCCTCCCCGAGGGGGTGTGCTACTCGCTCGACTGACCCGCCGCCCTGCACCCCTCAGCAACCCGGCCACTTCTTTAAACCCGGATTGTTGAAAAAAAAATTGCTGTGTTTTTCCATTATGTGGAAAATATGTATTATCTTTGCAAATTGATTCGGCCAAAGGCCAAAGCAAGTATATAATTAGTGTAAAGTTATGAAATTCATCATCAACAGCCTGCTCTTCTCCAAGCAGATTCAGTCGCTTAGCGGTGTGCTGACCAATAATAACACCGTACCCATCATCAATTGCTTCCACTTTCACCTGGACGAAGGTCTTCTCACCATCCGTGCCACCGACCTGGAGACCACCCTGGTCTCGAAAGTGGAGGTGGAAACCGGTACCATCGACGGCCTGACCGACATCGCAGTCCCCTCGAAACTGCTGATTGATATCCTGAAAAGCCTCGACGACGTACCACTGACCTTCAGCGTCGACGACACCAACTATAGTATCAGCATCACCTCCGGCGAAGGACGCTACCGTCTGGCGGGTAAAAACCCCGAAACCTTCCCCGCCATGCCCGAGTCGCACGACACCTCCAGCATCACCCTGCCCGGCAGCCTGCTGGCCAACGCCATCGGCAAGACCGCTTTCGCCGCCTCCAACGACGAGATGCGCCAGCAGATGAGCGGTATCCTGTGCGAAATCAACACCGAAAACATCACCTTTGTAGCCACCGACGCCCACAAGCTGGTGCGCTATCGCCGCAACGACATCAAGAGCGACAACCCCGTCTCTTTCATCCTTCCCCGCAAACCCGTCATGATGATGAAGAACATCATCGCCTCCCACAAAGAGGAACTGGAGGTAAGCGTGGAATATAACAACACAAATGCTTTCTTCACCTTCGAGAACTTCTACATCATCTGCCGTCTCGTCGAAGGCCGCTACCCCAACTACGATGCCGCCATCCCCAAAGACAACCCCAACCGCCTTACGGTCGACCGCAATTCGTTCCTCAACACACTCCGCCGCGTCGGCCTCTTCGCCAACCAGGCATCGCACCAAGTGCGTCTCTCCATCCAGGAGCACGAACTGGTCGTGACCGCCGAGGACCTGGAGTTCTCCAACGATGCAAACGAGAAACTGCCCTGCCAATACGAGGGCGAACCCATGGAGATTGGCTTCAACGCCAAATTCCTCACCGAGATGGTCTCCAACATCGACAGTGAGCAAATCCTCATCGAGATGTCGCACCCCAGCCGCGCCGGCATCATCTTCCCCGTGCTCGAAGGCAAAGAGACTCCCGAAGACATCCTGATGCTGGTCATGCCCGTCATGCTGGCCAACTAAGTCCGCCGCTCACCGCACCTTGGCAATCTCAGCGTCCCCCGTGGCCTGTGGCCAACAAGGTGCTTTGCTATAAATAACTGATACCAACACTCAACAATCCAACCGTTACAGGTATGAGCAAAAGCAAGGTCAATCTGTGGGAAACACACACCTCCACCGTCCTAAGCATCACCTTGGTGATGTTCCTTCTCGGACTGTGTCTGATGGTGGAATACCACATCTACCGCTCCACCCACGACATGCAGGAGCGCATCACCTTCAAGGTAGACCTCACCGCCGACATCACCGACGAGGATGCTGCACAGTTGAAACAAACCATCGAAGCCATACCCTACGTCAAGCATGTCGACTACATCTCCCGTCAGCAAGCAGCCGAAATCTTCTCCGAAGACCTCGACGACGACTTTGTAGGCTTCATCGGCTACAATCCCCTCTACCCCTCGATGATGGTGAACCTCCGTGCCGACTACATGCCCGACACCCGTGCCGAAGCCCGGGCCGAGAGCATCGCGGTCTTCTCCGACGAGGTCAGCAACCTCGAGAATGTCATCGGGGTCACCTATCAGGAGAATATCGTCAACGAACTGAACGATGTATTCTATAAAGCCACTTGGTTCCTCATCGTCTTCATGGCTCTTCTGGTGCTCATCAGCATCCTGATGATTCGCAGCACCATCAGCATCGCCCTCTTTGCCCAGCGCGAAACCATCCGCACCATGCAGCTGGTCGGAGCCAAGAGCGGATTCATCGCCCACCCCTTCCTCATCCGCAGCATCTGGTACGGACTCCTCGGGGCGCTCATTGCCATCCTCGTCCTCGCCATCGCCACGGGCATCTTCAACCAGTCTCTCGGCGGTCTCGACCTTCTGTCTCCCACCCACATGCCGTGGTATGCTGGCATCGCCGCCATCATTATCATCCTCGGCATCGTGCTCTCCTATTTCTCAACACTCTCCGCCGTGATACGCTATCTTCATAACAATCGCTGATTATCCTTTTATTCATCCAATAACACCTTTTCAATCAATATGGCAAAAGAAATCAAAAACACCGAAGACCCCAAACGCGAATTTGCTTTCATCTTCAACAAAATCAACTATATCATCATGATTGCGGGCATCGTGCTCCTCGCGCTGGGATACATCCTCCTCGCCGGAGGCGGCAGCGACGACCCCAATGTCTTCAACCCCGAAATGTTCAATGGCCGACGCCTCTACCTTGCCCCCATTCTCATCATCCTCGGCCTCATCGTCGAGATCGTGGCCATCATGTACCGGGGCAAAGACAGCGAATAATCCCCACCGCAAACATTAACCACCCTACAAAATTCATAAAACACAACTATGGAATGGTTCGAAGCCTTGGTGTTAGGCCTTGTACAGGGTCTTACCGAATATTTACCCGTCAGCAGTAGCGGCCATCTCGCCATCGGTGCACATCTTTTTGGCCTTAACGGCGAGGAGAACCTCGCTTTCACCGTCGCCGTGCATGTGGCCACAGTCCTCAGCACCTGCGTCATTCTCTGGCGCGAAATCGTATGGCTCTTCCAAGACCTTTTCAAGTGGAAATGGAACGAAGGCACCAAATATGTGGTCAACATCCTCATCTCCATGATTCCTGTGGCCATCGTGGGCTTCTTCTTCAAGGACAAGGTCGAGGCCATCTTCGGCAGCGGACTGCTCGTTGTGGGCATCTGCCTCCTCGTCACCGCCTCGCTGCTGGCCTTCTCCTATTGGGCCAAACCCCGTCAGCGTGAGAACATCTCTCCCTGGCACGCCTTCGTCATCGGTATCGCCCAGGCCGTCGCCGTCCTGCCGGGTCTCTCCCGCTCGGGCAGCACCATCGCCACCGGTCTTCTGTTGGGCAACAAGAAGGAGAAACTGGCCCAGTTCTCATTCCTCATGGTCATCCCTCCCATTCTGGGTGAAGCCCTGCTCGACGTCAAAGACATGGCCGAGGTAGGTGTCAGCACCGCCATGGCAGGCCTCCCCACCCTCTCCCTTGTGGTCGGATTCCTTGCCGCCTTCATCAGCGGATGCCTTGCCTGCAAATGGATGATCAACATCGTCAAGAAAGGCAAGCTTATCTGGTTCGCCCTCTACTGCACCATCGTCGGTATCCTGGCCATTTTCCTTCCCATTCTCTGATGACACAGGAAGCCTTGCTCGAGGGCATCGTCCTGCCCGTCGACAAACCCCGCCAGTGGACCTCCTTCCAGGCCGTCAACAAAATCAAGGCGGCCATTCGCCGTGTCTATGGACTGAAAAAATTCAAAATCGGCCACGCCGGTACCCTCGACCCCCTTGCCTCGGGGCTGCTGCTTGTATGCATTGGCAAAGCCACTAAACGCATCGACGAGCTGCAGGCTGGCACCAAAGTCTACACTGGCACCATGGTGCTAGGTGCCACAACCCCCTGCTACGACCTGGAGCGCGCCGTCGACAATTACTATCCCTTCGCCCACATCACTCCCGAACTGTTGCAGTCCGTGCTGCCGCAGTTTCTCGGCACCATCCAGCAGGTACCGCCCATCTTCAGCGCCGTGAAGATTAACGGGCAGCGGGCATACCAATACGCCCGACAGACGGCTGCCGACGAAGAGGCCCCCTCTCCCACCCCCAAGCCGGTACAAATCTACGAGTTCGACATCACTGCTTTCCGTCCGGGAGACCCCAGCGTTGTCCCTGCGCCCTTGGAGCCACCCACCGAGAGCGATGCGCTCCATCTCTACGACCATCCTCTGGGCACGGTACCCGCCCACTTGCCGCAACTCGATTTCCGCATCCGCTGTGGCAAAGGCACCTACATCCGCTCCATTGCCCGCGACCTGGGACTGGCACTTGACAGCGGTGCCTATCTTTCCGCGCTTCGACGCGAACAGATAGGCACCTACTCCCTTGCCGACGCCATCGCGCTCGACAAGGTTGAGGAATTCCTCAACTCCTAAAAGTTATACTTTATCAAAGCACACACGCGGTGGTTGTCCACCATGTGCAGATTGTCGTTCAGCACAATGCTGCCATTGGCGGCTTGGTCGCCATAGGTGCAGACGGTCCACTCGTACTCCAGCCCGATGTTGAAATGTTTCAGGTTGTAGCTCACCGACGGGGCCACACGCCATACGCTGTTCAGGTGGGTGAAACTCTCGCCGGCCTTCATAAAGAAAAGGTGCCGCACGGCCTGCTCGGTGCCGAAATTATAGAGGTCCTTGCCTGCTCCCAGGTTCTTCATATATCCCAGGAAGAGATTGCCGCGGTAGGTCTTTCCCAAGGCGACATTCAGGTATCCGATAGCAGCCCGCAGTGGCGCATACTCCCAACTGCCGTCGGGCAGCACATTGGTCACGCCGTAGCCGTTCAACTGGTTCACATGGCTCGTGTTCTGTGCCAGCAACGAACGGAATTTGAGAGCAAACAGGCCGTCGGTATACTGGAAATAGAATGTCGGGGTGAACGAAGTCAGACGCTCCTTCACTGGTGTGGCGATGACGGTCGGCACACCGTCCACATTCACCGTCTTGTACCCTATCGTGCGGGGCTTCACGGTCTGGCAGGTGCTGCCCAACTGGGTGTAGACATGCTCGCCGCTGTACTGCACTCCCAAAAACACTTCGGGTATCAGTCCCTGCTTGGCATAGTCCAGACTGGCCACACTGCTCCATACCCCGTTCGTATACGACGGGCCGTTATACATATACTGCAACTGATAAAGTGCCGAGGCGGTGAATCCCCAGCCGCCATGAGTGAAGGTGTAGGTCAGCTGCGGCGTGCGACTGTGGGCGCGGAAAGGAGCTCCGGCTGCCATACCCAGCACTTCGGGCATGATGTCGCCGCTCAGCGGGTGCCAATACTGACCCGCCAGCAACTCCTGACGCAGCCCTTGGTCGTTGCTCCACGTCAGCTTCACAAACGCCAGGCGCAGGCGCAGCACCGTGTTCGTCGTGCCGAAGCCGCCGAAATCGCCCTCCACCTTGCCGCTGGTGGCGGCACCCAGCACATCGGGACCTTCAAGGTTCAAGCCGAAACGTGTGGTCAATGCCTGGAAGCTTGTCTGCGGCACCGCATTCAAATCCACCCGCTCCACACCCAGTGCCTGACACTCGGCAGGGGTGCCGTTCCACTTCTCGTCGTAGGGAATCATGTTGTACTCGTCGCCCACCACGGTATAGGTCTTCCGCGAGTCGAACAGCAGATAGTTTCTCACAAAACCGTAAGGCGTAACCTTCACCTTCTTGGGTTTCTCGGTGTTCACAACAGCCTCCTTCGAGGGCTCTCCCTGTGCAGCTGCCCCCAGGACCGCTGCCAGGCAAACAATAGATAGTAGTATTCTTTTCATCTTGTTCTATTTTTTTCTAGTTTCACTAGTTTTACTAGTCTTGCTAGTTAAACTGGTTTTTCTAATTTATTTCTCAGTTCCTCGTTCTCTGCCCGCAGCCTTCGGTTCTCTTCTTCCAGCTCGCGCAGGCGGCGGTCCTGCTCCTCCCTGTAGCCCGTGCGGGCGGCGTGCATCCGCTCCTTAATCCCTCCTTTGGTGATGAGCTCCTGCTCCAAATACTTCAGATAAGTGGAACACATCTTGTCGGTAATGTGACACAAGGTCACCGCCATATTGCAGAACTCCTCCGCGCCCAGCGTCTCCGCCAGATGCCTGTAGTCGGCATACTCATTCCTTGTACTGCAAAAGGCCAGCATGTTGTTAAACCGAGGATGAGTCTTATCCCAAAGCGGCAAGCCATGCTTCTTTAGGTAGTCCTCATAATCCTCCCTCAGTTCTTGAAAACTTGCCCTACCCACATTCACCAACTTTACCTCCGTCTCCGTGCTGGTCATGGCGACCTCACTCCCCTCCACTATGTTTTGCTTCCCGCTGCGGGCTGCCTGTGTCATTTGGTCCACCGTGCGGTCGCCATACGGGGGCAGAAACCGCCTACAGAACACATCCGTTAACAACACCAGCACCTCGCTCTTCTGATAGAGGTGCATGTTCTTGTACCCAGCCACCTGCTTAAAGATGGATTTCTGCTGCCAGACGTTTTCTTCCATATCATTCAAAAAACGCCAATCCCCTGCATTTATTGCCCAGGTGAGCAACTAAAAATTCACGATTTATTCCTTTCAGGATTAGGGGTTGGGTCGTTCAATATTGCATCGTTACAGGATTGTTCCTGCATCCTTATCCTTTGCCTTATCCTGAAACGATGGAGAAACGAGTGGGGAAGGATGCTATATTGAACGAAGTCAGGGCAAGGCAAAAGTGAAAAACGGGCTGGCGGAAAAGGTCTGGGAAGAGGCGTTTTTGTTAAAATGAATACACCTTATATCTTTATATAGGGCAACAGATTACGTCGCCGCTATGCGTTAAAAAAGTTAAAAAACTTGACAACGGTCGCAAAATTTCGTATCTTTGCACGTTTTTTATGTGATATTAGTATGAAACTTTCTTATTTCAATTTTGTCCTTCCGAAGGAACTGATTGCCGAGAAGCCCTCGAAACAACGCGACGAAGCACGACTGATGGTGCTTCACAAAGACACGCAGCAGATTGAGCACCGCCTGTTCAAGGATTTGCTGGATTATCTGCACGAGGGCGATGTGGTGGTGGCGAACAACACCAAGGTTTTCCCTGCCCTGCTGTATGGTGAAAAGGAGAAGACCGGTGCCAAGATTACGGTGTTTCTGCAGCGCGAGCTGAACAAGGAGATGCGCCTGTGGGACGTGATAGTGGACCCTGCCCGCAAAATCAGAATAGGGAACAAGCTCTATTTCGGCCCCAACGAATCGCTGGTGGCGGAGGTGATTGACAACACCACCTCGCGCGGCCGCACAGTGCGTTTCCTCTTCGACGGCACGGACGAGGAGTTTAACAAGCACATCCGCAGCCTGGGCCACACACCGCTGCCCGACGAGCTGCAGCAGTTGCGCAATATCGAGAACTACGACGCCGAACGCTACCAGACCATCTACGCCAAGGAGGAAGGTGCCGTGGCCGCCCCCATCGCGGGCCTGCATTTCAGCCGCGAGATGCTGAAGCGGTTCGAGATCAACGACATCAAATGGACCGAGCTGACCCTGCATTGCGGTATCGGAAACTTTAAGGACATCGAGGTGGAAGACCTGTCGAAGCACCGCATGGACGCTGAGGAGATGCACCTGTCGCAGGAGACATGCGACGTGATTATGGACGCCAAGAACAACGGCAAAAAGATATGTGTGGTGGGTACCACCACGATGCGCGCCATCGAGAGCGCCGTGACCATCGCCGGCAAGGGGAGCGCCTACGACGGCTGGACCAACAAGTTCATCTTCCCGCCCTACACCTTTACCATCGCCGACATGATGGTGACGAATTTCCATCATCCCAAGTCGTCGCAATTCATCATGGCAAGCACATTCGGCGGCCCGGAGTTTGTCCACCAGGCTTATGAGCTGGCCATCCGTGAGAAGTACAAGTTCTCCACCTACGGCGACGCCATGGTTATCCTATAGCCTGTGTGAGTGAGTGAATTATTGCTTGAATGCCTGATTGTGTTAATGCTTGAGTAAAAAATACTCAAACAATCATGCAATCAGACAATCAAACAATAAACAGATAAACATATCAACTGAAAAGTGAAACCCTTAGCCGAAATACTGAGGCCCACCGACCTCGACAGCTACATCGGTCAACGGCACCTTGTGGGGCCGGGGGCGGTGCTGCGCACGCTGGTGGAGAGCGGCCGCATCCCGTCGATGATTTTCTGGGGGCCTCCGGGCATCGGCAAGACCACCCTGGCCATGGTGATAAGCAACATGCTGCACCGCCCTTTCTACACGCTGAGCGCCATCAGCAGCGGCGTGAAGGAGGTGCGCGAGGTGATAGACAAGGCCAAGGAGGAGGAGAACGCCATCCTATTTATCGACGAGATACACCGATTTTCGAAGAGCCAGCAGGACTCGCTGCTCGGCGCCGTGGAGAAGGGTATCGTCACCCTGATAGGAGCCACAACCGAGAATCCCTCGTTCGAGGTCATCTCGGCACTGCTGTCGCGCTGCCAAGTGTATGTGTTGAAAGAGTTCGGCGAAGAAGAGATGCACCAGCTTATCGACAGCGCCGTGCGTTACTATGCCTCGCAAGGCCGCACGGTGGAGGTGAAGGAGGACGAAGCCCTGTTCCGCATATCGGGAGGCGACGCCCGCAAGCTGCTCAACGCCATCGAGCTGGTGGTGAACAACAGTCCCGAGGGTCCTGTGGTGATTGACAACGAGCGAGCCACCAACGTGGTGCAGCAGAATCTGGCCTTTTACGACAAGCAGGGCGAAATGCACTACGACATCATCAGCGCCTTCATCAAATCGATGCGCGGAAGCGACCCCAACGCCACCGTCTACTGGCTGGCCCGCATGATAGAGGGCGGCGAAGACCCAGTGTTTATCGCCCGCAGAATGCTTATCTTTGCCTCGGAAGACATCGGCAACAGCAATCCCAACGCGCTGCTGCTGGCCAACGCCTGCTTTGAGGCGGTGACGAAAATCGGCTACCCGGAATGCCGCATCACACTGTCGCAATGTGCGGTATATCTTGCATCGTCGGTTAAGAGCAACAGCACATACATGGCACTGGGCAACGCGCAGCAGGCAGTGCGACAGACGGGCGACCTGCCAGTGCCGCTGCACATACGCAACGCCCCCACCAAGCTGATGAAACAGCTGGGCTACAGCGAAGGTTACAAGTATGCACATGACTACGTGGGCAACTTTGTGGAGCAGGAGTTCCTGCCCGACGCCCTGCGCGGCACAAAGTTCTATGAACCCGGCCAGAACCCTCGCGAGGAGGAGACACGCCGACTGCTGCGCGCACGCTGGAAGGAGAAATACAACTACTGATTCCCATCACCTATGATAACAGACAGGCAGACCTACCGCGAATATGTGAAAGAGGATTTGAAGGCCTACGGCTTGACGCACGTGGGCTTTTACAACTACTGGTGGATGGACTGCCTGCGGTTTCAGCTACGGCTGCGTAGAATAGAATACCTTCACAACGCCGCAGGCCACAACCCGCTGAAAGGGCTGTGGCGCTTCGTGCTGGAGGTGGTGAACCACCGGCTGGCCACACGGCTGGGATTCACTATACCCAAGAATGTCTTCGGGCCGGGACTGCACATTGTGCATTACGGCACCATCGTCGTACACCCAGATGCACGCGTGGGCAGGAACTGCCGGCTGCACCCCTCCACCAGCATAGGCGACTACAACGGAGTACCCCGTCTGGGCGACAATGTATATATAGGTCCCGGTGCAAAAATCTACGGCCCTGTGACTTTGGGCGACAATGTGGCTGTGGGAGCCAACACCGTGGTGAACAAGTCGTTCGGGAGCAACGTGACGCTTGGCGGAGTGCCTGCCCGCATTGTGGCCGAAAAGGGAGCAATGGAACAAGGGGTGTTCGGTGACAGCCTGTTGAATGTAACCAACAACAATCTGCCGACCCATTAATCAACAATCTTCAATTCTCAACCAACAACTTATCCCATGGCCGATGCACTGCTTACTGTCGAGAACCTGACCAAGTCGTATGGCGACAAACTGCTGTTCGACAATATCTCCTTCGGCATCAATGCCGGACAGAAGACTGCCCTCATCGCCCGCAACGGCTACGGGAAGTCAACCCTGCTAAACATTCTGACGGGCAAGACCCTTCAGGACGAGGGCAAGGTGACCTTCAGCGGCGAGGTGAAGATGGCCTACCTGCCCCAGCAACCCGAGGTGGCACCCCACCAGACACTTCGCAGCTTCGTCTACTCGGTGGAACGGCCTGAGCACGAGGACGAGTGGACTTTCGAACAGCGGATAGAGGAGATACTGAGCCGTCTGCGTCTCGACGGGAAGCTGGACCAACCCATGGAGACCCTGAGCGGCGGCGAGCAGAAGAAAGCGGCGTTGAGCCGGATACTGATCGACCATACAAACCTGTTGTTGCTGGACGAGCCCACCAACCATCTGGACATTGAGATGATAGAATGGCTGGAGGATTTCCTGTCGCGGCAACGGCTGGCCATCCTCATGGTGACGCACGACAGGTACTTCCTCGACCACGTGTGCCAGGACATACTGGAAATCGACAACAGCCGCCTGTACCACTACCGCGGCACCTACGACTATTATCTGCAGAAAAAGGCCGAACGCCAGCACAACGAGCGTGTAGAGGTGGAAAAGGCCAAGAGCCTATACCGCACCGAGCTAGACTGGATGCGCCGTATGCCCCAGGCGCGAGGCACAAAAGCCCAGGCACGCATCGATGCCTTCTACGAGCTGGAAGAGAAAGCCCACACCCGCTTCGACGAGAGCCGTCCGCAGCTGACAGTGAAGACCGAACGCATAGGCGGGAAGATTCTGGAGATGTACAACGTGTGCAAGAGCTACGATGGGGTGAAGCTGGTGGATGACTACAGCTACACTTTCAAGAAAGGCGAGAAGATAGGCATCGTGGGACCCAACGGCATCGGCAAGTCCACCTTCCTCAACCTCATCACCGAACAGCTGCGACCCGACAGCGGACGCATCATCGTGGGACAGACCATCCGCTTTGGTTTCTACACGCAGGGAGGCATGACCGCTCCCGCCGACCGCAGGGTGATAGAGATAGTGAAGGACGTGGCCGAACGCATAGAGCTGGACAACGGAAAGGAGATGTCCGCCCACCAGTTCCTCAGCTATTTCGGTTTCGACGACATGACGCAATACAACTACTTCGGCAATCTGAGCGGCGGCGAACGGCGCAGGCTCTACCTGCTGAAGGTGCTGATGGCCAACCCCAACTTCCTGATTCTGGACGAGCCCACCAACGACCTCGACATCTACACGCTTGAGATACTCGAACAGTTCCTACGCGACTACCGCGGCTGCCTAATCATCGTCAGCCACGACCGAAGCTTCATGGACCACATTGTGGACCACCTGCTGGTGTTTGAGGGCAACGGCCACATCCACGACTACCACAGCAACTACACTGAATACCGCGCAACACGCAACGCCCAGCTACGCTCCGAGACCCTGCAGAAACGCGAGGAGAAACCAAAATACGAACGCAGCCACAGCAACAAACCCCGCGCCACCTACAAACAACAGAAGGAATACGAGACCCTGACCGCCGAGATTGACACCCTCAACCAAGAACGCACCGAACTCGAAACCCTGCTGAGCAGCGGCACCGAGACCGATGTGGCCCGGCTCACCGAAGCCTCGCAGCGCATTGGCACCCTCATCGCCCAGCTGGACGAGAAAGAACTCCGCTGGCTGGAACTGGACGAATTAATCAACGGATAATCCGACATATACAATAACACTACGACACTTCTTCCCACCCTTTTCGCCACCCCAATCATTCATCGCAACAAAGTTGAGACAAAAAATAATCCTAAAAAGAGTTAAAAAATTGCAGCAAAATGGACGCTGTGTGTCATAAGGGCGTATGACAACCGAATTGGAACAAATTGTAGACGGATGTAAGCGCAAAAACCCCATCGCTCAAAAGAAACTTTATGAGCTTTATGCGCCAAAAATGCTGGGATTGTGCATGCGCTACACCCACTCGCGCGACGAGGCACAAGACCTGCTCCACGACGGTATCATCAAGGTCTTTGAAAACATCGGACAACTGACCAACCCCTTAGCTCTCGAATCATGGATGAGTCAGATTATGACACGGCTCTGCATCAACTACCTCAAACGCCGCAAACAACTACAGTACTACGACCTTAATGCCATGGACGAATATCTGCCAGAGGAAGCATCGGACGACCACGTTGACGACATCCCCTACTCGATGGAGCAAATCATCAACGCCATCCAAAGCCTTCCGCCTTACTACAGACTCATATTCAACATGTACGAAGTGGAGGAGATGGACATCAAGGACATTGCCGAGGAGATGAAACAGAACGAATCGACCATTCGCAGCTCCCTGACAAGAGCCCGCAATATATTGAAAAAGAAACTTATTAATAGAATCCCAACGGTATGAAAACTGATCTGAAGAACTACACTTCCCAACCCGACCCCGAGGTATGGGAGAGAATACAGAAAACAATGCACCACCGTGCCATGCGCCGCCGCCTTGCAAAAGGAGCTGCCGGTGCGGTTGCACTTGTGGCCGTTATCGTTGCCACTGCGCTTTACCTTATCCCCCGACAGGAGACCGCTCCCCTGCAGGCCGACCCGCTGCCCCTCGTTGCACAGAACCAACCAACAGAAGTGACCACACCTGCTGAGGCGCTGCCCACAGCCACGCCCAAACCTGCAGCCACGCGTCCCGCTTCCGTCAGCGAGTCCGCACCGTCAAAAGTCATGGTTGCCTCCGAGCCTGTTCCCACCTCACAGCCCGCCGCCATGCCTAAAAGCCAGCGCACACAGGCTGTCGCCGAGCCCATAGCTGTGGCGCCGGTGGCCGCTCCCACCCCTGCTGCAACCATCGGTAAAAGCATCAACCCCGTGCCACAAGCCGAGGAACCCGCACCGCTGGCCGACATCGAAACCGATGCCGAAGCTCCTGCCGACGAGCCAGTAATGCCCACAGCCAAAAGCACCAGCAGCAATCCCCTACAAGACACCATCCTCTGGATACCCAATGCCTTTGCCCCAAGCTCCGACGACCCCGCAATCAGCACCTTCAAGGTGGGTCTGACCCAACCGCACACAGCTATCAGCGACTACCGCATCCTCATCTTCAACCGCCAAGGGCACATGGTCTTCCGCTCCTACGACATCAATCAGTCATGGGACGGCACCTATCAAGGACGGCGTCTCCCCCAGTCCACATACGTCTACATGATTCAGTACACCGACTCGGAGCAGATAAAACACCAGTTGAAAGGCACCGTCACCCTCATACGGTAACGTCCTCGGCCCGATTCGGGCAACCGATATAAACAGCGTGAAGAACCAAGGTCAACCCTGCCTCGATTCTTCACGCTTTTCTTATCGTAATAGCTGTGACTACTCCCTGACGATGTCGGCATATTGCCCGCCGGCAAGAGCAACCAAGTCCGAAGGTGCCAAGGCAATCTGATAGCCTATCCTGCCGGCACTCACCATGATGGTATCGATGTCGCGGGCCGTCTGATGGAACGTGGTGACATACAGTTTCTTCATTCCCAACGGTGAGCACCCACCCCTCACATAGCCTGTCACCTTGGTGATATCCTTCACGTGAATCATCTCCACCGACTTCTCGCCCACGCTTTTGGCGCACTTCTTCAAGTCCAGCTCGCACTCCACAGGGACAACAAACACAAAATAGCCACCGCTGGCCCCCTGTGTCACCAGCGTCTTGAAAACACACTTAGGGTCTTCGTCCAACAGCCTGGCAACCGTCAAACCGTCCACAGCCTCCTTGCCATGAGGGTACTCAAAGGCCTTATAATCAATCTTCTCTTTGTCGAGAATCCGCATTACATTTGTCTTAAACTCAGCCATAATATGATTGTTCAATGGTGAAAAACCGTTTTGGAAACCTTCCGGCACCAGAGGGAAACACCCACCAGAAGCCGTAGAACGACCGCCCAAAGGAAACCATGTTGCAAAAATACTACAAATTTCCGACATGGCAGAAAAACGGCACAACGCAAGAAGCACGGCGCAAGTCACAACTTGAGCATAAGTGCTAAAACACGAACACCATACCCGCAAAGAAACAAGAGGGAAAATATTTTTTCAATAATCGCGAAAAAAATAGTATTTTTGCAGTTTGAACATAAAAATGAAATACAGTTATCAATCATTATGAATCCTGTCATGCATTACTTTAAACGGAGCGTCGTGCTCCTTGTCATCTTCTTGTTTTCCACCCATATCCTCAATGCAGGCCCTGTCGACACCGGCACCGCGAAGGCCGCAGGCACACATTTTCTGCAGCAGAAAGGACTGATGAAAAGCAGCGACACCCTCGCCCTGTACACCGAATACACATGCGGGACGTCATCCACTCCCTGCTTCTATATCTTCAACCTGCACCAGCAGGGGTTCGTCATCGTAAGTGCCGACTATCGCAGCACCCCCATCCTGGGCTACTCGATGAACGGAAGCTTCGACAACAGCCGCTGTCCCGACAACATGAAAGCATGGCTCGAGGGGTACGCCACCGAAATCAGTGCCGGCATCGAGGCTAATGCCCCCGACAATCCCAAATGCCTGGAAGAATGGAAGAGCCTGCTGTCCACCAAAGAGGTCACCCCTCAGCCCAAGGCCGACAGATACCTGATTGAATCGACCTGGGAACAGGGCTCCGGCTACAACAGCTACTGCCCCGTTATGAACGGTTCGCATGTGGTGGTGGGCTGCGTGGCCACAGCCATGGCGCAAATAATCAGATACTACGGCTATCCCTCCCGCGGATTCGGCAAGAAGAGCTACGTCCATTCGGCATACGGAGTGCTGAGTGTCGACTTCGACACCACCGACTTCGACTACACCCTCATGCCCAACCGCATACGCCGCAGTTCCAGCTCCGACCAAGTCGAGATGGTCTCCCGCCTCTGCTATTACTGCGGGGTGGCCGTGAAGATGGAATACCAGCACAGCGGCCACACCACTGGGAGCGGCTCGCACAACTACCTCGTCCCGGAGGGGCTTATGCACTTCGGCTACACCGATGCCGAATACTACTCCCGCGCCAACGTGAACGATGATGTGAAATGGCGCGAGATGATCTGCAACGAAATCGACAACAGACGGCCCATCGAATATGCAGGTGCCAGCCCCGAAGGTGGTCACGCCTTCATTCTCGACGGCTACAACAGCAGCAACCAGTACCACTTCAACTGGGGATGGGGAGGCTATGCCGACGGTTTCTACAGCCTCAACACCATGCAGGGCTTCACCAACAGCCAAGACATGGTCATCAACATCACGCCCTCAGGCTGGGACGGGCATCTGACGAACTTCCTTGTCTCGCCCGACGGCAACGGCGACGGCACCTCGTGGCAGCAGACCAGCAGCAACATCATCGCAGCCACCAAGCTGAGCAGTCTGGCCAACCGCGACATCTGGATGAAAGAAGGCATCTACTACGGCGACACCACGGCCGACTTTGCATACACCTTCAACAACAGCTGCAACATCTACGGAGGATTTGCCGGCAACGAGACCGAGTTCAGCCAGCGCGACTACAACCTGCACCCCACCGTCATCGACGGAATGAACCGCCGCGGAGCCGTCAAAGTGGTGGGAGGCAACCTCAGCTCCCACTCCATCACCCTTAACGGCATCGTCCTGCAGAACGGCTACAGCCCCGAAGGCAACGCCGTCGAATTTACCAAGGAATACTCCATACGGCACATCCGAATACGCAACTGCCATAGCGACAGCGGCCGGGCAGTATACCTTGCCGACGGTCTGTCCCGCAGCATCACCATCGAGAACTGCTCGGCGCCCGTGGTCTGCGCCATGAACAACGCCATCATGCGCCAAAGCATCATCCACAACAACGAAGGCACAGCCGTGAGCCTTGACTACAGTCGCATCGTCAACAGCGACATCGTCTCCAACCGCGGCCTGGCACTGCGGCTGGCCAACAAACAGTGCAGCCTCGTCAACAACATCGTCTGGAACAACGATTCCTGCCTTCACATCGACAGCGAACTCCGCGACACCTCCATCCGCTACTGCGCATTCGACTGCGCTGAGGCCATTGTCGACAGCACCTGCCTGCTCCTGAACGCCGACAATAACGCCCCCGACGGCCCCGCCTTCATCAACCCCATCGCCACACGCGGACCCGCCGACATCACCGATGCCGACTGGTATCTGGCCAATGGCTCCGTGTGCATCGATGCCGGCGAACGCCTGCAGGAGAGCATCCGCGACGGCGACATGAACCAGCGTGTCCGCTCCCGCAACGGCAAGATAGACCTGGGCTGCTACGAGACCAACTACCCCGTATCCATCAACCAAGTCGCCAGTCCCCGCTTCACCATCCATCCCAACCCTGCCACAACCTCCGTCAGCCTCTATGGACTCGAAAGCAACGCCCCCACCCAAGTGGACATCATCGACATGACCGGCCGCCTGCTGCTGCGCCAACAGGTCAGTCCCTCGGCTCCCGTCATCAGCCTCGACGCCCTTCCCGCCGGGGTCTACTCCATCAAAGCCGACGGCCACACCTCGAAGCTCATCAAGAAATAACACAAACAATCAATAAAACCACCACAATGAAAACAAGACTTGCCATCCTTGCCGCAGTGGCCGCAGCCCTGCTCAGCTCCTGCTCCACCCTGCAGTATCACTACTCCGAAGCCCGCATTGCCGAGGCCAACACCGACGTATTCGTCATTCCCCCCACCGTGAGAGTCAACGTCAACCCCGAAGGATTCGTCGACACATGGGTCTTCGAAGGGCGCGACCTCAGACCCATCGCCACCCCCGGCATCGACATCGAGACCCTCACCCAACGGCTCAAAGTGGCCGCCACCAACAAGAGCCTCCAGAAACACGAAGGCGACATCCTCGTGGCCCCCATCTTCGACATCGTCTCCGAGCACGACGGCCACCGCTACACCGTCACCATCCGCAGCCATATAGGCTACTTCACCGACTGGAACAAGGACACCGAGGACTACCTCGAAATCCAGAAAAGCTACCGCAGCGTTGGAGCTTATACAATTGAGAATTGAGAATTGAGAATTGAGCTCCACGTATCACGCGTATTACACGTATAAAAAATTGAGAGTTGAGAATTGAGAATTGAGAAAAGAGAGGTAAAAAAGCACGCGAGATACGCGGAGAAAAATAAGAATTGAGAATTGAGAAACAAGACCCGACAGGTCTCCATTCTCAATTCTCAATTCTCAATTCTCAATTCAAGAGGGTTCTCACTTCACCGGGTGGTCGGCGTGGAACTTCTCCAGGCGCTCCTTCAGGTCGGGGAACTGGTCGCGCAGCACCAAGGCAACGCAGGCACGGATACCCTGCTTGTGGCTGCCTGTGATGTCGAGGGCGATAGCGCTGATGCCGTAACGGATAAGCTCGTTGAGGAGGTCGACACCCTCATAGCCGGGATAGCAGAAGGTGAAGTAGAAACCGTCGCCGATGTCCTCGCCCATATCCTTGTCATAAACGATGAAGAATCCGTTGTCGGTGAACATCTTCTTCATGATCTTGGCCTTCTCGCCATATTCCTTGATGTCCTTCACAAAGTTGAACGTACCTTCGTTGGCGCCCTTCAGCATGGCGGCCATGGCATACTGGACCGAGTGTGCCGTGCCGGAGCTGAGGCAGTAGAGCGTGCCGAAAATGAGGGCGCGTCCCAGCTGGGTCTGGCTGTAGAAACGTGCCAAGTCCGGGCACTCCATGTTGAACAGCTTCGGGCTGCACACCATCATGGCGATACGCTCACCGGCATACGAGAAACTCTTCGAGCCGGAAATCATGATCACATAGCGGTCGGTGTACTTAGCCACTGTGGGCTGGAACGGGGGCTGGCCGGGCACGCTGTAGTCCTTGCGGAAATCCATGAGGAAGTAAGCGGAATCCTCCATCACCACCACACCGTACTTGTTGGCCATCTCGCCGATAATCTGCAGCTCGTGCTCCGTGAAGCAGAACCAAGCCGGATTGTTGGGACTGCTATAGATGAGGCAGGCCACATCGCCGTCCTTCAGCTCCTCCTCCAGTTTGTCGCGCAGCTTGTCGCCGCGGTACTCATACACGTCGAAAGCCTTCATGGGGATACCCAGCACGCGGCACTGCTGCTTCTGCACCGGGAAACCGGGGTCGATAAACAGCACCTTGGTCTTCTTGGCATCGTAGCGCGTCAGCGTCAGGAAGCTGGCGAACCCCGCCTGCATCGAACCCACCGTAGGCACGCAGCACTCCGGCGTCACGTCGATATCGAGGAAATTCTTCACAAAGCGGGCAGCCTCCTTCTTAAAGTCGGCCGTGCCGTAGATCTCGGGATAGATAGAAGCCACGCCACTGCGCAGTGCCTCAATCTGGGCCTCCACACCCACCTGAGGGGCAGGCAGGCCGGGGATGCCCATCTCCATCTTCACAAAACGGACACCCGTCTCCTTCTCCACATCCTGGATCATCTTGCGCATCTCGCGGATGGAAGCCTTGCCCGGGTTGGCAATCTTGTTCTGCTGGGCAATCCTGTCGATTGTCTCTTTCTGTATAGGTATCTGAGTCATAATATTATTGTTTAAGTTATTACTAAATTGAATTCGTTATTTCGTCAATTTGTTATTCTGTTGACATGTTGATAAGTTGATAAGTTTATACGGCTCGCAACATATCAACATCTCTCAATTCTCAACTCTCAACTCTCAATTCTCAATTCTCAATTTTCAATTCTCAAATCTCAATTCATCTACTCTCCTTTTTCTGCAGCTTGGCGGCATTGATGGGGCTGATTTCCTTCACAATGTCATACACCCGCTTCTGCTCGTCGGCCGGAGCGGGGGAGAAAATGCTCACCAGCTCCGAAATCTTCACATCCACCAGCTGCTGCACCGACAGCAGGCCCGAGCGGGTCCTGTGCACCTGCTGCAGTTGCTCCAGCGCCGCGATGATATTGCTGCGCGCCTGCGTCTGGTCCTTCGTCATCATGTCCAGTCCCAGCCGGTGATACATATAGTACACGTCGTGCAGCGCCGAGTAAGCACTGTTCGTGTGGTTCTCCATAAACCAGTAGCGGGCCTTCTGGCTCTCGCGGCCGCTCCAGCCCTTATACTGCTGCTGGGCGTCCGCCGTCTGGCAGACCGTCCGCGCCATCTCGTAGAACTGCTCGCCCCCGTTGGGACCGAAACTGTCGAAATAAATGCCCAGCATCACATACAGGTAGTAAGCCACCGCCGACGACAGGTTGCCGTAGAACGTGTTCGGGTCGAAATCCAGCGGCTGGTTCTCGTTATACGAAAACATAAAATCAGCCGACTCGATATAATTGAACAGACCCGTCGTGTAGCTCGAATTGTACACCGGCCTGCGCATCTGCACCGACAGCTGCCCCTTGAAATCCGTCAGGCTCGACCGCTCGTTCAGGATTAAACTCATCGAGCAGTCAATCTTCTCGTGCTGCTGCAGCTCCAGCGACGTCCACTTGCGCGAATTCACAAAATCCTCCAACGCCTGCTTCATGCTCTCAAAAACGCGCTTGTCCGTCGTCTCAAACTGCTGCGTCGTCGACATCAATTTCTGGTGGTTCACCGACACAGCACAACGGAATTCCTGGGCGCAGGCAGCACCCAAGTAAAACACAAACAGCACTATAAGCGCAACTCTTCTTATCATAACACCCTGCAAATATACACTTTTTTTTCGGAACAAAAGTTAAAAGCCCCCACAAACACCCCAAAAACGCAAAAAAAACTTTACCTTTGCACACCCAAAAAAAGTCACCCACCCTGTCACATTCCGGCCCAAAAGTGGCTCTAATGGCAGAAAACGGAAATCGAAAACACCCCCACGCAGATGAAACGAAACATCCTCCTGCTAATCCTCCTCAGTGCGCAGACCCTCATAGCGCAGACCCCATGCGGCACCACCACCGACGGCAAAACCCTGCCGCGCCCAATGCCATCCACCATCGACTCCCTCGTCAAAGCAAAAGCCTACGCCGACGCCTATGCACTCCTGCAACAGGAATACACCTGTGCCAAAGAGCAAGGACGGTCATACGACCTACTACGGGCAGCCTACGGCATAGCCACTGTGGGCAATCAACTGCCCGTGAACACCAATGCCGAAGCCCTCCTTCGCCACACCCTCCCCCACCTCGCCCCTGCCGAGAAGGCGCTTTGCCACAGCCTGCTGGCAGGCACGTATGCCCAAGTCCTGCGCAACCGCAACCAAAACAGATTTAACAATCAAAACCTCCCGTGTCCCAACAACATCGACGACACCGTTTACAGCCAATGGTGCAACGAGAAGCTGTCCACCCTCATCCTGTTCCATAGCCAAGCTGCCCTCTCCACCCCTGCCACTCTGCTGCAAAGCATAAAGATGAAAGACTACGACTTCCTCGCCACCCACGACACCCTGAACGACTACTCCGCCATCACGCTCTACGAAGCCGTCTCCTACGACGCCATCCACAACATCGTTGGTTCCGACCTCCTTTTCAACGGTTCCACACTTGTCTACAGCGACAGCCTCTACCACGCCCTGTGCGACCCCTTCGTGCTGGCCGCCATGCCCAAGCCCCAAGGCAATGCCACCCTGACCAAACTCGCCATACTGCAAGAGGTGGCGACATACCTTATCCATAACGGCACCGACACCAGTTCCACACAATGGCACACCCTCTGCCGCGAGCTCAGCTCATTCATCGACCACTACGCCAACGCCTACCGCCAAAGCAACTCCATCAAATTCCGCTCACTGCCCTCGGCCAGACTGGATGTCGGCCCCATTGTGGCCCCGGGTAGCGGCTGTTTCTTCACCTACACCGGCGACACCGACACCACCCTATATATCCGCATACTGCCCTCCATTAGCAAAGCTTTCGACACATTGCCCTACAACAAAAAACTACGCTACGCCCTCTCGCAGCCCGCCTTGCACAGCCTCACCGTGCAAGTGCACAAACCCACGGCCGGCAGCCAACACAAACAGCGCTACCATTTCCCATCACTCCCTGCAGGCGACTACTCCATGATTGTCTCAGAAATGCCCTTTCCTAGCACTCTCGACATCCCCGACAGCTGTCTGCCTGCGGTCTACCACTACACATTCTCCTGCCAAACGGCCACCATCGTACCCATCTCCCAGTCCCACGGCCAAGGTCTTGTGATGAATATTGAAACAGGTCAGCCCATCCCCGACATCCCTGTCACGATGAAGGGGAAATACTATTACACTAAAAATCCCGACACCGACAGCCTTACCCTCACCACACTCACCGACACCCTCGGCCGCTTCAATTTCAGCCCCCTCATGCCCATTGGGGAGTACACCTACCCCGTCTACAGCATCACCCATCAAGGCCACCCCATCACCGTCAAACTCGGTGCCCAGACGTATAACATTGTCAGTCTTGGGCAGATTGACCCTGACTGGGAAGACGATGACTCCGACACGCTGGTTTCCTTCTTCCTCAATGCCCCTGTCTACCGCTTCTCCGACTCCGTCCACTTCACCGCCATGGTGCAACTCAGCACCCCCAAAACCAACCAGCCGGTTCCCAACCACCGCGTCAGAATCACCTTGTCGACAAACTACTACTCCGATAGCATCACCTCCCTGCAACTCACCACCGACAACATGGGCTGGGCAGAAGGCAGCTTCATTCTGCCGCAAGTGCTCAATGCCAACAAAAACTACGACAACCGTCTGTACCTAATAGCCTACGACCACGATGGTAACAATATGGGAACCGCCTCTTTCTCGGTCGACAACTACACCCTTCCCACCCTCTCGCTATCACTCAACACCACCGCCGACACCCACCTCTACGGCCAACCCGTCACCATACAAGGCAGGCTCACCTCCCGCAACGGCTCTGCGGTGGCCCCCACTTCAGTCACCTATACCCTGACCCAATCTTTCGGTTTCGCCCCTTGGATGAAGAATGTCGGCTCCGAACACGAAGGGGGCTCGTTCGTCGTTAGCACCGGCGAACTGTCAACCCAGCCGGACAACCACGGTGCCCAGTCAGGCGACTTCACTTTCCAATTCACCCCCGTCAAATACGACTTCCTCCCCTATCTCGACGGCGAATATACAAAATACCTCTTCACCGTAACCGCAACCGACCCAACGGGTGAAACGGTCAAAGAAAGCATCTCCATAGCCGTGGGCGACTATACTGGTTCTTTCTCAATCAACCAATACAGTTCTTCAACCAACAATATTACAGGCGACTATAACTCACGTTATATAGACAGTCTCGACGAAATCTATGTCAGCTGCAAAAGCCTCGACAACAGTCCATTGTCCACTACCGCACTCCTCACCATCGAGACCGTCACAGCATCGGGAACACCCATAGACACCAACCCCTCCCGCGTGTGGCAGGGCGAAATATCCATCCCCGCCACATCCAGTTTCGTGCCGCTCTCCAGCCTCGTTCCGCCCATCCAGCTGCCCAACGGGCACCTGCGTTTCATCCTCTCCTCGGCCAATCCTCACCTGCACCCCGACACCCTGCAAGTGTCGCACCTCGGTTTCAACGCCCCCATGCCGCTCGACAGCCTGACGCTCTTTGCCTCGACCGAGAAAAAACAATACCACCCGGGCGACACCCTGCGCCTGCGTGTGGGCTCTGCCGGGAAGATTTCGGCCATGCTGCTCATCAACTGCGGTGATAACATCGTCATGCTCCGCCACCTGCGACTCGACCATGGCTTCACCCATATCGCCCTCCCCATCCAGAAGCAATGGTCGGACAGAATATGCATCTCCATCCTTGCCTACCACCAAGGGCAACGCTTTTCCGGCTCGGCCGACGTAGACATACTGCAACCCGCACCCCAATTGAAGTTGCAATGGCTCGAACCCGAAGCCCTCAACCTTACCCCGGCCGACTCTGGCTTCCGCCTTCACAAGCTCTTTGCCGGTGCCCCCGTCCACTGGCGGCTGCGTGTCACCGACAGCCTCGGCAACCCCGTGCAGTCCATCATGGCTCTCACCGCCTTCGACGAAGCCATCAACCATCTCGAACATGTTGGCCAACATAGTTTTCACCCCCAACAGGCATATCGCTATCACTACTCTCCCCAATACATATTTTTCGGCAGTGGGTACAGCGACAATCGCAGTAGACTTACAATTGGCAACCAGACTAAAGAAAAGCAGAAACCTTTCTACCGCTTGAGTCTGTCAAACAACTACCGTCAACGTATGCAGAACGTTAGTTACCTCGACCAGCGTCGGGTCATGGCGCTCCTCTCGGTAGGCACACACGGCTACGATGTTCTTTATTGTGTGTCAGCGTCAATTATTCCCGACATGTCGTGGGGCAAAGTGGACAACCTCTCGCAACCCCAAGGCACCATCCGAAACAACCTCTCGCCATACGGTCCCTGGTTTGGCCGCCTGCACAGCGACCGCAACGGCATTGTCGACATCCGTTTCAACGCTCCCCAACGGCTCGCCCGCTGGTGGCTCAGCCTCGTTGCCATGTCTGAAGACGGAACCTTCGCCAATCGCGCCAACCTCTTCGATACCTACCGCGACATCATGCTCATGCCCAACGTGCCGCCGTTCCTCTATGCAGGCGACAGCACCGCCATAGCCCTCCGCGTCGACCGCATGGACGGCGCCACCACCAACGGCCTTGCCGTCCGTATGTACAACGGCGCCAAAATGAAAGGAAAACCGGAAGCCGAAACCCTGCTTGCCGGAGCCACCACGGCGCAATTCCCCATTCAGGCACCCCGCACCCTCCTCCCGTTAGCGCCAAAGTCCCGCACCTTCACCTTCGCCATCGGCGACCCGCTGCACAACGACATAGTCCTCGATGCCCAGACCTCCACCCACCGCCTGTTGCGCCATCCCCGCCTGCACGCCAACGCCTACCCCTCCGTCGCCAAGAACTACCGCACCCTCACCAGCCGTTTCCGCGGCATGTTCTACCCCTACGACCGCGCCAGGCCCGACGTCATCAACAATCTCTTCGACTCACTGTATTATGCCGTCGTCTTCAACCGCCCCAACGCCGACTCGCTGGTGCAGGTGCTCACCGACGCCCAACTGCCCTCCGGCGGCTGGCCCTGCATCCGAGGCCAGAAGTCCCTCTTCAACGAAAGCGATGCCATCCACAACCTCAACATCATCATGCAACTGCAACAACACTGTCCCCACTTCACCATCCCCGCCGCCTTCAACATCAAGCGGGCGGTAGAGACCACCGACAGTCTGATGTTCCAATACTGGAAACACTTCCCCAAAACAACCAACAACGCCGCCCAATGGATAACCCTTCGCCGCCACTTTGCCCAATATCCGCTCGACACCGCCTACTACGCCATGCGCGACAGCCTCCATGCAAACATCCTGAAGAACAAACCCGACCAATGGGTCATACCCTACCTATACCGCAGCGGCGACACGGTATTGGCACGGCAAATGGCCAAGAACATCGTCCAGTCATCCGTCTACGACCCCGCCCATCCCGAACAAGGCCGCCGCTGGAAACACTTCGACCACAACTCGATGCTGATAAGCCTCTACATCGACATATTCGAAGAGGTGCTGCACGACACCGCCTTAGCCGACCAAGTGCTGCAGCGCATACGCTACTTAGCCCCCACCACTCATTGGGACGACATGCACCGCGCCCGCCTTGTAGCCCGCCAACTGCTGCCTGCCAGGCAACCCGACCTTTCGTCGCTTGGGAACCATGACCAGACACCGCTGCAGAAATCCGAACCACGTATCACCCTCAGCCGCGAGATAATCAATACGTCGGCCAAAGCCGACACCGCCTCGACCATCGGCGAACTCACCATTAAGCTGACCCTCACCCTCAGCCGCCCCATGGACCGCCTCTATCTGCGCGCCCCCATGGCCGCCTGCTTCGCATCGCACAGCGAGGTCAGTGTAGTCGCCACTACGGCTGAAAACAGAAACTGGATAGAAGTCAAAAGCCTCGATGCCAACCTCGGGTCTGTTGCCGCCTCGCCCTCCGAACCCGTCAACTGCCTCGACATATACATCGAAGAACTTCCCGCCGGCACCCACACGCTGATGTACACCGTAGTAACCGACCGCCACGGGCGTTTCCACCTGCCCGCCGCCACCGTGCAATGCCTGGCCGTGAACCCCGCCGACCTCGGCAATCCCGCGCTCCGCGCCGCCACCAAAGCCGAAGTCATAGTCAGATAGACCCGCCTTCTCGACCCATAACGGTCATCCGGCTTTATCGCAAACCGACCATTAGGTTCTATGGAGCCATTCCCCGCCCCGACGGATAGAAGGGGATTCAATAGCCCTTCCTCCACTCCTTAGTCCTCAGTTCTCCCATCGTTCTCCCATCGTTCTCCCATTACAAAAGGAGAACTGAGGTAGAATTAAGGTCGAGAGGAGGAAGAAAAAACGAGCCAAGGACGGTGCAGAAAGAATTTTGGCGTAAATTTGGACAGGATGACGGAAATGGTGACACGGTTTATAATGCGAAATTGCGATAACCAAGCATACAAGTTGATATGTAATGAGTCGGGACAATATCCAGATGAGGCATAATGGCAAATTGGAACCCGGCAGCAATCTTAACGTTGAACAACCATTCCCACACCGCCGTTTATACGGATACAATCAATTGCCTCACAGACTATTATTATACCGGCAAGGGTTACTAACAACAGGCGTGGAAAAAAGGGCTGTTTTTTGACGGAAAAGTGGTCGATATGTCAGAAAAAATTCGTATCTTTGCAAATTCTTATTGACTAATATCAAAACATATCAACGGATAAACATATCAACAGAATATGAGCGAATCAACACAACAGAAGAACGAATACAGTGCGAGTAATATCACCGTTTTGGAGGGTTTGGAAGCCGTGCGCGTGCGTCCCGCCATGTATATTGGTGACGTGAATTTCCGCGGTCTGCACCATCTGGTATACGAGGTGGTGGACAACTCCATCGACGAGGCTTTGGCAGGCTACTGCAACAAGATATACGTAAGCATCAACGAAGATAACAGCATCACTGTTGAGGATAATGGCCGCGGTATTCCCGTGGACATGCACGAAAAGGAGCATCGTTCAGCCCTGGAGGTGGTGATGACGGTGCTGCATGCTGGCGGCAAATTCGACAAGGGCAGCTATAAAGTGTCCGGCGGTTTGCACGGTGTGGGTGTGAGTTGCGTGAACGCCCTCAGTGAGCACATGATTGTGAATGTCTACCGCAATGGAAAGATATACCAACAGGAATACAGCAAGGGCAAACCCCTCTACGAGGTGAAGACCGTGGGCGACACCGACAAGACCGGCACCCGCATCACCTTCAAGCCCGACAGCACCATATTTACCACTACGACCTATGACTACGGCACGCTGCTGGAACGCATGCGCGAGCTGGCATATCTGAACAAGGGTATCGACATCACTATTGAAGACAAAAGGGAGCAGGAAGAAGGCAAACAGCGGAGCGACCATTTCTATAGCGAGAAGGGTCTGCGGGATTTCATCGCCTATTTAGACGAGAACCGCGAGAAGCTGATGCCTGAGGCCATCTACATCGAAGGCGAGCGCAACGGTATCCCCATCGAGATTGCGATGCAGTACAACAATACGTACAACGAGAACATACACAGTTATGTGAACAATATCAACACCCACGAAGGCGGTACCCATCTGGCGGGTTTCCGCAGCGGACTGACACGCACACTGAAGGCCTACGCCGACAAGAGCGGTATGCTGGCCAAGGCGAAGGTAGAGATATCGGGCGACGACTTCCGCGAGGGCTTGACTGCAATCATTAGCGTAAAGGTTGCCGAGCCCCAGTTTGAAGGGCAGACAAAGACCAAGTTGGGCAACAATGAAGTGCGCGGAGCTGTGGACAGCGCTGTGAGCGAAATGTTGGAGAACTATCTGGAGGAACACCCCAATGAGGCAAAGACCATTGTGGAGAAGGTGATTCTGGCGGCACGTGCCCGTCAAGCCGCCCGCAAAGCAAGGGAAATGGTGCAGCGCAGCAACGTGTTCAGCGGTGCCGGACTGCCAGGCAAATTGGCCGACTGCCAAGACGGCGACCCCGCCATGTGCGAGATATATTTTGTCGAGGGTGACTCGGCAGGCGGAAGTGCCAAGCAGGGACGTGACCGCCGCTACCAGGCTATCCTGCCTTTGAGAGGTAAAATCCTGAATGTGGAGAAAGCCATGCGCCACCGTGCCTTCGAGAGCGAGGAAATACGCAACATATACACCGCCCTCGGCGTAACGGTAGGTACGCCCGAAGACAGTCAGGCACTCAATCTAACCAAGCTGCGTTACCACAAGGTCATCATTATGACGGATGCCGATGTGGACGGCGCACATATCGACACGCTGATGCTGACATTCTTCTTCCGCTATATGCCTGAGTTGATTGAGAACGGCTACGTATATTTGGCAACACCTCCGCTGTACTTAGTGAAGAAGGGCAACAAGAGCTATTACTGCTGGAGCGAAGAAGAACGCGAACAGGCAATGATAGCCGTGGGCGACAAGGGTGTGCATGTGCAGCGCTACAAAGGTCTGGGTGAAATGAATCCTGACCAACTGTGGGAAACCACCATGAATCCAGAGACTCGTCTCCTCAAACAAGTAACCATCGAAGATGCAGCAGGAGCCGATTACGTATTCTCAATGCTTATGGGCGAGGATGTCGGCCCACGTCGTGAGTTCATTGAACAGAACGCCACTTTCGCCAATATTGACGCATAAAGAAACACAACACGTTGAGATGCTCAACTCAACGTGTTGAAACCGCCGACTCGACGTGTTGATCCTTCCGATTCAACACGTCGAGTTTTCTTTGCAATCTCGCGAGATGATTATTGCAACAATATCAACTTTGCTGCATCATAATCAAGGTCGGGCATCTGCATGCCAACATCTGCTCCAATGTAAGTGGGGTCACAAACCACATAGGACTCTTCTTCCAAGACAAAGCTGTCTCCTGCAACATTCTCATCGAAATGTACCCCTGCAGCAAGATGACCAGGATAATATACCAAAATACACTTCAAACCCAAGAGATCACGAACAAGACGAGTCAACAAAATGGAACGATCTTCGCAATCACATCCAGAGTAAAACAACGTTTCTTCCGCATAGAATGCTCTGTCTCGTCCCCAGACAGAACTATCAAACTCGTATGGGAAACCATATTGTATCCAATCAAGTAGCAAACTGACTGACTCAAACTGGCTTTTCCCAGCCATGAGTTTCCTAAACTGTGGGTACAATTCCTCCTTTACCTTCTCATCCAAAGGGGTATTCGCATAAGATGCCCATCGCGTCATAACGTTCATGTTATAGTCAAACGTAGGATACGTGTTGTAGAAATCT
>JAEEGK010004543.1_pt1 | contig 33959 bp, 17 predicted proteins | sample 8958771 | NCBI WGS metagenome assembly JAEEGK01 (sample SAMN16246547, study PRJNA631951) | gut metagenome | biome: gut microbiome; feature: rumen; material: SC-attached | host: Bos | place: Iran: Karaj | collected 2018-10 | reverse complement strand
GTTCGCCACCCCCGAAGGCAAGGCCCTGATGCAGGAATTCGGCCTTCCGGAAGGCCTCATCGGCATCGGTGCCCTCGCCCTCGGCTATCCCGCCGCCCCGCCTCGCGAACCCAAACCCCGCAAGGAGAACTATTGGCGGGTGGTGAAATAGCCCAATCCCCACTATCGCCAACTGCGTCCACGTTCTAACCCAAATTCCCGGTTATGCCAGGTGGCTCTCGAGGTCGAGAAACTGTCTGGCACGTGTGAAGTTACAAAAACGCCCCCAAACGTTCCCTCAGCCGTGCTGGAGCACGCCGCCGGGAACAAAAATGGGGCAAAACGTTCCCTCAGCCGTGCTGAGGACGTCCCGTCGGCAGCCCAAAAAAGCCAGCCCCGTTCGGAGGCTGGCTTTTGGTTGAGATTTCTCGACTTCGCTCGAAATGACAATATCACTCGCTCGAAATGACAATGTCAATTCGCTCGAAGCGACAGACCCTTACGCGTTCTGCTTGATCTCGGCCTGGGCGGCGGCGAGACGAGCGTGAAAATCAATCACTTACGTTCTCGCTGTAAACATACTGCAAACAATGCCTTAAAAACAGCCGTTCGCTCGTGTTTCCAGTATCTCGGTTCTTGTGTTTGTCAATGCCAAAGGTCGGAAGAAATCCACATTTAAACAAGATGGTAATACGGGTAGTTAATGGAGAAAGGCGCTGATGCATCAACTGCGTCCTCTGGCTTGTCTTTGCCTTCCCGAGATTCCTCTGTCACGGTTCCATCTTGATGCCGTTCCCAGATGTAAAGCGCCGCATTGGCGTAGGTGTTCTTGATCTTTTTCAACGAATAGTCCTTGCGGAGGAAATGCTCGCATGTCCTGGCATCGTCAGGCTTGCATTGGATGATGCCTTGTTTCTCAAAATCTCTGCGGCAACCACGCCCTGGATTCGTATACTCCTGACGCTCAGCATCCCATACTGTGGTTGATTTGTCTTCGCCGTAGTGACGGCATAAGTTGCAGGATCGGATGTTATATCCTTTATCAACGGCGATGGCATTGCAGTATTTCCAGAACAAGTAAACCGAGCCGAAGTCTTCCTTTAATCCGACGATTTCAAGAACGGCCTTATGGTGATGATTGGTCTTGTAATTTGCACACGAGACGGCATCCGCGTCGACATACGACTTCAGCGTGCCGGCGTATAGTGTATATTTCAACAGCTTCGGTCCAACCGTCTCATCGGGTTCTTTCTCGCGGTGCTTGAAGTGGCTGAAGGTGACGGTATCTGATTCCGTTATCGGATGCCTGGGTAGCTCTTCCAAGTCGGCTACAGTCCGTAGGCGGATCTCGATGATCATATTGTCGGACTCCGCCTTCTTTTCGGAATTCTTGTGCGTGTTCCAGATCTCGATGAAGATCGGCTCGTGTTTTCCTGCCACGTCGGTCAGACAAAGGTCGGGAATGAACGCTCCGTGCTTTTTCTCAACGAGACACGTAGAATAATACTTCTTCAAGTCGTAAGTCTTTGTCTCGGAGGAGATGCACCGGTTGTTGGTCTTGCCGAAGACGCAGTCCGGATGATGCTTGCAGGCGGTCTTGACCTTCATCGTGATCTCGAAGGGCTCGTCCCGTTCCCATTTTTCCTTCAGGAGGCGCTCTGCGGTTGAATGAATGTATCGGTCCGGATCACAGCATTCTCCAGGGTAATGGGCAAAGTGAGATCGCCGGCTTCCATTGCCGAGACGCGGCAGCAGCGTTTTCCTGCAATTTGGACAGATGAACTTGAAGTCCTTCCGGTTCTCTTGATTAACTTTCCCGATGTGAAGCAGCCCAGGGGCGCCAACATCAGCATAAGGATACCGAACCTCACCTTCATGTACTTCGTGAATATCATCATCGATTCTCATGTTTGCAGTTCTTTGTTTGATTATCACAAAGTTACAGGCTCATCGGTTTCAATATTTCCTCTTAAGCGGTTCACTATTCCTGGCAAAGTGGAAACCTTATGGCTTTGTCCATCGAAAGCGACGAAAAGACGGAAGAAGAATAATGATTATTACGAATAAATACTATTTTTGCGTCAGGCTGAATCATTGTTATTAAAGATAATTTGGCCATATTTGTAAAACTAACTACCATATTGGAATCATTCGAACATAATATCTGATTATATGAAAACTGACCTTTTGTTTCGAGCCTTGAGGACGGCGATGGTCTTTATCATCGGCGCTCTGGTAATAGCATGTGGGGAGAAGGAGATTGATGCCCCTGAGCCAAATACCGATATGACGCCCAATGAAGTTAAGACGCAGTTGGATTTCGTCTCGGATAACCTTCTCAGTATCACGTTGAATTATTCTCCTGAGAAGGAAAAGGATTTGGACAAGATCATTGAAACCATCAAGCAGAGCAGCATTGTAAAAGAAGTAAAACGCGGAGATAACTATATAGAAGTTATCGATCAGGACGACTTCAGCATTTGCTATCCTTTTATTCTTCCGCCTCTATTTGAAAGCGATGATGATACCAATTCGTATTTATCTTCCTTGAGCGGTTTCTCGGAAAGGATTAATGAAATTATTCCGGAAACGAGAGCCTCATCCAATGGCGGTGCCGTGGTTTTCAATTTCTTTACTGAAGATGAAACCAGAAAGAACCAGAACTTGATGATAAAATCCGCCGCATATAACCTTCACAATTTGTCGGGCCTGGGTTCCCTAGAAAACATATACCGTGGTAAATCCGAGTTCACAGGAGATAATCTAAATAGGGAGATCCACAATTCGTCGATCAAAGTCATCATCGTCTCCTCGCATGGGTTTGACAACTGCATCGTTACCGGAGAATCGGTTACAGCCAATTCATATAGCGGTTGGAGCAAGAGAGAGAAACAAGAAGCGATGGGCCAAAACCGAGTTGTCGACGTCGGGGATAAGGATAAAAACGGGAATCGGTTGTATAACAAGATATGGCGTGTTACGGATGGGTTAGAGCATATGGGAGAAAAGCTGATCTATTTCACGGGGTGCAATGTGATGTCTACCGGGGTCAGAGAGGCTTTGAAGAACGTGAATGGACTTGTTGTCGGCTGGGATGGTAAGAATTCATTAGGAGAAGCTGTTGGCTTAATTATGGCGGACTGTTTATCCCGAATGTCCTTCAAAGAGTTTTATCGTATGAATAACATTACGATTGATGATGTGACACCGGGGCTTTCTTCGGCACACTTAGTATATACGGGAAAGAGTACGGATTTTTCGATCAAGAAATTCAATTCGCAGTCTTTCAAATCCAGAATAATTAGACCCAAGGAGGATTTTAATAAAGTTAAGTTTATGATGGGAAGCCGGTATATTGATGTCGGCTATAACATCGACGAAAGTGATTTTGGCAATAAAGATGGGTACATTTGTCTTATGGTCGAGCATAATCCGACCGCCAATACGACATGGGTGACCGACTCAAACTCTGAGGCGCTGTTCCCGTATTGGTGGCACGAGTGGACAGACTTATTGGCGGATCTGTTTCGGACGAACCAATGTCGATCATATTATTTGAAAGAGCCTGGCGTCTACAAGATACATTTGTGTCTGTCCGATACTCATCAAAAAATCCAGGATTTTCTTGATGTCAAGTATGTCTTGTACTCAAGCAAGTTCCAAACCAATTATGTCGAAGCCATCGAGAAACCCGCACCCAAAGTCGGGACAGTCGTAACCATGACGGACAATGGAATGGTATTATATGGCGCCCAGACAAATGCGTTTGACGACAATTACGAATACGGTTTTTCCGTATTTGAGAGAGGAAATCAGTCAAGTGCGATTTCCATCAAGGCGTCCTTGCTGGAAAATAGCACGCAAGTTTTTTCCGCTGCTGTACCCAATCTTCCCAATACGGTCTACTGGGGTAGGGCCTTTGTCAAAGATGCCGATGGTAATCTTTACTGGGGAAACACTGTGGAATTCACGGTAACCAACAGCACGATAACCGAGCCCACTCCTGGCGACCTGATCGACCTGGGCCTTTCCGTTAAGTGGGCATCATGTAACCTCGGCGCGGCGGAACCTCAGGATCCTGGCGACTATTACGCATGGGGCGAGACGCAGACCAAATCCAGCTACAACTGGTCAACCTACCTGTTGAGCAACGGATCGAGTTCCTCCATGAAGAAATATTGTACGCAGTCGTCTTATGGGACCGTGGACAACAAGACGACCTTGGAACTTACGGACGACGCTGCATACGTGAACACGAACGGAAAGATGAGGATGCCGACAGCCGAGGAGTGTCAGGAACTGAGAGAGAAGTGCCAATGGGCTGAGACCCAATATAAAGGTAGGGATGGATTCTTGGTCTACAGTCCGACGACCGGGAATGCAATTTTCATTCCTAAAAATGGCTTGAAATGTTCTTACTTGCTCAACACGGATTCTCCCTATTATTGGACAGCTGACCTTAATGCTGAAGAGTCGTTCCGTGCAGATGCGTTCCTCGTTCCTCGCGTTGCGAAATGGGATCGCTCAGAAGGACTTGGAATCCGCCCCGTTTCCAATTCGCAAGAAGTAGATACTCCAGAGACCGAGACCATTACGGTTAACGGTATCTCTTTCAAGATGGTCAAGGTTGATGCGGGTTCGTTTATGATGGGTTCCCCGGATGATGATCCTGATGCAGGAGGTATATATTCTGATGAAAAGCCACAGCATCGGGTCTCTCTCAATTCCTTTGCGATCGGGGAGACCGAGGTCACCCAAGCGCTCTGGAAGTCGGTGATGGGTTATAATCCTTCTCGGAATACCGGAGACGATCGTCCAGTAGAGGAGGTTAGTTGGGATGAAGCTCAGACCTTCATAAGCAAGCTCAGCCAGCTGACGGGACGTCCCTTCCGTTTGCCGACTGAAGCGGAATGGGAATATGCTGCCCGAGGCGGAAAATATACCAAGGGATACAAGTATGCTGGCGGTGACGATGTCTTCGAAGTGGCGTGGAATTGCGATAATAGTGGCTGGGAAACACACACCGTAGCCACCAAGAAACCCAATGAACTTGGTCTTTATGATATGAGCGGAAACGTTTGGGAGTGGTGCGAGGACTGGTATGATAACAGTTATTATAGAAAGTCTCCGTCTGAGAATCCTTGTAATACGGTTGCGTCCGAATATCATATCCACCGAGGTGGCAGTTTTGAATATATTCTCAAGGACCTTCGGATTGCCATGCGCGGAGACTATGTTAATCCGCCGAGCACCAGCATGAGAGGCTTGCGACTAGTCCTATCCGATCTTTCCTTTAAGAATACTCTACCCGTTCCTGAAATAGTTGATTTGGGTCTTTCCGTCAAATGGGGATCCTTTAATCTCGGAGCCTCAGCGCCGGAGGAGTACGGGGATTACTATGCCTGGGGTGAGACGGAGCCGTATTACAGCAGCCAGGATCCGTTGACATGGAAGGAAGGGAAGGAAGCAGGCTATGAATGGGCGTCCTACAAGTGGAGCAATGGTTCATCAAGAACGATGACCAAATACTGCGATAACTCATCATATGGCTCTAAAGGCTTTACCGATAACAAGACCGTCCTGGACCCGGAGGATGATGCCGCCTATGTGAATCTCGGCGGTTCCTGGCGAATACCGACGGATGCGGAGTGGACAGAGTTGAGAGAGAAATGCACCTGGACCTGGACCAAGCAGAACGGAGTGAATGGAATGCTGGTTACCGCCAGCAATGGAAATAGCATATTCCTTCCCGCCGCCAGCTACCGGAGCGTCACCGGCATCAGTAGTTTGGGTTTCCTCGGAGAATACTGGTCCTCTTCCCTCTCTACGGGCACTCCGAACAGCGCGTGGAACGCGGACTTCGATTCCGGCAATGTCGGCAGGTACAGCGGCTCCTACCGTTGCTGCGGGCAGTCGGTTCGTCCCGTTTACGCCGATTAACAACAATCATAATGCAACGAATCAAGGACCTTCACTTCATCGGTGAAGGTCCTTTTTATTTGTACCATCCTTTGGCCATATCTCAGGATATCTTTACCGCCGATATGACTACCTATTACTGCCATACCCTCAAAGAAGCCCTGAAGAGAGCCAAAGCAGCCGGGAAAAGACCTGGTTGTCGATACTGTGGGATCGTTCTCAAGAATGGAAAACGGGGTTTTGCAATATACAAGGAAGGAGTAGTGATTGAGCAGTATTCAATAATTGGATGGCAATAAATAACGGTCACCCCTTTCGAGATGACCGTGGGCAGACGGGCCTGGGCGTCAACAGAGTTACGCTGTATGTCATTGTTTACCTTACTGTATTCTGTCGATAGTCGGCTTCATCTCGCTCTCGGAGATATCCCGGGAGATTTGGTCGGTCTTCATTCTATGGCCAGAACTGGAGAGAAAGTATACTATGCACTAGACAAGCAATTTCCGTGTAATCATAGTCGTATGTTCTAAATTATAGCATCCACCTGTTTGTGCTGCATGATTCGCTGCCAATTCCGTTCTAGCGGTCCATCGGCTTTCTCGGGGAATCGATGCCCTATTTCGGAATAACGACGTTAATCCGCTCAATTTCAATCTTTTCCCATACGCGCTCCTGCACATAGGGCTCCTCGGAGAGGTATTTGTCCAATCCGCTGCGGTCCGGGAAATCCAGGATCAGCACGGACCCTTTCATCTTCCCGCCCCCGTCCAGCAGTCCGCCGGCACAGATGACATGCCCGCCCAACCGGGCCATTCCTTCCAGATGGCGGGGACGGACCGCCATCCGCTTTTCCAGCATGCCTTCACCGTCGTAGGCTTTGAGTAAGAATTGCATGGGGGTGAGGTTTTATAGGTGGTTGACTTAACTGTCTGGCATCTTGATGGGGATGCCAGACAGATTATCGGGGTAGGGTGGAGATTACTATTATTGTGAGTTTTTGGATTGGACGGGACGGATACGGAGTTTGGAAATACGGCTGACGGACGGATTGCCATAATTCTCCCATGAAGAATCCGGCCCTGAGTATATGCGAATAGCATATGCTTCATGGGTCTTCCCAGTAAGAGATGATGTCCAAAGTGGATCAATCCACTGATAAGAAGCATAGTATGGATAATTGTATCCCCCTCTTAAGAAAATATGCGGATCCCAAAGAGTATAATCACCATGATTCTTTTTCTTATAATAAACCCACCCACTTTTTCCGGTTCCGTTATAATCAGTAAAGAAGGAAGAACGTACTGTATAATTCACTAATTCTTCATATTCCTCCCTTGTCGGCATTCTCCATGGGGCTCCCCAGTTCTGCCGTGCTGCGTCATCGGCCAAATCGAGTGTCGTCTTATTGTCTCCAATAAACACTCCTGCATCATTATACCACACACCATCCGTCTGTCCATCGGCAATCTGGTACTTTGAAATACCCCATTGGTCGGAATATGAATCTGTCATGAACTTATAATTTGCCCAATCGGACGTGTTCTTTTCCACAGGATACGTTTCCCCCCAAGCAAAACCGATTCCGCCGGTTAAAGGATCAATAGCACCGACGTCCATACATGACCACAAGGTGCCACTCGGAAGCCCAAAGTCAATCGCATGCGGATGATTACCATCAGGACATCCCCCGTGCGGCGGATTTCCCTTGGAATTATCTTCATAGAAATGATATAGTTTGCCACTGGCGAATGCATAACCCGCCAAGTCCATTTCCTTGACAACGGCGCCTGCCTTATTCTTGATAGAGAATGTCAAAGTGCTCTGGCTCAAGTCATCCGGAAGGACAACCGCAGTAATAACCACATTCTCCCCGTTATACACATGCATGCCATCCTCGCCAAATAATACGCGGAAGGTATCATACGAGCCATCGGAAGTATAGGTCCCGTTTGTCAGGTTATAATTGGCCCTGATGGTGAACGGAGTGCCGCTGGAAGTAATGCTGAGACTCTGATAGGTTTCCTCATTGTCTGCCGTAAAATGGAGTTGAATGACGGCACCTATGTTCGAGAAAGTGAAGGAGGCCTTTCCATTGTCATCCGTCGTGAAACTCGTGGCCATGTAATTGAACGCTCCAATATGGCTTACGTCGTTATTGGAAGTCTGGGTTTGATTCGCCAGGTTGATGGGAAACACATTGGCTGTTGTTCCCGCCACGAACGGATAGAAAGCATAGTATTCAGAGTTGGGCAGGAGCGAGAAAGCGTCATTGATGAAATTGCCGATGGTTTCTCCTCCCTTCAGCAGGGTGAACGCAGCCGTCCCGTTGGCAGAGCCGGCATTGCGGCAGACTCCGATACAGTCACCATTTGTCCAATAAAAAACATCCAATCCATTGGTGAATCTGACCCGGGTTGCGTGAGCATCCTCATAGCCCGGGATGGAAGCCATGACACCGTTGTCCCATGGGGACTGATTCGTCAATTTGTCAGAGCAGGATACCGCCGCTAAGACAAAAGCCTGAAGCAAAATGATTCTAGTTTTCATGATATCGATTATTTGTATATTAATCAGTTAATTGCCTTTTGAATATCCGGAGCCACCCCCGGAAATGCTTCCCGAACTATCGTTTCCGTATCCGGAACCGCCACCGCTAACATCCCCGGAATTATCCGAGCCGTAGCCTAATCCAGTACCGCCGATATCTCCGGTGTCGTCCGTTCCGTAGCCAAAACCACCAGCATCGACTTCGCCACCGTTGCCATCGATGAAGTGCAGAGATGAACCATCCCAGGCGGCATATATATGATAGGCGTGTCCGACCAGAAGGTCCAAATCAGATGTGCGGGTGTTGGAGGTGCGGACCGTTTTTCCATCAACTTCTGCAACCATTCTTGCTTTGGATATCTTCTTCCCATTGGTCCTGTATGCAGAAATAATGACACCTCGGTCCCCGGCGTGAATCACGCTTGTACCCATCGTAATTGGTTCCTCTGCGGCTTCATTATCGGCATGAAAAGACCCGTCATCCATCGCGACGGCGCCTTTTGTATGATACCAGAGTCCATCTTCTGACTCAAATCCACAGTGAGAGAAACTGATCAAATGATCCGAATCGTTCCTGATGTGAATCACTTCATACACCAGATAATGCTTGAATTGGACGGAAATGCTGTTCCAATCCTCGATCTCGGCAGAGGCAAATACCGGAGCGTCGAACAAGGAAAGCGGGCTCCGGACAAGCGAGGCATTGCAGAATATCCTACCATCGACAACCGTGGCATTTGCAGGTGAAGTAGCACAGAAAAGATGACTCTTAACCGGCGTCTCTTTAGCGCTAATGAGAAAGGAACAAGTCTTCCTGTCCTCCGAAATTACGCCGATAGGAACATCCTTTCCCGCATCCTGGTAATTCACAAACACATCGAACGTTTCATCATCGTTCCATTTTGACGTTAATGTAAGATTGCTTGCTTGTTCAAGAGAAACTCTCGTCTCTTTACTCTCAAAAGAAGCATGTACGGTAAACTCAGATTCAAGAGGGGGAATCTCTTGCCCCTTGTCCGTACATGAAACCGCAGCAAAGAGGATCAAAGCGAAAATGCTTGTTATTCGGTATCTCATTTTCATTTTCTTTATCCTTTAAATGTTATGCCCGGGGACGTCGTCCAGATTGCCGTCACTTATGGTGAAATGGCCTTCAGCGCTTTGATAGGAGGTGAGAATGGAATCACCTTCCATGATTTTGGCGACAACATACCAAGTGAATTCACCGGGAGAAAGTGTACATGAGGCTGTTTTGTCTCTATCGTCAGGGTCGACATCTTTTCCTAATCGGGAGCCACCAACATATACATCATATGCAATGTCAAATGTATGATAAAAAGAGTTTTTACCGTATCCGGATTCACTGAAATCATAAATAAACATGTCGTCAAAGGGCTTGAGACGACAGTCCCATGAGAGAATTACTTGACCCTCATTGATTTCGACTTCATTCAGGAATGGAGCCGCATCGAAAAACAGGTACTGTGAACAAGCCGAAGGGTAATAGTCATACAAATCCGGATCAAGTGCAGCCAAGTCCTCTTCGCTCCAGCCGCGATCTCTTCCATAATGTATATTCGCCTCGCTGGCTTCTCTAAGTCCTTCATGGTTTTGCCAAAACTTACTTGCAGTGGAAAAATCAAATCCATTACACATGAATTTGACTATTCCAAAACCCATAGTCCGAGAAACGTTTCGATTTATCGTTTCTTTAAAACCGGCAAAAATGGTGGCACCGTGGTTGATGAAGGCTTTTGCCATGGATGTTTTCCCATCGGAATCATCAGTAATTTTCATTGATTCACAAGCCGTTGTAAGGACAAGGGTATTATCAAATGAAGCCTTGTCCAGAAAATCTGTTGTCATACACACGAACCACTTTTTGGCTTCGCTTTCATATGCGATTGCCACTGTTTCAGGATCATAGTCAACATCGCCAAAAAGGTCCTGAAAGAAACGTATGAAATCACCGCGATAAACTGTAGATGAGCAGAATACTGTTTGGAAACTCTTTGATTCTCCCTTTGGCTTCTTATGGCGATAACTTGTCCCACCATGGGTGTTTATCATGATAAAATCATATCCATTCAAGTTTTCGCCCCAAAAAGCCTCTATCCCCGCGTCTTTGTCAGACTTCTTTACAACAGAGGTAAATCCAGCAGATTTCAATTGAGTCTCAGCCTTATCTATCGGGTATTCCCATTCTTTTTGAAATGGGGTCAGTATTAAAGCTGTCTTACCTTCTTTCAGAACAGTTGATTGTTTCTTGCTATCTTGGATTTGAGGTGAATTATGGCTATCGATTTCGGAGTTGTTTGCGGAAGGGCTATTGAAACTAAAGTCTTCAGGTATTTCTGGTTGTGTGGTGAGAAAAACATTCAACCAGATACTGTCTTTTTGCATAAAGGCAACTGTGGTCTTTTCAGGATTGACAGCGACATCTACAATGTCCTCGTCCTTTATAAGTTCTTCAGCGATCTTACTCACATCAATTTCACCACGTTCATATAAACTTGTGAGCCTTTCAACATCGACAGTGACTCTATCCGTAATAGCCAAAGACTCCTCCCATTCATATTCTGTCTCCGGAAACTTTGTTGTCGTCGCTTCAAATTCAATCCCTTCGTCCGCTTTCTCAATGTTTCCGTAAATGCTCCGCTTAATCGTCACTGCCTTCTCTGACACCTTCCTGGCATAGTCGGAATCCTTGTAGAACCGCAGTTTGTAACCACCCTCCAAGGAACCAGGGATTGCAACGATATAATACCACGTATCCTTCTGGAATGTCTCCTGACCGGACGGAGGAAGCAGCGTGATGAACTGGCTGCTTTCCGAGACCTCTTGTACTACAGGAAGACTATTCTCATCAAGACCAATTTTCACCTTACCCGATATAATCTCACCAGAGAGACCTTCGAACATAACCTTCTTGATTCCCTCTTCTACAACGCTGAAACGGACACCACCTCCCACGTTATAGAATTGGAGGGTATTGGAATTCGAATGGGCGATAGCAAGGTTCATATCCTTTCCGAACGAACCCTCTCGAGCCACTTGTTCAGAGGGCAGCGTAGTCGTGATAGTCTCCCCATCGAAAACCGCATCCTCGGAGAAAGGATACACCGCCCAGAGATCCAAATCCTCCGGCCGGGTGGCGTCTCCGAAAGTCCCCTTGAATGTCGCAGTCCCAGATGCGGCAGTTATATCCGTCGTGAACTTGGCGGATTGGTCCCCTGTGAACACAGCGATCTCATCTCCGGGCTCCCAGAAGACATGGACTCCGGATTCCACGACCGTCTTGGTATCGGCCGGAGATTCGGTTCTGGCGAAGAGGGAAAGGTTGGCATCAGGGACATCGACTTCCTGATTCGTGGAACAAGCCACCAGGGAAAGAGCGGCGGCGGTAATGATATAAAAGTTCTTTTTCATGGCGATTGTCGATTTAGTCCCAATCTTCATAGCCGATATCCTCGTTACCGCCAGGTATGGGACTATCGCAGATGGCGTTTTCGACATGAATGGGAATAACCCGCAGTGCCGGAGACTGATACTCCTGGCGCGACGTCAATGGTATTGTGTTCATAGGGTTGTGGTCTATTGAAAACAAATGTAGGAAAAAGGCAGGATTATTACAATATTCTCGTGGTTCGAGATAATCTGTTAATAACTTACATGGACAAGGACGGGGTGTGATGCACAAGGAAGTTGAAATAGGGGAATGACGAGATGAGGCAAAAAACAGACCTCGCCTGACATTGGCGGGGTCTGTTTGTTTTCGCTTTTTTAGTCATCATAGACGGGTCGAATAGAGAACCCATGTTGACGACCATCAAAAGTGACTCGATTTAAATCGCCACTATAAGAAAAGTCCAAAATGTCCGCCGCTGAACAAATGCCCGAAGTCAATGAAGATGACCAATAATGACACAAAGTTCCATCGACATAAATGTAGGATAAATCCTCCCACATTCCCGTATTAGGGAGGAATATGCTGCCTCCACTTGGACCTGTTATCTTACAGCCGGATATTCCATTCAGAGTAATCCATTCCCAAGAGCACATGTTCAGCAATTCTTTGAATTCGACATTTGTCGGCATTCTCCATTTTCCACCAAGGTTCACAAATGCAGCATCATCCTCTGGATCCAACGTAGTTTTGCCATCCGTAAAACCATTGTATCCGTAAGATGAATCAGTACAATACTTTGTTTGAGCATAATAAAGCCCCCCCATACACCATTTGTAGGAAGATAGAGCATACCCCGCCTCCTTACCCTCTTTCCATGACAGCGGATCCAAACTGTAGTAATAAGGTTCCGTATCTCCCCATGCAAAGTAGTCTCCATATCCCTCTGGCTTGGTGGCACCCAGGTTAAAGGAAGCCCACTTGACGGAAAGGCCAAGGTCTACAATATCGGGAATAACTACGGAAGACGGTGGCTCCTTTACAGATACTTGGCAATAAGCAATCTTTGATTCGCCGCCTTCCAGACCATAAGATATTACAACAATATTAGTTGAGCCAACAGCAATACCCGTGACCTGTCCCGAAGGAGATACCGTCGCAATAGAATTATCGGAACTAAACCAATTAAGGCGCTTAGACGTCGCATTCTCAGGAAGAACGGTCGCCGATAGCGTTTTTGTTTCTCCAATGGAAAGCACCATCTCAGATACATTCAATGCTACACTCTCTACCGGAATAATGGGACTTGACTTTCCGTAAACTGGACGGATGGAATACCTGTCATATCGGACATCATAATCCGACTCTGGTAAAGGTTTACGATCAGAGTCGAAATAGATGGCATATGCACGAGAAGGCTGGAATGGGACTAAAGATTTTGACCAATAACTGGCAGCGATGCCTTCCCCGGCGGGAGATGCTGCAAATGGGCCATAACCTGCAGCAGGGAAGAATATGGAATTCCCATTAATATGGCTCGTTGCCATGTATCCGTTCACACCATTGACGGTTTCCCAAGTCCATTCGCAATTAGACCCAAGTTCAATCCAATCTTTATACGAAGGAATTCGCCATTCTTCTCCTAGAAGAATATGAGCAGCATCATCTTCCGGATCCAATTCCATCTTGTTGTCCGTAAAGCCGTCAAGTCCGTACTCGGGGTCGTTATTATACTTTGTCAATGTCTTTTCCGATCCTGCACACCATTTATAAGTATCCCATTTGTAAACCGCTTTCTCTTCGAGTTCACCCCATGCGAGATGATAACCGTAATCTTCAAGCTGTGATGCTCCTAAGTTAAACGATGCCCACTTTACCGAAAGGCCAAGGTCGACTTGATCAGGTATTTCGATTTTGGGCTCAGTTTCAGAATCATCATAGACGGGGCGAATGGAGAATCCGGCGAAGCGGCCGAACCGTTCCCTACTGGCTCCGATGGAACCAAAGGAAACGCCCCATGCGTAATGCGGGTCGTTTGTATTGAGGGAAGAAGACAAATACATGCCCCAGGAAACGGTATTATTGCGGTCTGTAAAGGCCCAATCTCCTGCATGGGGAAGAAATATGCTGTTGCCATTAGGACCTGTCAACTTTGTACCATTAATTCCGTTCATAGATGTCCTTTCCCAGATACAGCAATCTCGTAATTCTGTTAACTCGTCGTCAGTCGGCATCCGCCATTTGTCACCGAGAGCCATAAAGGCTGCATCGTCCTCTAAATCCAAGACGGTCTTGTTATCCGTGAATCCATTGAATCCAAATGACGAATCCGAACAATACTTGGTCATAAAATCGGATGAACCACCCATACACCATTTATAAGATGACCAGGTATAACCGGCTTCCTTGCCCTCTTTCCATGTCAACGGATCTAGGCTGCTGTAATAGGGTTCCGTCTCGCCCCAGGCATAATAATCCCCATACTCTTCAGGCGTTGTTGCACCAAGATTAAAGGATGCCCATTTTAGCCCGGAAGGTAGACCCAGATCGACTGGCTCTGGTACTGCCATGGACTCAGCCTCAGGAACGAATGCAAATGTCGGAATCGTCCGATACTCAGAGCGATTGAAGGTAATATCATTCTGTGTGCTACGGATCATCTTACCAGATTTGGAAAGAATCTCCAGTTCAAAACCACCTCGATAGGCTCCCGGAGGAATCACTAGGAAGAAATAAGTGGCCATGTCCGGTTTCAAAGCGACTCCGCCACATTGAAGGGTCACCTCCGTAGAACCACCCTTCTGCATGACCAATTCTGGAACCGTATCAAAATCTGTACGTACCGTCGCTCTCCCACTCACGGACATATTGGAATCATGAGCGATAAAACGGATGGCCTCTATTGCATCCGAGCCGGTAACAGACAACTGCAAGACTGAGCAAAGATTTTTAAAAATGAGTCCGGAAGGACGGCCGATTGCCAACATGGGATAGGCGCCATTCCCAAAGGAGTCAATGGCATATTCTTGAGTGGCAGGCAGTTCCAACGTTAGTACATTATCCCAAAGGCCGTCATCCGTAATGCACGAGAAGGGATATAAACCTACAAGGTCTTTTTCTGATCCACCTCCAATGAAATCAGCCTCATCGGTTCCGGCTCCCGAAAGAAGTGTAAACCGGGCAAGACTATTGTACGACAAATCATAGATAGCAATCTCATCTCCTTCTTTCCAGTACGGGCGGTAATTACCATTCCCCAGGTTGCCGAGCGTTGTCTTTGTTTTTCCCCCTCCTTCAATGGTGGCTTTTATGATCATCTGAGGCTGCTCTTCAGAGCCGACCATATCATTGGGAAGAATATCCTTTTCCGTCTGCCGCTGGCATCCAGAAAGAATGGTCAGAAACAGAATCCAAGCGAAAAGATTAGTAAATTGTCTCATGTCGAATCCTCCTGATTACATGTCAATCTCACCGCCAGGTGTAATGTCTTCATTCCCTCCGGACGGGGCGGGGTCCCCATATACGGCTCGGACTGGAAGTCCATACTCACGGTTTCTTGCACTCCATGTCAAATAAGAATTCAAAAGCAAATAGGTTGCTTCTGGTGAATAATCCTCATATAAGGATGATGACCAATACATTCCGGCCGATTTCTCACGCATCTCGTCATATAGCATATATCCCGTGCAAGGGAAGAAAATGCGATTCCCGTTGACATTACTGGTCACCCAATACCCATTGATGCCATTCAACTTAGCTGATGTGATTGAGGTGTTATTCAATAGTTCCAACAGTTCTTTTTCGGTAGGCATCCGCCATTTCCCGCCATAGAACACATATGCCGCGTCATCTTCAGGATCAAGGACTGTTTTGTTATCCGTAAACCCGTTGAAGCCATACGTGGGATTCAGACAATACTTAGTCAAAGTGTTAAAATAATCCACACACCACTTATATGTTCCACTATCATAGTAATCCTTAGGTTCGACTTCTCCCCAAGCGAAATAATACCCCGATTCTTCAGGGCTCAAAGCGCCCACATTGAAGGATGCCCACTTTACAGAAAGTCCCAAATCAACGATTCCCGGGGCTTCTGCACGGTCCACTATAATCTGGCAACTAGCGGTTCTTTCTCCACGGGCAGAGGTAACAGTGATAATTGTTGAACCAGATGACAATCCCGTCACTATACCGTCTGAGGATACCCTTGCAACGGACTCATTACTACTAGTCCATTTGGATTCCCAATTCGATGCATTAGACGGCGATATAGTCAAATTCAGTTTAACCGATTCTCCTGAACTGATATGCAAGAAACTCTTATCCAGAAGGAATTCTTCAATAGGTATATGCCCATATACGGGACGAATAACATACCCCTGTTCACGATTACCATAAGTGAGCCAGAATAAAGGATCACGCTCATAAAGATCAAACATGAACGAAGAAGTATACCCGAAATCCCTATCATCACTAACATGTGAGGAATGATACCGAGCGCTTTCTATGAATTGATCCCCAGAATAACCTGCATCAGATGAATAGTGCGATTCTTCATAATCAACGGGGAAGAAGACACTGTTCCCATTGATTTTACTTGTCATCTTAAGCCCTGCAGCCCCATTCAGAAAATACCATTCCCAAGAACAATTCTCAATCAGTTCCTGCCATTCATCAGGAGAGGGAATCCTCCAGTCATCCCCCAATTGAACATGAGCGGCATCATCCACAGAATCCAAAAAATACTTTTGGTCTTCATCATTGTATTTTGTCATGCCTGTAAGTTGCCACCCGGACTCTACGCCACCGTATCGACCACCAAAACGATAATTATCAACTGTGTAAGAATCCTTCGTGGAAATTTCACCCCAAGCATAAAGATCCCCATACCTTTCAGGACTGGTTGCACCTAGATTGCAAGAACCCCATTTGACAGACAGGCCCAAGTCGATGGTAGCCATATTTAGTGGATAATCGGGAATATCCTTTTCTTGAAACAGGAATATGATATCCGAGAGTTTTTTCTTTCCAAATCCGGACGAATCATAGTCTACAAAATAACTATCATCTTCTCCATCTATCCAAAAATGATCCTCCCAGTGATTGAAAGACATCTTTTGCACACAATCATGATAGAACCCAGTACCATCTTTTTCTGAATAGGAATGCAGGACCAACCCGTAATTATTCTCACTGAAATATGGGTATTCGGCAACCGAAATATCTTTCCTGTCATATCCGGATGAAGTGACACGATAGATGACTCCACCGCAACTACCGGAAGAAGGATTGTTCTTTGCAAAATATACTGTTTCGTGATCAGTATCTATGGCGACCGCAGGACCTACCCGTGTTGGATTCTCAAAGGGCGTCGTGTAAAACTTCTCAGGTATCTCGAATACCTTTCCATTGACGGTTACCCAATACGTCGTAGAATAAATCTGGCTATCGTATTTGTAATCCAATGAATATACTTTCCCGTTATACTCAACGCTAGAGATGGTCCCTCCAGTATAGAGATGAGTCAAATCTACATATCCGGCACGAGATAAAGATACGGGACTGGAAATCTGCTTGATGGAAACCAAATCATCGCGGTAGAATTCAATCGTATATCCTTTATTGAACTTCCCGGGAAAGCAAACGATATCGTACTTGTCATTCTTGTTGAACGTCCCCATGTCAGGGGGATACAATGTTATTTCAAAGGATGGATTGTCGAATTTTGAAATAAAAGGGACTCCAGATTCGTTAAATGAAGCATGGACCCTTCCCGCTACAGGCTCATTGTCATTTCCTTTAAATACGATCTTCTTAATACCATCTTCATATACGGGGATGCTCAATACACCGCACAGATTATAGAAGTACAAAAACTTGTGGCTGGACGCGTAATCATCGCCCCTAGTACTTGCGATACTGATCAGGAGTCCTTCACCTACATTGCCAGCAACCGCGTCTTGTGTCGATGAAAGCGTGACACCCACTGATTCACCATCGAAAGTGTTGTCCTCTGAAAAAGGATAAACTGCCCAATAAGGAGCCCCCTTTCTCTCCGGTGCATTGTCCAATCTCCCCACAAACTCAACACTCTCGTATGTGCCTCTGACGGGCTCCGTGTTGGTAGATACAAATTTTCCTTTTCCGGATGTACAAAACACGCTTATCTCATCAGACGGACTCCAGTAAACCATATCTTTATTAAACCCATTATATCCTAGTTGTGTCCGTGTCCCGGGTTCCATGGAGGCATAAAAAGTCATCATGGAAGATTCCATTTCGTTGAATTCCTGCATCTGGCAGGAGGTGGATGCCGCAAGAAGAGCAGCAATACAGATTTTGATAGTATTCTTCATGGCCGACTCTTTTTCTAGTCCCAATAATCATTATGGAATCCTTCATGGGAACTGGAAGGGTTGATAACGTTGATTTGACAACCCCTTTCGACAATCGTATTGTTCCATGAACGATACTGAACAAAGATGGTTGTAGTTCCCTCCTTGACTCCAATCACTTTGCCATTCGTGACAGTCGCGATAGACGGATCGTCGCTCTTCCACCCATATGGCATCGTAAACTCTGTAGCATCCTCAGGATAATAGGCGGGTGTGAGTGTGTAACCTTCTCCAGGTAACAGGTCCACAGAGGTGAGAGAACTGTAATGCCCATTTTCCATATTAACGAAGCGGGCATCCGTGATGTATATCTTTGAGACCACCCGGCAAGAGGCAGTCTTGGCTTCGGTCCTTCCATTCTCGGCGATCACCGTGACTTCTGTTGCCCCAGCGGTCCAGTTAAAAGCAACTGTACAAATGTCATTATCGGGCGAGATGCTGACAAGCCCGTCCACATCCCAAGTAAAACGCTTGTTCATGGCATCTTCAGGGGAGACCTTCGCTCTTAAGATAGCACTTTTCTGGAAATTACTGATTTCAACCTCAACTTTGTCGATGGAAACACTCTCGATGGGGATGAAATAGATGGGACGGATACTGTTTCCCTCATATCGCGCTACGTAACTAGATAAATGATAATAAGATTCAGATTCATTCTTATCATTCCTAGTCAGATATAAGCAATAAGAATCATTAGGATAGATGTCAGAAACAGTGTTCGTGGCATATTGTGCCGCCTTGTTTTCTCCATGAATTAAGCCGTCTTTAAAACAATATCCAGCGGCAGGAAGAAAGATGCTGTTTCCATTGGGGCCGGTGACCGAGAAACCATTCACGCCGCGCTTTTGGGTCCACTTCCATGTACACTTTGAGATCAACTCTGAGTAATCATTGGGCTTAGGAATCAACCATGTTTTTCCAAGGTTTACGTAAGCCGCATCATCTTCCAACTTCAAACTTCTTTTGTCGTCACGGAAACCCAAATAGCCATAATCCGAACTATAACAATACTTTGTCAACGAATGATCATCTCCCTCACACCACTTATACGTCTCCCAAGTATACTCGTCTTTGGGCCATATTTCTCCCCAGGCGTAATAGTCACCATATTCTTCTGGTTTTGACGCACCCAGGTTGCATGCAGCCCATAATAGACCGGAAGGAAGCCCCAGATCAACAACTCCTTCAACATCTATTGGTTCTGAAGATGTTCCGAGTCCTTTGAGCACACCCCATGCGGAGCGGATGATGGAAACAGAGGATTCGGATTTAATTGTCTCCACAAGTTCATCAGTATACAGATCCAAAGTATAACCCTTACTCAGTTCCTGTGGAATGGAAACAAGATAGTAATACGAATTGGCCTTGAATGTGCCTCCATCAGGAGCCTCGAGGGTAACAGATGAGCGGTCGGCTGTGGTTTTGGTAACAACAGGTTTTCCGTCTGAGCCAAACTCAACACCTAAGCGACCGGCAAGCGTTTCTCCGTTATTTCCCCTAAAGACGACCTTCTTGATATCATCCCTGGCCAATGAGAACTTGACTCCACCACAGACATTATAGAAGTGGAGGTTATTATCTCTCGATTTCGCGACACAAATGAAAAGGTCATCTGCGAATGTCCCTTCTACGCCCGTCTGCTCCGAAGGAAGGTATATGCTGAGAATGCCCTCGTCAGTAGGCATGACGAGGTTGTCAGAATGAGGATAGATGGCTCTGAATTCCGTGTCCCCATCCAAGGCAAATGAGCCCAGGTATCCGGTGAATTCGGCGGAAGCCGCTGGTTCGGAGTTAGTCGATGTGAACTTGCCGGGAATGTTCCCATAAAACACCGTGATGCAATCCGACGGACTCCAAAAGACACGTCCATCTTGTTGCAAGACCGTTCGGGTTTCATTTTCGCCGGATGTTGCGTAGAAGGTCAACTCACCGTCAACATATGTGACCTTCGTATCTATTTCCCGGGTGCATCCAAAGGTGATAGCGATAACCGGAATAATGATCCATTTCGTTTTCATCTTAATTCCTCCTTCCGATTAGTTCCACGGATGATCGACAGTGCCTTCGATATCACCATTCGTCAGTGGCGTCTGATCGCCATAAACGGGACGGATGGGAAGTCCGAGGCAGCGGTCAACCCAGCCGCGGCTCATTTCAGAACTGCCAGTTTCAAAGAAAGAGAGACAAGCTTTCACTGAATCGCCTGTGTTAATACATGAAGTCCAGTAATACCCAGATTCAAGAAGACCATGCGTACTTCTTTTTTCTACAAGGCCTGCCGCCGGAAGGAAAATGAACGCATGGGTATAACCCGGCTTGTTACTGGTTACCAAAAGCCCATCCCTACCCTCCAACGATGTCCAGGTAAATGTACAGAAAGCCAGTAATTCCTTCCACTCATCTACAGTAGGGGTCCTCCATTTCCCGCCAAGGTTCACATGGGCAGCATCATCATCCGATTCCAACTGCGTCAGGCCATCGGTGTAATACTTCGTGATTTGGTCTGAAGTCCCGTTACACCACTTATAGGACGGCCAGTCATACCCTGAATCCTTCCCGTCATACCAAATGAATGGACCAAAGTTGCTATAATAAGGCTTAGTCTCGCCCCAAGCATAATAATACCCGAGTTCTACGTTCTTTGTCGCACCCAAGTTGAAAGAAGCCCATTTGACAGATAGCCCAAGATCCACCGCCTCAGGGGTTTCATAGTGTTCCCCTCCGGAAGGGGGGCGGAATAAACATGTATTCCCATAAATCAACTTGCGGCCTCCTGCATATGAAATAACGGCATATGCGCGGACATAATACAAAAGTGAATGGTCCAAATTGGGAAGTTGCAAATTGAAAGACATATCCTTCCCGTCAAACTTACACACGTTATCCACCTCATACAGCGGCTCTGACATCCCCGCCGAATAAACGACCCCCCGCTCCAATACGTCATTATAGGTTTTGATGCTGACCGGCACCGTAACGTTTCCACCGTCAATTACCGGATCTCCGGTTACTACCTTGGAGGCATTAATCACGAAACTACAAGTATCACTAGGGAAAGCCCCGCCGTCTACAGAATGGGTAGTGACGTTCCAATGGTAAGGTCCGTCCACCGCAGGCCCGAATGTAGTGGTATGCTCCTCAAGATTCACGGCGAAAGGCGCAAGGGACACATCCTCCCAGGCGTCTAGACCGATATTTACTGTACTCGTATTGGACAGGCCATTCCGGTCGGGAACTTTCCAGGACAGAACAACTGTCGCATCCTCATTGTTTACGTCAGCCTGCAGGTCGTAAGGGGTTGGTGTCCAGGAATATATGTTCCATGTCCAATCCGGAAGAGTGATCATCTCGTTTTCCCAGAATGTCCAATCAAGAGATCCAAAGACTTTCTTTTTAAGACCGATTTTTCCTTCAATACTTGCTTTAAGTTTTAATCCGCCATTCTTCCCCTCAATCTTAAACGTCCGGTTCCCGGAAAAGAAATCGGACTCGACAACAACATCGATGTCTTCAGTCATTTCCGTCCCAAAATAAAGACCGACGGCAGATGGCTCGGTTATCTTGCTATCAATATTACCCTCGTCCCTTGTGATAACAGGCAAAGAAGGAATTTCAAAATTGATTCCTACGCCGAATCCGGCCATTGCAGTGAAACCTAGTGTCCCTTCCATGTGCATGACAGGATGGAAATGCGTGACTTTTCTCAAGTATGATCTCGTAATAAAATCGGGGCTGAAATAGCCCATGTTCTCCAGATTGAAAGCATAATACCCATCCTTAATGCCTGCTTCAAGTACCAGTTTCCCGCTAAGATCCAACTTGAATTCCCCGTACACGATATACTTGGGGTTGACGATGACTTTTGAGCACGTGAAATTTAACGGAATCTCGGCTATCTTGAATTTCTTTCCTATCAGACGTTCCTTAGCCATCTTTTCCTGCTCCTTTGAAAGAAGAGACTCCTGATTCCCTTCCAGAGCCAGCGCCGTTCCGATTTCAAGTTTTGCAGTGACGCCGACCTTGAACATCGTGAACATGACGAAAGTTCCGTAGTCGAACATGATGTTGGATTTCTCGGTATCCAATTCATGTTGAAGTTCTAGGCTGATTTTGATTTTTAGAGACGATTTAAGATCGGTGGATTGATTTTTCTCCTCATACAGTATATATCCAAACCTTGTCGTTTTTAAGTCTGAAAAGAAGTCGAATTTATCTCCTTTGATCTCGAACTCAAAACTATCATCATCAAATATTCCCCTTGTCTTCGGGGCGTCCTCGTCTTCAGGAATCCCGAATATCCGAATGTCTTCCGGTTTGTAATTTCCTGCCGACAAAATCCCCGATTCATTCAGATAATCAATGGCTTCCAGTGCAGTTGCCGGTTCGGTTTCATAAGTGACGACTCCTCCGGACTCCTTTATGGAAATGACCCGGAGGCAGTATCCATCCGGCGTTTTTTCTGTCCTGTCCGTACTGTACAGGATATCTCCGACCTTGATTTCTTGATTCCGAAGCAGATTACTGTTCCGAAACGAAATGGTTCCAGTCGCTGCGTTGTAAGAATTCAGATCTTCCGATAATTTGCCTTTGACGAAGATGGTTTCATCAGACATTTTTACATCCGTCTTCTCGTTTTTCTCCGTATAGCCACGCAAATCCTCTAAAGCCTCTGGCTCTGGCTCCGGCTCTGGAGTGGGATTATCCGGAATAGTCTCTCCACAAGCCATCACAAGAGTACCCATGAGAAAGACAATCGCCATCCTTAAGGCTCGATACAAATGGTCAGTCTTCATATAGAAATAATTATGTTTCAGTTAAGACGGTTAGTTTCACAAATATAAGCAAATCTACTAACCCGGCAAAGGATTAGGTCCAAAAGCAAATTCGAGTGAGATTCCATGTCCATTCCATCTCACTTCCACAAGTACCATTGGCCGGATTAAGAGTCCGTAGAGGTATCTACTCTTTGTGCCAAAAGACAGTATAGGGAAGTGAGGGCTCGGGAAGTTGAAATGAAGCAATAAGAGAAAGATGAGACGAGAAGACCCCGTCATTGAGGCGGGGTCTTTCTATTCTTTATTTGTCATCATAGACAGGGCGGATGGAATGGCCATAATTACGAGGAGCAACCGACATATTTAGTCCTTTTGTGATGAAATAGTAGTAATACGCTAAGTTGTCCGAAACCGATGATGACCAATAATAGCCGTACGTTCCCACTGCGTTAGGACCAGTTTCCCACTGGCACCCGGCGGCCGGAAGGAAAATGGATTTGTCCTCAAATCCTTTTTTCTTGCTAGTCAACCTTCTTCCGGAAACGCCGTTGAGTGTTTCTGCCTTCCACGAACAATTATCGCGAAGTTCTGCCCATTCTTCATCCGTAGGAATTCTCCATTTCCCACCCCAATTCACAGAAGCGGCATCATCATCCGATTCAAGGCTCAGAAGATCATCAGTAAAACCATCAAATCCATAGTTAGTACTTGAGCAATACTTTGTTAATGATTTCTCATCGCCCATACACCACTTATAATTCGTCCATGTATACTCTGCCTTCGGTTTTGTCTCTCCCCAGGCATATAACCCACCATACTCCTCTGGTTTGGTTGCACCCAAGTTGAAAGATGCCCATTTAACGGAAAGACCCAAATCAACCATCTCAGGAGTGGGATCAGATGCCCCCTCTATTTTCACGGTCACGAGACATGTTGCCGTCTTTCCTCCGGCGATAGTGGTGGCGGTAATTCTGGCCGAACCCGAAGCGACGCCGGATACAACGCCGGTGGAAGACACCGTCGCCACCAATTCATCGGTACTGGACCAGATGACCTTTTTATTAGTAGCATTATCCGGTAAAACCGTGGCAACAAGAGTGGATGTCTCTCCAATAGTTAACTCAAGTTCTTCAATACTTAGGGAAACCGACTCGACAAAAACACCCTTACCATAAACGGGACGGATTGACAATCCCGTATTACGGTATTGGACAGACCAATCCTTGTATCCTGTGCTAAATTCCCATGATTTGGCTTCAGAAGGATAATCTGCAAACAGACTCGTTGTCCAATAACGACCCGAACGATCACTATTGGGGAAGGAAGGATCTGTTACACTCCCTCCGCCTGGTAGGAAAATGCTATTTCCATTCCCTTTGCTTTCAACCAGATATCCATTAACACCCCCGCGAGTGGTCCATGTCCAAGTGCAACTGGCCTTGAGTTCTTCATATTCCTCAAGAGAAGGCATCCGCCATTCCCCTCCGAGGGAAGCACGAACAGCGTCATCTTCAGAATCAAGGATAGACTTCTGATCGGTAAAGCCGTTATATCCAAAAGACTCTTTCGTGCAATACTTGGTTAATGACCGATCATCCCCTGCACACCACATGTAATTTGTCCAAAAATATCGGTCTTTGGGTGTCGTTTCTCCCCAGGCATAATACTCTCCACAATCCTCTGGGACTGTCGCACCCAAATTGAATGATGCCCACTTGACTGAAAGATCAAGATCAACTATTTCAGGAACCGGCAATGAAGTTGAAGAATCCTTAACCGTCACGCTGCAAGTGGCCGTTTTCCCACCATCGGAAGTCTTTACAGTGATGATTGCGGAACCAACTGCGACGCCTGTCACGACACCGTTAGGAGAAACAGTTGCAACTGCTTCATCGCTGCTGGACCAGGAGACTTTTTTATTCGTGGCATTGTCGGGATGGACTGTGGCCGAAATGGCTGAAGTCTCTCCGATAGAAAGCGTCATCTCTGTTTTATCGATGGTGATGCTTTCAACCGGAATAACCGGCTCTCCATAAACAGGCCGGATGAATTGGCCAAAGCAACGATACGCTCCATGCGCATCTATATCATCTGCCGAAATGAAAAGGAGATTGGCATAATTCGGGTACTCGGGATCAATGGTAGAAGACCAATAATAACCAAGTCCAATTCCGGAACCGTCATGATAGCCCGCGGCAGGGAGGAATATCTTGGCATTCGTGTTGACCTTACTAGTCACCCAATATCCACTTACCCCGTTCTTCGAATCCCAGGTCCAGGTGCAATTCTGAATCAACTCATCAATCTCGGCATCCGTAGGCATCCTCCATTTGTCGCCAAGCAGTATCATTGCAACATCGTCCTCCGGATCAAGTTGAGTTTTGTTATCGACAATACCATAGTTTCCGTTCGTATTGTACTTGGTCAGTTTGGTATAAGAGCCATTGCACCATTTATAGTTTGACCACTCATAATCATTCTTCGCTTCCGTCTCTCCCCAGGCATAATAATCTCCTCCTTCTTCAGGTTTAGTGGCACCTAGATTGAAAGAGGCCCACTTGACCGAGAGTCCCAGGTCGACAGCGTCAGGTAATGTGGATGACGTTGCGCCGAGACCCTCCAGCACACCCCAGGCAGATCTTCTGACAGTAACCGAAGCCTCCGATGAGACCGTCTCGACCAGTTCGTCTGTCCAGAGTTCCATCGTATAACCTTTTGTCAATGCCTGAGGAACAAGGACGAGGTAGTAATATGCACCCTCCTTAAAAGTACCTCCATCCGGAGCGACAAGTGTCACAGAGGACTTCCCGCCCGTCATATCGGTGACCTGAGGGATCCCTTTCGAGTCAAATTCAACCGCCATGCGTCCGGCAAGCGTTTCTCCGTTGTTCCCTCTGAAAACAACCTTCTTGATATCTCCTCTGGCCAACGAGAACTTGACGCCACCGCAGACATTGTAGAAGTGGAGATTGACATCTTTCGATTTCGCGACACAAATGAAAAGGTCATCTGCGAAAGTGCCTTCTACGCCCGTTTGCTCCGACGGGAGGAAAATACTGAGAATACCTTCGTCAGTGGGCGTGACGATGTCGTTGGAATGAGGATAGATGGCTCTGAATTCCGTCTCTCCATCGATGGCAAATGAGCCCAGGGAGCCGGTGAACTCGGCAGAAGCCGCAGGTTCGGTATTGGTCGATGTGAACTTGCCGGGGACGTTCCCATAGAACACCGTAATACAGTCCGATGGACTCCAGAATACTCTTCCATCTTGTTGCAAGACAGTTCTGGTATCATTCTCACCGGAAGTGGCGTAGAGCGTGAACTCTCCGTTAATATAAGTGATGTCCGTATCAATTTCCCGGGAGCACCCAAGGGTCAGAGCAACAACCGGTATGATCATCCATTTCGTTTTCATAACCTTTCCTCCTCTCGATTAGTTCCACGGATCTTCTTCGGTGCCTTCGATGTCGCCAATACCGGGGACATCAAAGGGAACCACGTTGCTTTGGTATTCTCCTGCAACAAAGTTATTCTGCCATATTTTTGTAACGACATAGCCGGTGTGCTTGCCGATAGTAGGATTCTCCCAAATGAAGCAAAGATCCTCTAAATTCCTCCCTTCATAAGGGCGGGCGTCATCGATGTAAAAATCGTAATTGATTCGATAGAAATCTTTTGAATAAAGAACACTGTCATCGATTGGATCGGGATGCTCCCAAATCAATTCAAAAGACGATATCGGACTATCCCATGAAAATGAAACCGTCTCCCGACTAATCTCCGGCTCGCAAAGGGTTGAAAACGGATTAACTAAGAAATACGGCGAATTGCCAAGTTTGGGATTAGTGAAATAATTAAAAAGATTGTAATACTTGAATGCGAACTCATCTTCTTCAGATACTTTTTCGGGATATTTTGTGCGGCAATAGTAGTACATATTGTCACAGAACTCTCTGGTTGAAGGAGAATTCTTGATTATGTTTGAAGCGTCTTGTAGAGAAAAGCCACGTGAAACTAACTCTAGTAGTTGGATGATGCAAGGTGTATCTGTCGGATAACTAGTTGTATCATTGTTCCCAGCAACATACCCAGCACCTTGATGAAGAAATCTCCAAACCATAGAACCGGGATTATCCTCATCGGATATTTCAGCAGAATGACAAGCGCATAAGAAAACCGTTGAAGAGTTAAAGGTGACATCTGAAAGAAATCTCGGAGTCATCGCAAAATAACCTTCACTAATTCCGTCGTGATCATCATCAACAAGGGAAACGGCAATATCCTCCTCGTTAAGAAGACCTTGAGATATGAAAGATTCAGCCAGAGGTCCCGAGTAAGGAACATAAGTCATCAAAGATGAAACATCAGAAACCTCCTCAAAACTATCATCATTTCTCATATAATAAAAAGTCCCACCATGCGTCGTGATCAGGATATAATCATACTCGCATAGGAAATCTCCCAGAAAAAACGAAATGAGCGCTAGCCTGTCTGGATAAACATCGATGTTGCTCTCTTGAAAGCCAGCACGTATCAGGCATTCTGAAATTTCGTCCAAACTCTCGTTGAATGAGTGTTGAAAAGGGGCTAAGATTAGGGCCTTTTTTTTAGAATTCAGATAATAGGAGTCTTCAGATGAGTGGTAGAATGACCCATCGGTAGGCAAATTCTTTCTAGCCATAAACTGACTCTGGCTGTTCTGAGAAATCGAAGACGCATTCTGATTTCCAATGATAAGCGGCTTTTTGGCATCTAAAAGATAATTAATCCATAAACTATCTTTTTGCATGACACCGAAACCTGTTGCAGAGGAATTCTCTTTGACCGCTAAAACTCCATCCACATTCTCAATTTGTTTCAGGAGATCATCATTAACAACGATAATTTCGCCATCGTCTGAATAGACAAGACGATCTATGGTTATCTTTAGTTGGTTCGTAACTTCTTCTGAACGAGACCACTCCTCCTCTGTCTTCGGAAAATGCGTCACCTGCGCCTCATACTCCATCCCTTCATCCGCCTTCTCAATACTGCCGTATATGCTTCGCTTAATCTGAACGGCTTTTTCCGACACCTTTCTGGCATAATCGGAATCCTTATAGAATCTCAACTTATATCCAGCCTCAAGAGATCCCGGGATAGCAACAATATAGTACCACGTGTCCTTCTGGAACGTCTCTGAACCATTCGGAGGAAGGAGCGTAATGAATTGACTTCCTCCCGTGACTTCTTTGACCTCCGGCTTCCCATTCTCATCCATTCCAATCTTCACCTTACCCGAAATAATCTCTCCTGAAAGCCCCTCGAACATAACCTTCTTGATTCCTTCTTCAGTCACCGAGAATCGAATACCACCACCCACATTGTAGAACTGGAGAGTGGTCCCCGTCGAATGGGCGATGGCAAGGTTCATATCTTTCCCAAACGATCCCTCCCGCGCCACTTGTTCAGAGGGTAGGGTAGTCGTGATAGTCTCCCCATCGAAAACCGCATCCTCGGAGAACGGATACACAGCCCAGAGATCCAAATCCTCCGGCCAGGTAGCATCTCCGAAAGTCCCCTTGAATGAAGCAGTCCCAGATGCGGAGGTTATATCCGTTGCAAACTTGGCGGACTCTTCTCCCATAAAGACAGCAATCTCATCTCCCGGCTCCCAATAGACATGAACTCCGGATTCGACGACCGTCTTTGTATCGGCAGGGGATTCGGTTCTGGCGAAAAGGGAAAGGTTGGCATCAGGGACATCGACTTCCTGATTCCGGGAACAACCAAACAGGCTAAGAATAGCGACAAGGCCAATGAATAAACTCTTTCTCATAATCGTTTCCTCCATCATAATCTAGTCCCAATCTTCATAACCGATATCCTCATTGCCACCGGGGATTGTACTGTCGCAGATGGCATTTTCGACAAGGATGGGAATGACTCGCAGTGCCGGAGATTGATACTCTTGGCGGAAGGTTTCAGGTGTTTTCATAGGGTATAGTGCTAATTGCCTCAAAGTTAATGAAAAGGGGGGACAAAAGAAAGAAGATTTTTTAGAAGCACAATCCAAGCGGAAGTAGTGTAACGGCAGCGTCTGCTGGACAAGCGGAAATAGGGCGGGTTTTATCCAGCCGCCGTCGAATAGAAGTGTCTAATAGTCAAAAGGTTACATCAATGTGCCTGGGCCAAAATGACCAGTCAAAAGACCCTAACAAACTGATTGATAGGGAGTTCCATTCGACGCGCATTCCGACGCACATCCCGGCGCTCATTCCGGCGCACCATTGACCGTCACACCCGACCAGATTGGGCGCCTGCCTATGCAAGCAGCCCCCTCACTAAAGAATAACCTCAATGAATTGGCCGCAAATGCTTTTCGTCCAGGGGAGCGCAGTTTACCAGATAAACGGTAAGACCCTGTACTTCACCCGCTGCTTATACTCCTTGTAGCCCGCCAGCCCATCTTCCAGGACCATTTCCTCGTTTTTGATCCGCTTGGCAATCAGCGGAAGGTAGAGGAGCATGATGAGGAAAGAGATGGGTGAGGCCAATACCAGCGGCATGGACAGGAACAGGACAGTCGTCGCCATGTACATCGGGTGCCGGACAATCCCATAGAGGCCCGTGTCGATAACCTGCTGATCCTCCTGAACCTCGATGGTCCTGGACAGATAGGTGTTCTCCCGCAGGACCTCGGCATAGAGCAGGTAACAGACCAGGAAAAGGACTGCCGATGCCCATACGGCCCAGTCTGGCAGCACGCACCAGCCAAAGCGCCAGTTGAGACCCGCCACGACAAAGGCGGCGATGAACAGCAGCCCGCTGAGTTTCACCACCGTTTTCTGTTCCTGTTCCTCCTCCTTGGCATTCAGCCGCTTGCGCAGCAGTTCCGGATTCTTCGCCATCATCACCAGCCCTGCGCAGAACATCGGCACGAAAAGAACACCCATCAGCAGCCATCCCTGCCAATACTGCAGGGATCCCGCGGACAAGAACAGCAGCAGGCCGATGATCACCACGCCCAGCAGAAACTTGCCGATGGCCTGTACGAAGAGATGTTTGTCGATGACAGTCATGGATGCGTTTTTAGGTCGATGTGAAGATAGCGACATTCCCTCACATCTCCAAATGCCGATGGGTGGATGAAGGCCCATAAAAAAGCAGGACGCACATCGTCGTGTGTCCTGCCAAGTTTCTCAAAGTTCAGTCGGTTATTAGTGATAAAGTGTTTTGTGTCCGGTAAAGTTACATCATTCGGCCGAGATTTCCAAGGATGGCTATCTGGAAAGGATGGGATCGCCGCAGAATTTCCTCCGGCCGCAGTCCTTGCATTTGAATCCGGCCCAGACGGCATCGAACTGGTTCATGGCCGCATCGACAAGACCGGGTTCGTCAGTCAGGATACCTGCTTCGAAGTTGCGGGTCCGGGTGCTTTTCATTCCGATCCCGGCTCCGGTGAGGTTGGCCGATCCGATATAGGCAGTCTGCCCGTCGAAGACAATGATCTTGAAGTGGACGCGTGGGCAGAGGGCTCGTTCCAGGCCGGTGAAGAGAATCGGATACTGGTCAAAGTCCTCCCGGAAATTGGCCCCAGGTTCCTTCGCATGAATCAACCGGACCTCTTTCCTTTTCTTGATCAAATCGGCCAGGATACCCAGAAAAGGTCGATCCTCCACATACAGATCCTTGATATCCGCCGTCCCGATCCAGATCGAGCGTTTCACTTTGGGGACCAGGGCGATAATCTCCTTGAAGTGGTCCTCGTCTGCAATGTATTTCGTCATAGGAAGAATCTATATCATCAGCCTTATCAGCCCATCCGACTTCACAAACGTCTCAGGATGGGACATGACGACCGCATAGATCATCCTCCCATCGACCGGCTTCTTATCCCATCTGGTGAACAACCCCTTCTCATTGATCTCCTTTGCAATCTGGTCAATCTTCATCCCGTGGTTGGAGGATGCCAGGACAAGGAGTATGGCTTCTTCGATTTTCATGTTCAAATATACAATTTTTCATGGAAAGACCCCTCTTTGTCTAGGTTGCCGAAAAGAAATGCAGCCGACTCTTTCAAATCGGCCGCTGTGATGACTCAGTCGGTACTCTTGCCACCATCCCAATGGCGGAGCGCTCTATGGATGGCAGCGGGGCACTTTTTCTCTACCCCCGCAAATCTTTCCGTCAATCCTTGATGGGTGATAGGGAGCGCTTGGATTTCGTTTTCGCGGTACTCTTTCTTGCAGACTGCCCGGCTTTGGGCTGGCTGTGATGGATGGATGCTTTCGACGCAGTGCGCGGTTTTGCATATGTAACAACCTCTGCGCGGGTGCCGGCAAGACGGGTCATGGTGAGCGGAAGTTCGGCAACATTGGAATTGTACGGATGATACTCCCTGTTCTGATAGTCCCACATGTAGTACTGCATCGAGTGGAACTTGGTGGTAAAACTGCTGCTACCGTTATTAATGGTCACATTCACCGGCTGTAGTTCGGCCGTATCATCTCCCTTCGGGACCATCATGGCAAGGTCGATGCCTTCGTCGATGACGACCGTCAATCCATTGGATTCCATGATGTTTCCCAAGAATAGTTCGTCCACGGTGCCCAGTTTATCGTCATTATAAGTCCCTAGGTACTGGGACGTTATATACAAACGACCGTCCGGAGCCCAGAATTCACCCTCCAGGTACTCCTGGTCCATCTGGAAGGACACCGAGGGGCCCCGCTCCCATCCATCAATTCGGTAAATGAAGTTGTTATCGATGCTGGAAATGCTCAGGTCATAGCCCATCAAGCCATTGGACACCCGCCAGTTGCCAAGCCACTTGCTGAAGGCATCGGTGGCAACTTCCTGCTGGATGGTGAAAGAGGATTCGGCATACTGGCCAGTCACATTTCCTTGAGTATTCAGTTCGATGAGGAAAGCAACCCATGAACCGCTCCTCAATCGATTGAAATAAATGTCGGTAATACTGGAGCCGAAGACCTCGCCGGTGTACTGCCAGAAATTGACGCCATCGGCTCTGGCATCGTTCAAAAGCATCTCTGCTTCATAAGTGAAGAATGCTGCCAGGTCATTGTTATACACATTTCTCAAATCATCTGGCCGGATCATTCGGACGATATAATATCCGTTACCATTGTAGAGAAACTTGAAATGCTCCACGCGGTCCACAGAGCCGTCGTCATTGACCCAGTCCTCACGGGCGACGTAACGGACTGACCAGTCGTACCGTTCAACTAGGGCGCCACCGCCCTCTTGCGAGATGGTAAATGACTCATCCGGAACGCCATCCGCAGAGACGGACACAGTAGCAGTTCTAGGTTCGTTTGTAAAATTCCTGTCAATGGTGAAGTAGTACCAGATAATGGATTCATTCTGATAGGCATTAGATGTATATGAAATCCAACCGGGCAATTCGCCGATTATCGGGGGAGCGGGGGCGGCAATCCCAAGGGTGAAATTGCCACCTTCTGCTGGCACATCAAATGCTCTCTGACTTAGAACGATCCTTCTTTCAACCTCAATCGGCACCATCTTTGAGAGTCTATTCCTCTCGATGGCAATGCTCTTGCTTGTAGATTTCTCAATGACTTCTCCCGTGAATTCCCTCACCGTGATTGTAAAGCCCTTGCTGAAAGTGACAGGGGGGACAACGAACCAGAACCGTACGCTCTCTTCCTCGGATGCGCCTAGTTGTACTGGCGATTCACAATAAAGGGTAATCTCTGTCGTCGCGTTATCCGCCATTACCGCAGAGGGTACACCATCCAGCGGCATCGTTACATTCGCTTCTCCAGCCAACTTCTCACCGTTATTTCCTTTCAGCGTAATTGACTCAACCGACACACCTTCGCCAAATAGGCTGATAACCAAGAATCCGCCGACGGACTTAAATTGGAGAAGGTTTCCAGAAGAGACCGATACCATCGTATTGGCACCCAAGCCGAAAGAATTCTGGGCATAGATCTGGTCTTCTGGGAGGGTTAACGTGACGACCTCACTTTCAGATACCCTTGTCTGTCTTTGGAACGGGTATACGGATATCACGTGAGGAATGGCCTTGCCCGTCATGAATTCGGGGTCATCCACCTTATTGAATCCTCCCTCGTAGTCTCCGGTCTGACCAATAAACCGATACTCCTGATTGTATGTGATCTTGTTGAAAATGGATACCCTGTCGTCAGTTGTCCAGCGGAGGAGGAGATCTTCGTTTGCATAGACCTTTGTACCATCCTCTGCGATCGGCTCAAAGGAGGCATGGAACAATACATCATCCTGCGTCTGAGTTGCGAAATTCTTCTCCTGGGTCGAGCAAGACGCCACGAGCGTGGCGGCCATCACGAAATATAAGGCAATGCGTTTCATATCGTAATCGCGTTATCTACCAATCAATATCCGGGTCATCTCCACCGTCGATAGGCTCAAGGTTCGACTGGAGAAACGATGCCTCCATATTGGTTGCAATGAATCTCATTGAGGGAGTTTCGTAGGCCTCTTTCAGCGTCTGTTCATAATTACAGTTTTTCATAAGGTGGAATGCTATAATATGCAAAAATAGGTATTTCTCCTTAACATTCAAACGCTTAACCTTGTATTAGAGACACAGCGCTGACCGCTATGCCTGGGTATGTAAAGATTCTTCTACCCGGGCGAAGGAGGGGGTGTGCCGCGCTGGGCATTTTGAAAGGGGGCCTAAAGCGGATGAAGTTGGCCTTGGAAAGCCTAGATGGCCGATTGGTACGCTCTCGCTTTTCATGGGGGACAGGCGTAGAGAGAGAGGGAACGTTTGTCTACGGCTAAGCGGTTTGCCCCATTTTTACTATCTTTGCCCATTGCTGTCCACATCTTTTGCTGGACAGCCAAACGGACTATATTTCAATCGCTGATATGAAACCGAAAAAGAGATTAGACAAAGTAAGTGTCGTATTCATGCAGTTGGCGCTGCTG